>Ga0123355_10003830_pt1 | contig 21758 bp, 9 predicted proteins | sample TergutEmb28metaG_3_FD_89872 | JGI IMG/M metagenome (GOLD analysis project Ga0123355, IMG submission 89872) | Embiratermes neotenicus P1 segment gut microbial communities from Petit-Saut dam, French Guiana - Emb289 P1 | ecosystem: Host-associated > Arthropoda: Insects > Digestive system > Gut ...
CGCGCGCGCGCGCACACACACACACACACACACACACACACACACACATACATACACGCAGACACATACAAACAAGGTGCGATCTCATCGGTCCATTTGCGGCTAAGAGAAGTACATAATACATTTGATTACTTGTCACTCAGTCTTCAAGGTAAGCACAGGCTATAGCTTCAAGTTTAGCAAGGCGTTAAGAGCAACAAGTAGAGTGTGTATACAAAACGCATACTGTTCTTGGAAATAGGTAACGAAACGCTGCATGTCACATCATAAAGTCTCGATTAAAATCACACGGCGCACTGTCCTTTAATACCTGCAAAGGCCTACCAAATATGGATTTCTAAAATGAAGAAGCACTTAAGAGATGTTATGAAATGCACCAAATAGCGGAATCTTTACTTCGAGTAAAGTTGCAACACCAGTAACAAGGTCAGACTGGATCTCAATCTGACCCCATAAACGTTTGCAATTGTAAATTTGGTTTTTATCCGCATTAAAACGACCCGACGATGACCATGTACTGGTTGAAACATGTAGAGGAATATTTTTACAACATAATAAATTTCTTGGTGTCGATGGTAATTAATAACAATTCTCTAATACAATCAGGTGAAGGCACAAATTTCCTGAATGTAACAATATTAGTCACACGTAACAAGATAGGAAATATACGAAAAACGTGAAATTAAAGGGCGCTGGCGTAACTATTGTTGCCGCGTAAAATAAATAAGTATTATACATTCTAAGTGTGAGTTTCCAACCTTGTATTCTAACATTCAAACCGCAAGCGCCCTATTACATAGTCATTTGTGGCCTGCATGGCTCTACCATATTAATCCACATTATCTCATAAACGGCACGACTGTCGGAAAAGAGTTACTGCACATAAAATGTGTGTTTTGACTTTCCCTACAAACTTTTTCTGACATATTGCTACTTCTAAGGAGAATTCAGCGACATGTTATAAATACACAAACATCCTCACGCAAAGTACGCGTAAATTCTTGTCAGGTTTTAATGAAACTTGAATTTTCCCGACAGACTTTCGAAAAACACTAAAATATCAAACTTCATGAATATCTGTTCAGTGGGAGTCGAGTTGTTCCATGCGGACAGAAGGACAGACATGACGAGCTAATGTTTTTTTTTTCGGCAATTTTGCGAACGCGCCTAAAAATGACCGCAATATGACCATATCGGTGTGGGATAAAAATTATCCTAATGTTACACATCACGTGGGGGTACGAAAGTCCAAATGTGAATAAAATATAATAGTATAGTATATAAAGTATATAGTATAATAATATAGTATATAGTAGGGTAATATATAGTATATACTATATAGTACAGTATATATATATATATATATATTACACAGTATATACAGTATGTAAGTCCTAAACGTAACAGCTATGCCATTATGTTGTACGAAGTCTGAACTATGCGTCACTCACATATGTGACTTGTTTTCTATCCGACTGTTTGCACGTCAGTGCTGAAGTCTGGTAACGCTGAACTGCTTTCCTGAAAGATTAATGATAAATGCAGTCGAAGACAGATCAGACAGGACACGTTACCTGAAGTTTAGGTATATGCTGGAATGCGCGTAGGAAGATACCGTTGCATAGGTGACTCTTGTTTTGCTAACGGACTTTCCCTTAATTTGATTTGGTCCGCAGTAGCACACATTCAACACTATGCCTACTTCTGTTCATGACGATTGGTCCACACAGGACATAACAACGTGTATAGAAGAACGCGAGCACACTCTCTGAGACCGAGATTAACTCATAAAAGTCAAGATTTTCGAAAAAAAAAGTTAGTGAATACAAAATGTGTTTTAGTATGTGTATTTTGATTTTCTCTACAACTTTTGTCTGAAACATTCCTCATTCTAAGAAGAATTTAGTGAGATAAATCATATTTTAATAAAACTTGAAATTTTTCGACATATTTTCGGAAAATATTCCAACATCAAATTTCATTAAAATCCGTTCAGTGGGAGCCGAGATGCTGCATGCGGACGGACATGACGAAGCTAAGAGCCGCTTTTCGCAACTTCGCGAACGCACCCAAAAACAAAAGATAACGACTAAGAGTCGGTGGCTGCCACGTCGAAATCGTGCGAAAACACACGTACAACTTTATTTACTACAGTACCGTAATGGTGTTTATTTTTGTCATATTTTATTTCCACGCTTAAGACGATATTTGGAATGAAACTGAACGTTATTTATGGTGACATACATTCATTGCTACCTCTCGTGTCGTAGAGTCTCTGCCTAGATGGGAACACTAAATACGAAAACAGGAACATGATGTCATATTCAAAAACCAAAACTCGCGAGCGAGTCAGTAGTAAACCTCCTACATGCCCAGGAGGTCCCGATTTAAAACACTGGCCAGGATATCGGATACCCTGAGCGAGGGTGTGGTGTTTTGTTCAGCCACTATAAGAGAATGCCGGGATTGTGCCTTCGATTAGGACAAGATCGCTGCTTCCATATCCCTTCCAACTCATTATTCACTAATCACCCTACCATTTTAAAATACACATGGATGATTCAGGAGGAAAAGTCTATATTTTGGGAGGTGATACTATTAGTCGTGAGAAAAAGAATTCATATGAACATGCATCTAATTCTGAACAGTTACCGAGATAGAGATGTTTGAATCTAAAATACAAAGTAATAGTAATAAAGAGAGAGAAATTACTTACTGTTACTTTAATTTAATTTAATGTTTAAATGACAAATTTGTTACAAAGAAATGGCAGATTTATTGCAGTTCACAACAAATGTTCGGAACAACCTCAAAGCACTTTGCAACACGTGTGAGAAGACTGCGTGTTGTTTGAGTTGATCACGTTTCTGTATGCGGGTAGCAGCATCCAAAATGCGAGCGAGCAATTCATCCAACTCCACAGACAAAAATCTAACGGAGTTACGTCTGCAAATCTATCTCGGTGACCATTCATAATCAGACACAAGTTCATATGAATTTCTTTTTCCTCAAAATGACCGATACCATAACTTCCCAAAATACTGACCTTTCCTCCTGAATCACCCTGTATAGTCAGACACAGCAAAAGCGTCGTTCTATAAACCATAAATAAATACAACTCATGTGAACTGTCTAAAGCTCTGATTCGGAATTTTACGTATGGACAGAATGACCCTGCAGTTCCCACTTAGCGAAAGCACAAGTAAAGTTCTTCATGTCAACGCTATAAAGGCACTAGATGGAGGTGCGTGGTCAACTTCACGCACCGGCAGCATTACCCCCGGGTATGAGCTGGGTCTGACTGGGTGAGAACAAGAGCCGGTCTGGACGCTTCGGTGAAGAGAAAAGTCTCTTGCCCCTGCCGGCACTTGAACCGCGAATCGTCCAAGCAGTACCAAAGTCATTAAACCAACTACACTATACCTGCCCCTTCCCTGTCCTTTCCGGTTCATTATTCACTAATCATACTACCAATGGACACGATAGTAAGACCTAGATAATAGCACAGATGAATAAAGCATGTATAAATAAAATTCATATGGAGCGTCCTGAAGACGTGGTACAGAATTCTGTGTACATACAGACTGATCACGTACTTCCCACTTAGCGGAGTTCACTAAAAATAAACCCGCAAGTTTGCAGACGTCCTTGAGACCACTAGAAGGAATACTCCGGTCCACGAAGACACACCCAGTCCGACGGTTCAGGCGGCTGAACTACTGTACGTACTGCGTACCTCCAGTTCATTGGGCCTCCCACCTGACAACTCGAAATACATCTCATTGTCATAAATAACACATCTCTCGTCTTACTGCTCGTGTAGGTGTGCATACAGGGGGGCTGCTGCGTATATTATTACTGTTCCGCAACATATGGACTTTCCACACTCATACATCATCGTCCTGCAGCACGCTGTTCCCCCGTCCGCCCACAGCCCCAACTATCCGTATCAGATTACAGACACCAACCTGTCCTCCACTGCAATCTAACACAGAACAAGTATACGAGTGTCTGCTAACTCACTTATCACGCATTGAGTTGTTCATCAAAATTCGTCTTGTCGTGTTAATCAAAGACCCCAGAGTACGGTTTAATTTGTGACGGTTTACAAATTTGTTAACAGTGACCTTGGGTTCATAACACCACCGTGCCTACCCTGTACATAAAACAGCACATCCAGCACTGCATAACCATCATCCACTCCAAAGCGCATGTTTCTGATATTACGTTAAGTATCACATGCATAACTATTACAGATAATATTCCGGAGCTATGGTGTTATCCATGAGCAACGAGATTCGCGTTTCGATAGCAGTGACACCAGAGGACAAAGGTCACGTGTCATCAAGTGCATCGGAAGATGAGTGGAGTCGTTCTGGAAGGGGTACTTAAACACCCACATCCCTACCAGCGAACAGATGCCAGCTGCAGGCACCTACAGGAATTCACACAGCTTTGCTTGAGATCTGCGCTCTTCTGGGTTATTACGCAGCGTATAGTGGTAATTCCTTCCCGACTTTCGGGATAACCTATCGGTCCCATCTTCAAGGTTCAAGAAACGCTACGTTATAACCCAGAAGAGCACAGATCTCATCTACTTCGCGGCATAATCCTGATATCACAGCCGTTTACTTATTTATGGAACATTTTAACGTTGCAACCAGTAGGTACAGAGCATATACCATGAATGGTGTAGAATGGTAAGATAGGTTGTGAGTGACAAATCGGAAACGATGAAGAAGGAAGCCATCATGTCCTACTGAGGTACTATAAAGTTATGTTCCTGACCGGTAATCCGTACACGCATTTGCCTAGAAGGACCTCCCGAATACAAATTAGAAACATTACCGATTAAACCAATTTACTCGGTTATGACAGTAGTTGTGAAGCTCAACTGTGTTTCCAGTACGTAACTCACTAACTCCAAGGGGCGGAGTTCTACTTGAGAACATAACGGTTCCTCAGTCAAGATATTACCCGCATTTTATGGAACCCAAAGATTCATTACCTCGATCACAACACCAAGCCATTTGTCCCTCTCCTGAACCAGATCACACCAGAACACGCCCTCATAAGCAGTTTAAGATCCATTTTAATATAATGCTCCCATCTACACCTACGTCTTTCCACCAGGTTTCCCCACCAAACCCCTGTATGCACCTCTCCTCTATGCCATATGTGCCAGACGTCTCACCTATTTCCTTCTGCTTGTTTTGATCACCCGAATAACAGGTGGTGAGGAGTACAGATCATGCAGCTCAGCGTTATGTAATCTTCTCCAGTCCCCGTCACCTTCTCCCTGTTATGTCCCAATATCTTCCTCAGTACCCTATTCTCAAACAACTTCAACCTATTCTACTCAGTCCATGTGAGAGAGCAAGTTTCACACCCATGTACAACAAAGGGAAAAATTATAGTTCTGCATATTTTAAGTTTCATATTTTTTTATAGCAAACTGGAAGGTAAAAGATTTTGAGGCGGATCTATTTTCAAACAACAAGCCCGAATATTGCGAAGATTATTTAATTCGTCTTTCTTTATTTTCCGTTCAAGGGCCCAGCTATAACACCACAGATGTACATATCGCTGCAGAACAACATAACTGGTCTCTGCTCAGTCCTGTACTAGACCATAAAACATATTGCTGTGCTTAATAAAAGTAGGCCATGACGATCTTTGGGGTGAAAATGTATTGCTATATCCTTGTATCATCGACGCTACACTTAGGTAGGTCATTAGCTTCTCGCTCCGGCGGCTTTAATCCCAACGGAAGATCCCCCAGGACTCATATACAGACAGTAAGGAGGGTTGGTCCCATAGCTATCCTGCACGCGGTGCTGCACAGGACAATTACTACCCCTGCCGGAAATCAAACCCCGGTGTTACAGCTAGAACACTAGTCAACTAGTCAACTAGTCTACCCTGATGATGCAATTTGCAGCATCTCCTGAAACGTCGGGATATTCCTACCAGATCACACGGCGTCACATCCCAGAAGACAGTGAACTTCGTAGCCATCGCTGAGATAATCTCAAACGCCACTATGCTATGCGAGTTAAACACAGTTTCAGAGTGTGTTAACTGTTCATGTTTTCTATAGAGTTACTTCAGAGTAAGGTAATAAGCCATTAAAAAAGATGCTGAAACACGAGCTGCGTTGAGTGACGGACAGAACATGTATATAGGTCATCATCCTAATGTAACGGCCATTAACTCCTCCATTCAGAAGGCAGTTACCATCATCAGCTCTCAAATTGCGAGAGAGTGCCAAGGCCGCGAGCTGATGGCAACGCCAGCCGACTTGGAGCCCGAACATTGTTCTGCACAAGCAGCACGGCGTCATCGTAGCAACATTTTGTACTCTTGTAAAACTCACAAATTTTATTGAAGGGATTAAATGTTTATGCGCTAAATTTACTAAACGAGTTACACGTCCATTCGGTGTTTTCAAAAATGTGTTACGGTTTTCAGTTTTCGGAGTGTGACAAATGGATTTAATGACTAACCTGAAAAGCAAACCGTCTGGATTTATTTCTCTGACCAACTGCACTAAGAACATTTATAGATATTTTCAGTGGAAAATCAGAATAGGCTGGACTGATTCATCCACCACCACCATGAACGCTAACTTACCTCGTCTTAGGGTTTTACATCCCGTTGTGATACATGAATAGACAAACCGACCTTCAACCACGAGTAAAACTAAAATTCACCCTAGAACAGACCACGTAGGCCCAGATTGGGAGAAGAGTTATAGCTCTACTCTTTCTTTAACCGCGGCTCTAGATGGCGGTCGGTGGTCTACGCCACGCCCCGGCCGCTTTACCTCAGGGAAAGACCCGGTACCCACCGTATAGGAGGCTGGGTAGGCCCCAGGGCCAGTTTGGACAGACACGAAACATCTCGTTCCCATCGGGGTTCATTCGCGGACCGTCCAGCCCTGAGCAAATCGCTATACCGAATTCGCTATCCCGGCACCCAACGACGACTATATCTTCAAACAACATCTTTCATTGTTCAAAACGTGTCATATGTTTCGGATTTTAAATAATGCCATCATCACCCAGTCATAAAAAAATACGAGAGATAATAAGCGCTTTTAATAAAAACATTTCTAATTTAAAAGGCGGGAACGACGTTAGATTCGACAGAAATTCATATAGATATTTTGACGTGCACCATACAGTTGTGTTATTCAGCAAATCAATAACCAAAGTTTGATAACAGTCTAAATACAATTACATTCTATTTTGTTTAATACAGCAATATGTTTCGGCCTAGGACAGGCCATCCTCAGGTATATTTCGACCAATATATAAAACACAGGTAAAGGTCAGAACCTTACTCTTCTGGGCTATTAGGCGAAGAGTAGTGGTCGCCGCGTAATAACCCTAAAGAGCGAGGTTCTCAGCTACTTCGTGGCGGAAGCCTCAAATCACGCATAGGTAAAGGCAAAGCTATCCCTGTACAGGGCTGGACAGGCTCTGAGGGCTCCAGGAGGCTGAGGATTCCAGAATTTCTACAAAATCGGAACAAAGAGACGATAAGTCTGTCAGCCCTCCGCAATGGTCACCTTTACCCCCAGGAGCTAGCCCTGGAACTCATTTCTGTTCGAGGCTGAGTCGACTCCAGGGACCAGAGTGCGATAGAAGGGATGAATTCCATAAAAAAAATCCCATCGAAAATCGAAACCGCGACCTTCCGCCTTGTAGCGCAGTGCCTCGATCAACTGTGCTACCGCGTATGCCAATATATAAAATATACCTAGATGAATATCTGTAAGACCGATACCTTTGTCTCCCCTTCTTAATTAGTAATGTTTTGTATACAAAATTGCTTGTTTTCTCTCATGTTTTTTTACGCCTGCACCTGAAGATGGCTTTACGAATAAGCCGAAACCTGTTGCACGTTGCAGAGAATAAAGTATATTGTCTGAAAATATAGTTGTGACCAACGGTCTATCTGTTTGAGCATTTGAATAAAATACAATAAATCCAGTACTTACCTCACAGAAAACACAGTGTCTCAGTTACTAAGAGCAATCAATTACTGCTGCTTATGTAAACCATCGCTGTTTACAGTACGAGTTCTACGTAAGTAAATACACACTTAGGTGGAACAATGTAGAGTTTTGTCTCCTACAGCAGGCGGTACTGCGCTTCAAACGTCTAACATTATTTGTCGATACACACGGCAACGTTAAACAAACAATACACTAGACTCTGAAAGTGACATTTCATTTCCTACACAGCGTAGCCAATTATCGGTGGTGTGTCGATGGTTAGTCGGGAGTGATACGACATAAAGCCTACCCATATCTATTTAGCCATATGGTGGAAGTTATTTAGCACGGAACTGAAACAAACTGTACCCTATCTGAATCTGAAAAGCTGCATAAGACAATTTTAAACCCGCGAGTGTCCAACGAAATAGATTTGCGAAACTTCTAGCGCATGCTCACGAACATATGGTCAACAGCAATTATTTCATGTCATATTATAAAAGGATATGGAAAGGTCTACTTTCTCCTTTATTATAAAGTAGGTTCTAGACTAGCCTCAACCTAGTAACATTCATAGGTCGGACGCACGATATTTTCACACACAAAATGCTCGCCACAGATGTGTTAAATATTGCTCATTATGCGTTTCAGACTGACATTAGGCTAAAAATAGATTAGAGAAATATAGCACTAACAAAGTAACAATTTATTTACAATAATACAGGCCGCGATTTATAAAAAGTCTTACGAAAGGTGCAAAACTTTACGCGTAAGTCAGTGAAACTGCAGTGGAACAGAAGCATCTATGGGTTTCAGTTTCTGAAATATCTCCCACTAAATTCGCCGACCTGCCCTACCTCGTAATATTACAAATGCCACCATGTTACACGGGTGACTGATACAGAGTCATTACAAAATTATCCACTACTTAACTTGTAAGGGCACTTATAAATTTACAACACGTTTCCAGACAGCTTTGTACACTTTAGAACTCTTCACCAGTGACTTGTGTTTCAGAGATGAAATTCGCGTCACCCTCCGTAACAAACAGCGTATCAGTGACTGAATAAGCAACACACAGGAGTTTCCTGTGGGAAGAATAGAACAGGTGTATGTGCCTACTATGCTGCACTTATAGTTCTCCCACCCCACATTTAATGCTGTAAGAAACTCATAAAACCGACCATATAACATTTTACGCTATTTATAATATTTTAATAATTCATGTCGAGATATGTAAGACCAGAAGGGTCAATATACACCAACTGCAATAGTTCATTTTACATTTCAGTAATAAGAAAGGTCCTGTAAACACTGAAAACAAAAAATTAAAACACTCCTACTGATAATCAAATTCAAATACTGCCACACACGTTGCGTAACACAGCACAGATATGAAAACATTCGGCCTTTCTGCACTTGCAATGTGGCTCGCCATCTAATTTCAGAAATACGACAACAGTGCAGGAAATGCGACGAATAATTATTTTATCCGCAATAATACAAGAATATTATTCAGGAATACGTTGTATCATTAACAAAACAACATAATTTTACATCAAAATATAAACAGAAGTTTCACCTCACATAAAAGTAACTGTCGTGCTACTTGGCTTTGTTACTTATAGGTTTAGAAACCAGAAATAAACTGCTGGCTGAATGTGGGTACTTGACAACACAGCTTGTGTCTCGAGGTGCTTCTATCGTAAAAGTCGCTGCGTCCTTCAGTCCATCTGTTTTCTCAGCCACACTTTACGACGGAATGGGAAAAGTCTTTGAGATAAGAGACTCAGGGACTTACTAGGTTAGATTAGTTACAAATTTTGCACCGGTATAACACTGTATGTAACATGTGTGTCACGTTTCTACATGAAAGACTCGTAGCGAGATTTATCACTTCGATAAATACTAAGCGAGTTATAAGTCAGTCCAGATGCGATCAGAAACATACGCAGGGTTCTCACGTAAATGTGTCCGTCATTACTGGTCTATTATATCCGACAGATTTTAATTACATTCCCAAAGTGTACGGAGACAGACAACCAGTGGCATTTACATGAGCCAACTTTTCATAGTGTTCGCATAGAACACCATAACGAGGTACATAATTGTACCGATTGTGCATTAGTACATATAAGAGATATACATATATATATATATATATATATATAAGAGGCACGCGGTGGCGCAGTTGGTTCAGGCACTGCGCTACAAGCCGGAAGGTCACGAGTTCGATTCCTGATGATGTCATTGGAATTTTTTTATTGACATAATCCTTCCGGCCTTACTACGGCCCTGAGGTAGACTCAACCTCTAACAGAAATGGGTACCAGGAATATTTCCTGGGGAGTAAGGGCGGCCGGTGCGTAGGGGTGACAACCTTACAGCCTTCATGTGCCGAATGTCATAATTTGTAGGGTAATTCACTGTGAAAACTTCGTGCATAAAATGATCATTACATTTTGCTATCATTAATTTCTGCAGCACCGTCATGTGGATTGATGAACATGTAGCAAAGAAGACGTTGCGTGTTCTTCCCGCCATTCTTTTTTGCTGAAGAAGGGAAATTTGGAAGAAATCTGTTATATCGTCACAAAGTTGCAGGCCGGTAGGACAAAATCCCAAGACGCAACAACAACAACAACAACAACAACAACAACAACAGCAGCAGCAGCAGCAGCAGCAGCAGCAGCTTTGCCTTATTACACTTCGATCAATGCACAGGCCCTGTTAGGTAAGGTTCACCTTATAACAGGCCATGGAGGCCCAGATAGGGAGTAGAAGTATAGCTCTACTCTTTCATTTACCTCGGCGCTAGATGGGGTGGGGTGTCAATGCCACGTCCCAGCCGCCTTACCCTCGGGGAAGACAGCAGGTAGCCACTGTACAGGAGGCTTGACGAGTCCCAGGGCCGATCTGGACGGGTGCAGAAAATCTTTGTCCAGCCATCCCCGGATCGCCAAGCCCGTAGCGAGTCGCAACACCGACTGAGCTATCCCGGACACACAGGCCCTATTACTGACATTGTAACAATTCTGACCTGTCACAGTTCACATCAAATTAGGATTACTTAAGTAACTAACACGACATACCTTTGGAGACATTCGAAAGTGTAAGTTTATTAAAACCATTGTCTGTGAATAATTACGAATTCTAATGGTGACGGCTGTTAGTCCACTGACTAGGATTTGGCAGACGTAACGTGGAATGGCCACCGCACGTAACCGTCTTTGGCAGTAACAGTATAGAATATTGTACAAGGCTCACATAAAAATACTGCCTGGATTCAGGACAGCTTTCTTATTTAATAGAACGACATTCTAATGCATAACGCTCAAACAGCGTACGTATCTTCCAGCAAACACTGAACATAGACACATTTCTGTGTCAACGTTAGTGCATATTATTTGACTCCAAAGAGTATCGACCCTCAAACATCCGTACGTGCCACCGAACTAAGTCCAGCTGAAGGATGCGGAGAGAAGGAGAGACAGAGAGACTGGGAGTATACACGCATAAATTAGCTTCGCGCCCAAAAGGCAGGGTGTCAGTTCCTTTTGCTAGTATGCAAATTCCTTGTTCCTCGAGCAAACAGAGTGGTGTAAAATTCATTGGCTTCGGCAAGGTTAACGAACAATATTGCACGGTGTATAGGCGGAATGTTGGGCCCGAAGGCCGAGAAACAATGGCGATGTTTCTTCGATAAATTGTGAAGAAGTCGTGACTAATGCTGTAATTACAATCCACTTTGCTTTCAAAACTTAGTTAATTCTGAGACTCCTAGTCGAAATTTTAAATAGCCCCGATCCAGGTTAGTTACCTAACTGTTTGACTGACCAACGTTTATGTTCTTCTATAAGGTTTTGCCGAAGGTGTAAACTCATTAACTTACTATTTTCCAACGCATAACGAAAAAAAAAAAGCCAAAAAAGACATTTACAGTGACCCGTGACGAAGATCAAACATCACACGCTTGGTAAGAAGTGCGCTGCAATGCCTTTAAACCGTCTCTACAACACACACACACACACACACACACACACACAAACAAACCTACATGTCCCATTCGTTGCATGATATTTATTATTCACTGCTCCTACATGTTTCGGCCACAGGTTATGACCATCTTCAGGGAGCTACAAACTTCATAGACTTAAACAGCATGTATTGCAAGCAGTCATACGTAAATGGTAAAATGTACATACTGATGTCTATATATACATGATGTTAATATTGTGATGTAAAACTATTAATACATTAAAACTCCATTAAAATTATAATACAAATAAAATGTTAAAACTGCATATTGTGCTGTATCCAAACATCTGTAGCGGTGACATAATCTTCGATCTAATTTGGCTCAAGAGATCCCAAGGCATGGATATTCCGTGTAAACACTATGAATGAATACGCTGTACTGGGACACGATGGGTTCACTGATTTCACTTTAGTTTGTGTTACAGAAAACATGTTTTAAAAGCAAGCCTCAAGACAGGGGCTGGACACTCCCAACCTCACCCCGCAAAGCAGTGTTTTATTAACTATATAAATGTCAATATATTATATGACGAAAAAAGTGCATGAAGTTAATGGGTTTAGTCAACTTAAATATGTTGCATATCCGTGCATTAAAGGTATATCTACATCTGTGTAGTGAACCAACATTGCAGTGCATTTGTCGGTTCACTACACAAGAGTAAATATAGAGTTTAGTCAAGTTGAAGTTATGTAAATACAATAATGGATCTTAAAGGCAGGATGGAAGGGCGTGTTCTAGATTCATGTGAATCAGGACAAGGCCAAGTGGCGCGCTATCGTCCAAACGGCGGTAAATCTACCGGTTCCACAAAAATTCTTGACTAGCTGAAGAACTATCAGCTTCTCAAGAAGGGCTCTAATTCTTAGAGTCAGTCGGTCAATCAGTCTGTCAGTGAGTCAGTCTGTCTGTCTGTCTGTCAGTCAGTTACTTAGCAAGTTGGTTAGTTGAACGCAAGCAATGCTTCATGTGAAGACGGTATACAACAGCAAATGTGATGAGGGAAGTGGTCTGGGCTAATTTGGAGGTACTATCGAGGATACGAGCGAAGAAACTAAGAGCATGATAACCCTCAGTCAGAATACGCGGTAGTTCAGCCGAGATTCGAACTGGGTATCAACTGCCTCACTTCATTCGTGACTTAGAAATGTAAATCGTTAATAGGAGCTATGTCTCCACTCCCCCCATATTCCTTCATGGCTAGCATAGGGACAACATTACATTTTTTCTGTGGCGCAACAGTCCAAATCCGGCCTAGTCAGCTTCTTTTTGAACTTTCTGGATCACACACAATTAAGCAGACACACATACACTCGGTAGAATTCCTCCGAACTAGTGATCAACTCGTCACAGAGGTCGCTACTACACAACACCCAACGAACACGCAAGACGAATATGCCCTGAGCGGTATTCGAACCGGCGATCCCAGCAATCAAGAGGCTGCAGACCTACACCTTAAACCGCACATTACATTTACCGGTTACAAGTAATATGTGAAGTAGAAACGAACACGAATACAGAAATCGTACAGGTTCTGAACTATATCGGTTTTGTTCGAAGGAAATGAACAAACAGTCCTATTGATGACACGTAACTAAAGCCACTCATATGCAGATAAACTGCAAACATAAATAATACAAATAAATGTAAAGGTACAAGAGAAATAAACGCATAGGTTGTTAAACGTCTTGGGTGCTTCACTACCGGGGCGAGGGACGGACGATAAGCGGGGTTAACACGGTAACTGACCCATCAGACAAGAGACTCAAGCCATTTCATCAGACAATAAGTTGCATAAAAATAGGAAGCTACTACACAAATGTTACAATATGGGGTTGTACTGGCACTGAAGAGGGTGCAGATCAATATGAAACTGACACCAGCACCAAACGAACGCGCATAGAATCACACTATTGCAACAAAACGTGGCTCGCACACGAGATTTGGCGAATGAACTCTGTACAGGCTGCTCTCTAAAACATCGTTTAAAGCGGTGAGTTGTGTTTTTTTAACCCTTCAGGGCCTAGTGGTTACCTCGTAAACAACCACATTCAGCACTTACACGACATTCGGTAGGACTCCTCTGGACGAGTAACCAGCCCGACGAAGAGACTTCTACCTGACAACACACAACACTGACAAGAGAAAGACACCCATGACCCCGACGGGAACCCGCAATCCCAGCAAGCGAGCGGCCGCAGAACGACGCCTTACACCGCGTGGCCACTGGGATCGGCAGCATTTTAATATATCGACTTACAGGAACGGGACGGGCCGCGTTTGATGCGCGGTACGAACTGAAACTTTAAACAAATGTCACGTTCATATTAGTCTTCAGACAGCACTATGACTCAGGCGGTTAGTCACAGGCCTCTCATCACGGAGGTCTGAGTTCGAAGCCAGGTGAACAAAATGACACTTTGACAGTTTTCTCCGAGCACTTTGGTTTTTCTCCTGTCACCATCATTCCGCTAACGCGCCATCCTCATCTACAATACATCTACATGTTACGCTTACCACAGGGTCAAACGGTAGAAGCCCAGGGAACCTTCCAATCAACACAGTTATTTGAAAAATCCAAGAGCACTAGGGAGCTCAAAAAGTCTTTTCACTTGGTCTTCAAAGGGTTACGGTACTGTATATTTGAAAGGAGCGGCTCAACCCACCAGTCGAAGCTGGCCCTCGCGCAGGGAAGCAGCATTCGTGGGCGGGGAGGAGGGGAATAGGAATCATAAATAAAGCGCTCTGAAGAATGTACTTCACAAAACCGACAAGACGGTCCGTTATTATATTTATTTTATATTGCAAGTGTGAAGACATAAGAGATGAGGGGCTGATCGTGGAGGCATTGCAAGATATTCGAGGCAGCCCTAATTCGCCGGTGTCAATTTACATCGCATTATGCTAACGGGAGGACAGCGTTTTAAGGAAACTACACAACCGGAAAGCGTAGTGACATGTAGAGAATCGGGGTAGGTCCGTATGATAAATGTATTTCGAACCACGACAACATGCGCACCGACCCACAACAAAACACCTCAAAGCAGCTAAGCACGGACTAGTCCAGAAATTCCTTGCTTTTCCTGCAATCGGGTTCATTGTCGCACTTACAACGGCCCTCTAATGGATTCAGTCCCTAGCCATATGAATCCAGTCTACACTAAACCTATTAATGTTATTTTCCTATCTACGCCTCTTTCTTTCAAGTTGGCCCTTCACTTCAGATTACTCTACCAAAATTCGACAGGACTGTATCCCACCGATTCTTGTTACATGCCCCGCTTTTTCAATCCATCTTGATTTGGTCACCCTAACTATTCGACAGGAGTCAGGTAGTCGGTATAGCAACTCGCTACGGACTGGGTGGTCTGGAGTGCGAACCTCGGTCAGGCCAGAGGATTTTTCTCTTCGCCAAAACCTGTTCAGATCGGTCTGGGGCCCAACAAGCCTTCCTCAATGGGTACTGTGGTTCTTCCCGGGGGCAAAGAGGTTGGGGCGTGGCGATGACTACCCACCCCTGGTGGACAAAGTAGAGCTATAGGCTATATCTACTCCCGCTTTGTGTCTTCATAGCACGTTGAAGGCAGGACTTTTCCTTTTTGTTCACATACGACGAAAGGTACAAGTACTTAACCTCCTCATTACGCCAAGTTCCTACATCCTCGTTTTATGTCCTCTCTGTCTGAACTCGCCATAGCCCTCAAGAGTGGCAAGCAGCTTGTACTTTAAATCGTCACATCCGTCATTCTGCACAAGTGACATGGCTTCCCACGCCTATTCTTATAAAATTTACGACTTCAACTACGAGCTACAGAAACTTACACAGCAGTGCTCAGGATCACTACTACGTCACTCGGTAGTCACCGTACTGGTGCGAGCATATGGACATGTTCGTGTTCTTCCCACAGACACTCTGTTACACCCAAAATATCGGCAAAACACTTAAACAGGTCACAGCAGCTACATCTAACATTAACAGTCATTCATCGCTACCCCATGACTCACAAACAAATACGTTAACGTTTGCATTCGAACAGTCGTCATTAAACAAATTGTCCTCTCCGTGAATTTTTCATCAATGTATTCAGTTTACTGCATCAAGCAAATTCACAGTATTAAATACACGTCAGTATCAAAGACGTATATCAGACATGTTTCGGTACAAGTGTACCATCTTCAAGGAGAACAAAACGCCACGTATAAAACCAATTCACAAAGATAGGCTATTGTGTACAAGGTTTTTCAGTCTGTAATAGGGTCATTGTTGATGTCCATTAAGCGTAAATGGTACAACTTGTAAAGTTTAAAAAAAAAAAAAAACTTATGGTTAAGATATGATTACAACATTTCTTAAGTTGTTAAATATGACTGACACAAAGTAAAATTATTGTTGTTGTGGCTGGTAGTGGAAGCTTCTAGTTTGTGGCACTATACGTTCAGGTCTGTAGTGCTTATCTAAATCCAAAGTGGATCGGGTCTCTGTATTTGTGATGTACAGTATATTACAGCTCCCTGAAGATGTTACACTTGTATCGAAACATGTTGGAACTGCGTCTTTAATATTCATATACATTTAATAATGTGCATTTTGTTGGTGCAATAAACTGAGTACACTGATTGTGTCACAGCATTTCGCCGTGTGGAAACACTGCGTCAAAGAATATCGCTATCCATACACAGATCTTTCATTCACTGTCACTGCAGCAGCACCTTGTTTGCTTGCGACGTTTTTCGACCTCAGACAACCATCTGCACGGCTCGCTTATCTGTATGAAGAAACCGTATGATTCTTAGAATGCAGAGAACACCGTGGTAAAAACGCATGTACTGCGTCATGGAACACGTCATTTGAACTTACGTCATAGCGGAGAAAGTGCGTGTTTACTGTGCGGTACGAAATGAAACTTTACATACAAAATTCAAATTAAATTTAGTTTTCAAATGATTTAATGCACGGGTCTCCAATCCGCGGCCCAGCAGGTTACATCACGCAGCCCGCGAGTAGACGTTTAAATTACTTATACGTTATAAAAATTACAAAATAATCCAGGCGATTAGGCACACCACTCACTGTCGTTTTTCCAAGTGCCAGCCCACAACAACGGATTAGGCCCTTTGCCATAAAAAGGCTGGACGCCCATCATTAAACGGTTAATACTCAAAATAACGATTTTTAAGAATTGCTATTTAACAGTAAAATCAACAAAATCAAATTGTACACGTAACTTACGTTTCTAAAATGTCCAAATACCTGTGTTGTTTATTCTCCTTATCTAAGTTCATTTTAATTCTATTCCTTTATCTTTCCAAGCCTATATGCAGCATTAATAATTCGTGTATTCTCTTTGTCTTCAACAAATTTAAGACAAAAAAAAAATACTGCCGTATATAGACTTACAAAAGTTACGTAAATAAAATCAAAATAAAATTAGATAACAAGGCACATAAACAACAACACGTGTATTTAGCCAGAACACAGAGACAGTAATTTACGTTAACAGGTGGAAATACGACAAGCAATCTAGGTGACGGCATTGCAAACTACCAGATAATAAAAATGGTTATGTGCACAGTAGCTGTCAATTACTAATTTAAACAAAATCGTAAACAAAACTGGAAGTAACTCGGTAATATGCATACATCTCTAAGTAAACGTTGTAACTAGGTGGCATTATAGATTAATTATGTTCCCAAATAATAATAATGATAATAATTCTACCTTTAACAAACGGATTAACAATATACTTCTGCTAGATAGCTTTAACAGTTCCGTTCACATCAACATTTATGTCCAAAGGGTTACAGGCTACCGTTCGTTTACACCAAAAGTATTTATTGCTGTAACGTCAACATTACAATGTAAACTGCAGCTGAAAATTTGTACCAAGCACCCTTTCCTACACAGCTTAGAATTCCTCAGGCAGACTTGGTTCCGACATAGAGAGTGAATAAGCATTAAACAGCAAGGGTAACCTTGACGTCTTCGCAATAAAAAAGGGGGGGAGGGGGAAGCTACTTGATCATTCTGCTCAAAACACCGACAGAAATACAGAATATTAATTGAACACGTTCGTCTGTTACGACAAGCGAGTTTCTAAGGTCTGTCGCTCTAGCGGTGAGTACTCGTAAATGAAGCAAATTCAGATCTAAACTGTTCTGATGGGATAAGGTACACTCCAAAGTACAAATTATACAGAGCAAATCTAGGTGGACAATAATTCTGTTAGGGAATCAAAAGAAACCCCTGTTTTCCTGATTATCAATTTATGCACAGCCTTCGCTTTGTAAATTCGTTATGGCAGTCACGAAACGCTACGATGGTAACACATGATACCCACGGTATTAAGATTAGTAGATACATTGAAAAAGTAATGTAAAGTTTTAATAAACAGTAAAACGCGGTCGATTTAGGACAGCAATTTGGACACCAAACAACCTGCACGCACATCAAGTGGCCTGCGCCTTTTTGGAAATGCCGTGAATTCCCCCCATCGTCGTTATCATGCTGTACAGTAAGTGTGAGACACGGTAACAAGGTTGAAAGTTACAATATGACACTGAATGTTGGTGCAAGCCTAACAAAGAATTCAACAACCAATAAGCATTAGTTGTACCCGTGCGAATAATTAGCATGTAGAAGCAGTAAAATATTTAATCAACAAAAATACAGGATCTTTATCTAAAGAAACATTCACAAGACAGGCAATGTGCGTATAACATAACATTAAGGCTCGTTCGTGCAACTTTTTTTGCAGTGGAAAAGCAATAAATATTGCATAATGTGAGTGTGTGTTTGCAGACTTAGAGATCCAGTATGCAATGCGCATGCGCCATATTGTTGTCATCTGTGGCCTGCACGGTTGTACAGTATCTTTCCACACTATCTCATAAACGGCACGATTTTAGAAAAAAAGTTACGCAACATAAAATGTGTGTTTTGATTTTCTCTACATCTTTTGTCCGAAACATTTCTCATTCTAAGAAGAAATGAGTGACATGTGATCAACAATTTATACTCGTCTTCATGTAAAGAATCAGTTATTCTTGTCCGATTTTAATCAAACTTGAATTTTTTCGACATATTTTCGAAAAATGCTCAAATATATTTCATGGAAATCCGTCCAGTGGTAGTCGAGTTGTTCCATGCGGGCGGACGGACGGACAGACATTATGACATTGTCACTTTTCTCAAATTTGCGAGAGCGCCTAATATTGGTACTTATTCACGCTTGATTCTGGGTAATTTCTTTCGTAGGTCAGCGGACCATAAGCAACGTGTGAATAAGAAACAAAAGCTTCATGACACGTGTAAATAAGAAACAAAGCGTTGAAATCGACCGTCCTGCCTCAAGCGGAGGCTAAGAGAAGCCCATGAAATGGGTCAGCTTCTCTTGTTCTCTGCTTGAACACACAAATTTCTATGGGGCAAAATAGTCCTTCAGTTAATAGGCCCGAATATTTTCAGTTTCATAAAACTTTCAAGCGATATAAAAAGCACAAAACGTACAAATACTCGTACTTGTAGACTGGAAACCTATGAAAATTATGAACAGGCCTACAGATGATAGATGAAGTCAATTTTCTGTTGAGGTAGTAGTTAGAAAAGTGCTGGAATGTGGATTCCTTTAACATGTCTCTTTGTAGCAGGAAAATCATTTTATACCTTCGCTGCAGTACACTGAATAAATTCCGAATAAAACAAGTGCCACTGTTTCTATGTAATCTATTAAAATGAGTTATGAAGAGAGAGAGAGCTCCTATAAATTCTTCCACAAATATAGTCAATATTCAGTGTATTTACGGAACAACTGACAGTATTCCATATATTTGTATTGTGCACAGCGTTGTGTTTATTAATGCAATTCAAGAGTCACAAAAATTAACAATTAATCAAGACAAATATACTTCTTATTTATCTTCAGTGTTAAATATTGACAGAGAAATGCGATCTTCTGGGTCATTACACAGCGCGGTGTGGTAATTTCTCGCCGACGTTTCGGTACAACCCCTCGGCCCAATCTTCAGGGGTCAAGAATCCTTGGACCAAGATCAGATCATTCTTAGCTGAATGCCTAAGTCTGATCCCACGCCGATCCATCCTCGTCGCTCTTATTTACAGGCAAGACACTGTGGATTCCAGTTCAGTGTCCAATCAATCCACGTGACGGACAGTGCTGCGCTATTGAAAGACTTATCATAGTACATTTTATTCTGGCATTCACTATTCTCATGAGTCACTCACCCCTGCAAGTTCGTAATGGTCGTTGCAAAAAATGCTGCTATTAGCTTCATCACATCCATCTGTTCGCATGTACCAACAACAGAACTCCTACACAGGTATTCGCAGTATTCACTGCGGAGTTTATTACAATTCGTCAAAAGTTTGCAATTTTATTTAAAATTCGAAAACAAAAATGGACACTTCGTATGAAGACCTAATGCGTTTTCCCGCCAATATCCGACCGTGCCAAGGAGCAGGAGGTAAGCAGCCGGCCCCTCACCCATGACACCCGGTTTCAATCTTAGGTCAATGCACGTGGGATTTGTAGTGCAAGATGTGCCACTGGGACAGAGGTTTCTTCGAGTAATTTGGCCTTAACCCGTCAGTATCATTTCACCAATGATCCAAACTCGTATATGTCATCTACCACGCAAGCTACTATTTCTTTTTATGGAGCAACAGCCCCCAGTGGGCCAGGGCCTCCCATTATCGAGGCTTCAGGATCGCATTCAAGACACACCACACTCGGTAAGGTCTCCTCTGGACGAGCGATCAGCCAGACGCAGTGACCTCTATCTGACAACACACAACACTCATACGACACAGAAATCCATGTCTCCGGCGGGAATTGCACCTATAATCCCAGCAACCGAGAGACCACAGACCCACGCCTAGACCGTACGGCCAGCGGGATCGACGGTTGCAAAATGATTTAGGCAAATCGACAGCGCCGTTAAATAAAAAGCTTTCCTAAATAAAGAGAGAGAGAGAAATAGAAGATGCGGGGGGGGGGGGAAAGGGGTGGAGCGCGTAACTATAAAATATTTAGCTGGACGAGACATGTTTTGAACTAAAGCTGTTCGAAAACGAATAACACGTGAAGTCCATTAAACACTTTATTATCCAACTAATGCACAATATATAACTTGTAGATACAATTAAAATGATAAAATATTTAAAACTGCTACAACATGTTTCGGAACACAGAGGATCCATCATCAGGGAGCCTTGTACAGTGCTGGGCTAAAAATTACATGAATGGTTCTATCGTGTCCGTTGACATGGACAAGGTCGGTGTTATGGCAGCATATTCGGACCCTTCCAACTCGTATACATTGAAATACACACACGCACAACAGGTCACAATATGCTGCCATAACACCGACCTTGTCCATCCCAACGGACACAATAGAACCAGTCTTGTAATTTTTAGCCAAACACTGTACAAGGCTCCCTGATGATGGATCCTCTGTGATCCGAAACATGTTGGAGCACTTTTAAATATTTTATAATTTTAATTTATCTACAACTTATATATTGTGCATTAGTTGGATAATAAAGTGTTTGTCATTGATGCACGGTGCAAACATGAAAGCGTGAAGTCCAACTTACTTTTTACGTAAATCGCACCGATTTACAGATAATTAAGAAAAACAGATAGCACTCGCCAGAACCGTGAAGTTGTGCATACACACACACACACACACACACACACACAC
>Ga0123355_10003831_pt1 | contig 21756 bp, 22 predicted proteins | sample TergutEmb28metaG_3_FD_89872 | JGI IMG/M metagenome (GOLD analysis project Ga0123355, IMG submission 89872) | Embiratermes neotenicus P1 segment gut microbial communities from Petit-Saut dam, French Guiana - Emb289 P1 | ecosystem: Host-associated > Arthropoda: Insects > Digestive system > Gut ...
GGATTCAACGGAAACCCCTAAGCCATCATCAAGTAGAAAATATGTATGTCCATCATGCGATGTGAACGTCAGAGCGACCAAAGAAGTTCTTATCCGTTGTGAAAAATGCCAGGAATTATTAACAATTGAAATATGCAAGAAAACGGGCAACGTCCCGCTCTCGGTATCGAATATCTAAAAAAGGAGAATTTTGTATGTATGAAAGAAGATCAGCATTAATGCTACCAACATTAAGTCGCACCAATAGCCGTGAAATTGAGTGTATTGATACACGCATCGTTGGTGTAGACACAACTGAACACATTGTTCATATGGGTGAATACAACGATATTTTGGCTGTAATTTGCGAAGTAATAAATAACGATGATTGTGAGCGATTGGCAGGATACAAATGCGAATATTTACAGAATTGTAAAATATTTGGTTTTGAAATTGGAATCAATACGTTCAAAGATAGCCTGTATTCCCAATTACTAACATCAGTCTTTTACAAGAGGAACATGCCCAGAGGAGAATTTTATCCTTATCAATTAGTGGATAAACATGTAAAGGTTGTTGTCGGAATTGATAACGGCCCTCATTTATTGGGGTTCCGACAAAGCGGAAGGAGGTCGCCCCATCGAAGAAGTCTGTGGACTGCAACGTACTGCTGCAAGAGTTGGAGTAATTCAAGGCTGTGATGACGAAATCCAGTAATAATCAGTAAATTCCGCAATGTCAAAATCCGTGAAATGGGATTCCCCTTATATCTACCATCCCATTTCACGGTTCTGGGCAGGCGAAATCTAAACCAAGAAGGAGACGGAGAAATGGTATGGAGGGATAATTATAGAGACCTAACCGCAGAAGAAAAAACAGAGTATGGCTTGTTCAAACATTGTAGACTTTGCACACTTTTCCCTTGCGAGCAAATCAATAGCTATAGGCTTTATGGGGACAACAATCTAAATTCAAGCAGCTTTTCATATAACCCTAATGAAACTGGTTGCCACATACAGCATTGGATACAAATTAGCTGCACACCCAGCGTCCAACTTCCCTCTGATAAGGTTATCTATGTTGCTGACGGTATTGGTGACCATTATAAGATAGACCTAAAAAGAAAAATGGCGGTTGATCGTTGGGAGCCGTCCCAACCGGTAGTTATCTCTGCTCAAACGGGAAACGGGAAAAATTATTTTATCGAAAATGTTTTGATTGAGTACGTAAGAGAACTGAATCACAAGAACCGCACAAGACACAAGGTTCTGTTATTGAGCAATCGTATTGCTCTAAGATTACAAATGGCAGACAGACTCAACAACAAGCACCTCCATGAAGATGGAGAAGAACATAAAATATATTCACCAAATGAAAATGTGGATGTTATGTCATACCAAAGTTTTATAAAAAGGCTTGATACTATGAAGGTGTGGCAAGGAAAGATGAAAGACAGGCGCCCTCTGTATTTATTTGTTATCTGCGATGAAGCCCACTACTTTACTTCGGATGCAATGTTTAACCCGTATACCGACAAGGCGTTACTCCATATCACCAGAATTTTTGATGAAGCCATACGGGTCTATATGAGCGCAACGCCATACGAATGCTTGAACCATATTATGCGCCATGAAGCTACTGCCGTTTCACAGGCCACGACGGGTGTGTTTTATCATTTCGCACGTAACTACAGCTACCTCAACGCAAGGTATTATTCTGAGTTCGATGAGCTGATTGATATTATCGAAAACAGCGGTAATGAAAATTGGTTGATATTCTTGGATAACAAAAAGAAATGTCAAGAATTCAAGGCGGAGCTAGAAGATACTCCATCTTTGAAAGGCAGGGTCTACGCTGTTAGTTCGGAAAGTAAAGATGATGAAGTCTATCAGCGCATGGTTGTTGAAGAACGTATTGATGTAAAAACAAAAGGTAGGAAGGGCGAAGATGGTCCGAAGATAAGGGTTCTAATTGCAACCTCAGTTATTGACAATGGTGTTAATTTCCGCAACATACAAAATGTTGTTACATCTGATATTTCAAGAGTTAAGACTTTGCAAATGTTAGGCAGAGCTAGAGTAACTGGGGGAGAACTCATTACTCACTACATCAAGAGATTTACTGAAGACGAGCTAACTTTCAAGATTGATAAGTTAAAAGAACAACAGAATGCTTACCATGACTATAGAACATCTAGTTATGGCAATCAATTATGGTTTGATGAAAAATATTACAATGGGAGTGGCGAAAATTGGAGAAATGCAAAGCATTGGTTCGGCAGAGGGAAGGAATATTTTCATAAGTTGTTTCCAAATGACATAGCTGTTTCGTTGGTAGACTCTTTAGTCCCCACTTACAAAGCTATCCTTGAAGAAATGCAAGGGAGCGATCCCGCTGAGTTGCCTGGACAAAAGTATTTGGAATATCAGCTCAGTTGGTTCGGCAAGAAGTACAGCGTGGTAAACGATATAACCCTGAAAGACCAAGACGAAAGCTTGAAACACCTGATAGAGTTCCTTGGTTCTTACACTAATTTCAATACCCATATTCCAGTGTGTGACCAAATGAAATTCAGGGAAGAGCTTACCAAATTGATTGATAGGGCCTTCGGCAAACAGGATAAGAACAATCGGACATACGGATCCGATAAAATCAATAAAGTTTTTGAAAAATACAATGTTCGTTACATGATTGAGCCAGTACGGAAAACATCAGGGGCAAGGGAAACCTACTGGAGAGTCATTATAACGCAAGAGAGCGATGATGGTAGTAATGCTTAAAAACATACGACCTATGACAGTCTCACGACCGCAAAGGCTCTGCCCTCAATGGTATATTCTGTATATACGAGCGTGCAATTGCATAAAAACGTCATATGACATGCCTATTTACCAATATAATTTATAAAACCAGAAAGGAGGGTGTTCTCATGCCGCGACGGACGAAAGAAATCAAAGCTGTAATAATGCCGCCTAAAAACGAACAAACGCTTCGCTTATTTGAAAAAAGGATGTGTGATTTCTATGCTTCACAAGTTGAGCAGAGACTCCGCTCCTTGCCCAAGGAACAAAAATTAGAGATCGTAGATGCTCTGCTGGCATCTACATATCAATAGATTTCGCACCACTAACAAGCTCCCATACATAAATTGGGGGCTTGTTTTTTTCTAACTCCCAACCCCGCACGGTCGTTACATTTACTCCAAGTTGCGCTGCAAGTTGCCTCTGAGTTAATCCCAGCGATTTTCTATACTGCTTTACTTGCGCACCTACACCCTGTAAAATAAACACATGGTACGGGCTACAGCAAAAATATTGGTCTTGGCCACAAGCAAGTGCAATTTTCACCAGCCATTCTACAACCATATTTTCTTCTTTCACCTGCTCATTTTCGTAACGCAGTATCGTACAACGGTCTATACCAACTTTGTCTGCAAGCTTATCTTGGTGCAGACCAGCCATAAGTCGTGCATACCGTAGCTTGTCCGCCACGGTTTCCAATTTGCCAGTACACAACTCCATAGCAGCAGTTAGCCGCTTTGCTTTCAAAATCTTCTTCCCACCCACCCCAACAGGATACATTACATATGGAATAGCATTATCCTCTGCATCGGAGATATGCAAATTCAATCGCTTATGTCGCAGTGGAGAAAATGTTACCTTTATATCACTATAGCATTCTCTATACACCTAGCCGCATAAGTCGATAGCCGAACATTTTTGTCATGTTTGAACGACGATACAGCCTTAATAAGCCCGATTGTACCGATAGAAATAAGGTCATCTGCATCGCGGATAACGGTAATTGTGGCGTGGGGGCCTGCGTAGTTGTAGTATTTTTTTGCTATATGTGCAACAAGGCGCAAATTGTGCTCGATTAGAGCATTTTTTGACATTACGCAACCTGCGGCACAGGCTCTTAAGTAGGTTTGCTCGTCGTCTCTGGAAAGAGGCTTTGGGTAAGACGCACTGGCTAACATAAAAAATACCTCCCCTGCATAATTAAAGTTTATGCAGGGGAGGTGTCTTATGTTACTCGTTAGGAAATTGGTCTAAGTTTATACGAACTCAATTTCATCTTCATCGTCGTCGAAATCAAGGTCGAAGTCGTCATCTAGGTCCATGTCGCAGTCTAGGCAGCCGAATTGCTTTTTAAGCCACTGCATTTTAACGATTACTGCAACTACGATGGAGATAACAAGTACGGCAATAATCAAGCCTGTGATGATGCCCTTTTTGTTGCTGGTTTGTAGCTTTTGGGCCAGTTTCCAGTTGGAAAGTTTCATTTGTCATTTTCCCTTCTTGTGTGAGTTTTGTTGTTTCTTGTGTCATATTCCTGAAAGGCTTTACGCATAATTTGCCTTTCATCGTGGAATTTTAGTAGATACTCGGCCTCGTGTCTTTTGTAGAAGCCAGAGTCGGCAAAAAATTCTTCTGCCTGGTGTTTTGAGTTGAATGAAGATGTACTCATAAGATACCAATGTACTGTTTTTTCTAGTATGTCGCCGATTTCGCTTGTCTCATCGGCCCTGGTTGAGCGGAAGGTGTAGTGAGTGTTGCCCAGGTATTTTACTACACGGGCTACTGCGCCACCTTCCTCTTTTACTTCGCGCACGGCAGTTTCTTCTTGCGATTCGCCAGGCTCTATTTTTCCTTTGGGAAGAACCCAGCCTACATGTGTGCCATGCTTGTTTTTGTACAGCAGTAGCACTTTGTTGCGGTAGATAACTACGCCGCCGCAACTGGTTGTTAAACTCTCATTTGTCATTGTTAATACACCTATTTTTATTTCCAGTAAAGTTATTTCTAATTAAAAGCCCGTGCGCCGGTTTTCGACATTTCCCTCCAAACGTTACCACAGCAGTTGGCTCTTGCCAAGCGACCCCACGGCACATGAACAGTATCACTTAACGCTGCTTCCTTCCGGACCTGACGTGGTTCATGAGTGTCCATTGCGTGAGACTTGACCGTCAACACTACTTACTGCGGGCAGACTTCACAGAGAAGGAGCCTAAAAGCCAGCATAACTCTTGCTATAGCGGATTGCAAGCTACAGGGTGCCGCTACCTCCCCAACTAGCACGGGCATTGGATATTATAACCATTTGGCGGGGTTGTGTCAAATATCATGTTATTAAAGTCGCCCTCCTTTCTATTATTGCCCATGGGATATTATTTATGAAACGATTTATGTAGGCAGTTTTATCTGTGCCGTAGTCTATAAAGTATGCATGTTCGTACATATCAAGCACTAAAACAGGGTATGCGCCTGCAATGTTGCCGTCTTCGTGGCTGTCTAACAGTATATTGCGCAGGGTGGCGGTACGTTGCTCGTATAAGAGAATGCACCAGCCACGTGCTGCAGTGGCGCAAGCAATAAAATCTTTCTTCCAATTTTCAACGCTGCCAAAGTAGCGGGCTAGCAGGTTTTGCATCTTTGTATCTGGCGGACCTGCCTCGTTACCTAGATTTTGGAAATAGAGTTCGTGCAAAATTGCACCGTTTATGGCATAGGTTTCGCCTTTTTTCCAACCGCGATAATGGCTTGCGGTGGCGTTCGCGCTGTCCCATTGCGGGTCTGTGGTTAAAACTTGAGTGACTTCGTTTGTTTTACTTATGTAGCCTTTGTACAGTGTTTGATGGTCATCATAGGCTTTGCGGCTTACAATGCCGGTGGTGTAAGGAAAATCCTTTGCAACTAATTCCATAAGTTTGCTCCTGCTTAATTTTGATGGTGCAGTATATGCGAAGCATTGCATAAGTGTGAATTTGTCACCTACTAAATTCATGCCGCCTTCGGCGGCGGTACAGGTGGTTGGTGCAAAAATTGCTTCGCAATTTTCACACTTGGTTCTTCAAAAGCATAAACTGCAGAAGAAATATATCGGAGGTACAACATGGCTACAGGATTTTTGAAGGTGATTGTATCAGAAGCGTCTGGAGATATTCCCATTAGCAGGGCGCAGGTTACAATACTTACAGATGACAATGTTTTGTATAATCTTGCTACGGACGAAAGTGGCACTACCGCACCTGTGCCGTTGGAAACACCACCTGTGGAATGGGTGCATAATCCAGATGCAGATGGGCAGGCCACTTACTCAGTAAGGGCAATCGCAGACGGATTTGGTCCTGTTACAGTTAAAGGGATAGAAATATCGGGCGGCGAAACCACACTTTTACCAGTTAACATGGATGCAGGAGACGAAAGCAATGCCAGAATAATAGACATTCCGCCACCGCCGCGAACAACACTGGGCATTCCACCGCCACCGATGTTGCCTACACCTGCACAAGTGTTGGATTTTATCCCCTTAAATCCTACTCCCGTTGTGGAGGCAACGTCGCTCGATCCGATTCCATACCCAGGTGTAGTTATGCGTCGCGGAATGAATGGCCCTAGTATTAGGCAGGCACAGGAGCGACTTAATGCCAGGGGCGCAAACCCGCGCTTGGCTACAGACGGTATTTTTGGGTCGTTAACAGAGGCGGCGGTTATCGCCTTCCAACGGGCACATAATCTTACTCCCGACGGTATAATTGGACCATTAACCTGGAACGCGCTCTTTGGCAACACGGTAATACCACCACCTACTGTGCCCGTTCACCCACCATATCCTGGCGTGGTGCTGATGCGTGGCATGAGTGGCCCAAGTATTGCTCAGGTACAGGCGCGACTAAATGTATTGGGTGCAAACCCGCGCCTGGCCACAGATGGTATCTTCGGCCCGCTAACGGAGGCTGCGGTAATAGCCTTCCAAAGGGCGAATGGACTTGTACCCGATGGCATTGTTGGCGTTCTAACTTGGAATGCGCTGTTTGCGGGCAATCCGCCTATCGTGCCGCCAATTCCACCGCCACCACCACTACCGCCACCGCCTGCGCGTGTTTTTACAATTGTGTTAGACCCTGGCCATGGAGGAGTAGACAGCGGTGCTGTAAGCCATGGTCGTCGCGAATCCGCCGATAACCTGCGCCTTGCCCTTGCGGTGCAGCGCATATTGCTAGACCAAGGACAGCGTGTAATAATGACCCGATCCACAGACACATCTGTTACGCTTGGCGAACGCAGTGCAATCTCCAACCGTAACAACGCAGATATTTTTGTATCACTCCACCGCAACGCATTTTCCAACCCTGCCGCCAACGGTGTGGAAAACTTTGTTTTCACAACCGCACCGCCTCGTACTGTACAGTATGCCCAAAATGTGCTAGATCGCGTAGTGGCCGTTGGAGTACAATCTAATCGCGGTCTAAAGCGCGGTAATTTTGCTGTGCTGCGTGCAACACAAGCACCCGCCATGCTGCTTGAAATGGGATTCATAACCAACACTCGTGACAACCAACTTTTCGACCAACACTTCGACGCGTATGCCAGGGCAATAGCACAAGGCATTATGGAATCCCTAATGGAAAACCAATAGTATCCAACAAAAAAACACCCCTATTGTGGCTTGTCGCGTTGTCGGAATGTGTTTAAAATTGCCGAAGATAGGTACAAAAGGAGTGTTTTTTTGAGAAAAGAAAGAATGCGCACTGACAAGGTTGCTGTGCACAAAATTGTTGGCGAAAATATCCGTAGAGAGCGTATGTTTCGGAAGGTATCAAGAGAGGAACTTGCTGATTTAATTGATCTAACCGTTTCACATGTTGGTTTAATAGAGCGTGGCGAAAGAGGCGCTACAATTGTGGTAATTACCAGGATTGCTAAAGTGCTTGGCCTTAAATTAGAGACGCTGTTAAACGAATCCAATAGGCATCCACGCGCTGTCAAGCCTGATAAAAATAGCGAAAATATCGTTCAAAATAAGCTCCTTGTTGTAGTATCCGAACTGAACGAAAGTGAAGTTGATTGCTTAACTCAAATGGCAAAGGGCTTGATTAAACTGCGCAAAGATAAAGAGAACTATTAAGCCAAATGAAAACATTTTAAATATATGTATAAATCAAAAATAAATGGGCGATATTTCAATTGTGACCTTAAACTCCGTTTAAGGGACGATATATCCCCCCTCAAAAGTCCACCCTCTCCCCCGGAGGGTGGACGTTTTATTTTTTACGTATCGACCATTGCCCCCAGCACAGTTCCAATTTCATCCAATGTCGTGTTTCCAGCAAGCACATGCTTTATGGCGTTTTCAATAAGCCTACTTTGTGACCGTAATTTTGCCGCCAAGCGATAAGGCTCTTCACTCATTTCCCGGTGCATATTTTCGTCAAATATAATATATTCGTATACTGCAATACGACCTCTGTAGCCTGTGTTGTCGCATTCGGTGCACCCGGTACCGGTATATACAGTGGTACCGGGTGGTAGGCCAAAAGCCTTAACGGTGGTGGTTTTCTTTATTTTGCAGTTCGCACATATGCGGCGTACCAGGCGCTGGCTAATTACGCCACTTAGTGCGTGAGCAGATATATATGGCTCGATACCCATGTCAATAAGCCGCTCGATAATGCCCGCGGCATCGTTTGTATGTATTGTGCAAAGTACTACATGGCCTGTGGTGGCAGCCTGCATTGCAATAGCAGCGGTTTCTTCGTCACGTACCTCGCCAACCATTATGATATCGGGGTCCTGGCGCAGGATGTGCCGCAAGATAGTTGCAAAGGAGAAACCTGCCGCCCGCTCGGCATTTACGTGATTTACGCCCATTATTGGATTTTCTACTGGGTCTTCCACGGTTACTATGTTTTTACCTTCAAGATTAAGTTCCATCATAAAGCGACTAAGGGTGGTTGACTTGCCGCTGCCAGTGGGGCCGGTAACAAAAATTGCCCCATGGGGGCGGTGGAACAACTCTGTTAACTGCACCAAATCTTCAGGGAAAAAGCCCAGTTCTTCCTTTGTAAGCAGTCGAGCCTGGTCATAAAGTAGCCTGATAGCGGCCTTTTCGCCAAATGCGGTAGGTAAAGTGCTTAGTCTAAACTCAATTTTCTCACCACTAAGGCTCATGGAGAAGCGACCGTCCTGAGGGCGTCTTCTTTCGGCAATGTCCATGCCTCCCATTATTTTTAGGCGTGAAAGCACATTTGGCAAAATGGAAATTTCAACCGAATTATATGTGCGCAAATGCCCGTCTATACGGCAGCGGGTGCGCAGCCGATTGCCGTAAGGTTCTATATGAATATCGGAAGCATTGCTAACAATGGCCGCTTCCAGCACAGAATCAATAAACCGCACAGCAGGTGCGGCAGAAATTTCCGCCAAAAGTTCGGCGTTTATTTTGTCTGGATTGTGCTTGTTCAGTTCTGCGTCAACTAAAAACTGGGACGCGATAGTGTTGATGGCGTCCGTAGCCAACTGGCTAATATGTAATCTTAACTCCTCTGCATCTGCCAAAACAGGGACAATGTGCATACATACGATATCCGCTATATCTGCAATTGTACCAATATTTGTTGGGTCTGCCATTGCAACCCACAGTCGGCCATCTTCGCTCCTAATCGGCAGGGCTTGAAATCGGGTAGAATATTCGTACCCAAACAGCCCCGCCACGCTCGGGTCAGGCCTAAGAGGAGCGATATTTATCATGCCTCTGCAGGCGATTTGCGTATTTTGCTTACTGACTTTATTACCTCAGATATAAACACAAGTTCTGGCTCTGAAAGAGTTGTAAGCAGAGATTCAACTTTTTTGCGGTACATATCCTCGCTGCTGCCTGCTTCCCGTGCAGAAACCGACTTGCTACCTTCTCTAAATAGATCATCAATGGTAATGCCAAAAGCCTTAACCAGTTTGTTTAAGACAACAGAAGTAGCACCGCGTTCGCCGCGCTCTATCAAGCCTAGGTGCGATACAGTAAGGTCTATAAGTTCGGCAAGCTCATCCCTAGACATTTTACGCCACACACGTAGGTTGCGTATGTTTGCACCCACTATTTTGTCCAACTTCTGTTTGTCGTTACGCATTCGACCGCGCTCCATTATAATCTCTCCTTTGCACTTGTAAAATAATTCACATATCGATAGCATAGAACTAGTTCTCACAGAATGGAAGCCACAACGCGTAGCGAACAAGCCTATCAATTCCGAGTGTTGCGCTAACAATCCCCTTTGAATAATGAAAATTCTGTGATATACTTGCGAAAACACTATTTATTATGGAAGGTGTTGCATATGCCAAAAATAAAGAAACACGAGACAGATCGGCCAAGTGGTGCTGCATTGCGCAAGGAGGTAAAATGCTTAGGGCTTATCGGACTTGGGATACTGCTGCTGCTTTCGATTTTTATGGCAGATAATCTTGGTTTTGTTGGGCCGTTTTTTCGAAATCTTTCGTTAGGTATTTTTGGGCTTGGTGGCGTTTTTCTGCCATTTGCTGTTATTTGTTATGCTGTTTTAAGGTTAATAAACAGGGAACTTGATTTTCCGCTGTGGCGTAGCCTTTTCTTATTATTAGTAGTTCTCGCCTGGTTATACATAGTTGTTGACCCGATTGGTGAACATTCTTATAGCGCAGGCGAATATTTACGTGCGGTTTATGCTAGACGGCACATGGCAAGCGGCGGTTTGGTTGGTGCGCTTTTTGGTGGTGTTGTTCGTGCCTTTGCTGCAAGAATTGGCGCGATAATCATCCTTAGCATTGTGGCACTTGGACTGTTAATAAATATCACAAACCGCTCGTTTTTTAAATTGGTGGAAAGTGGTGCCCGTCGCGCCCGCGATATGTATGACGAACACCGTGCCCGCCGTGTAGAAGAAGATGAAGAAGACGCCCGTCGCGCTGCAGCAATGGCTTCATCTGCTCCTAAAGCCTTAAAGCCACTGCCAGAGAAAAAGAAGAAAGTCTCGACGTCACCAGTTCACACAGCTGAATATGCTGAGCTAATTGATATTGACCCCCACGACCACAGCATGGATGACGATTATAAAGTGTTGCTTGTAGATGAAGAAATGGACAGCACGATTATAGAAACTGAACCTAGGGAACTTGCACCTTTTTTACGTGTTGGTAAAAAGGGAAAAGACCCTAAGATAACGCATCATGTTGCGTCGCCTCGGGCTAAAACGAATATGCATATGGGTGAGATGTATGCGGAAGACTCCCACGCTACCCATGAAACGCGCGAGCCTGTGGCAGTAAAGCAACCTGCTACGCCTGCGCGTACTGCTCCCGCCCGTGAAGAAATTTTTGTGGACTATGTTTATGACGACGATGGCGACGATGGCGAGCCCCAGGCTATTTCTGGCAGGATAATGCCGGATGTATCTGATGAAGAGACACATGCCCCCCCGGCAGACTTTGTAGTGCGCGGTCTAGTGGACGATGCTGCCCCTTCTAAACCGCCGGTATTTGAATATGATGATTTTGATGAACCTGACCCAGTGGTAAAAAGAGCCCCCGCTACTCCCCCTGTGGAAGCGGCATCTCACGAACCGACCTATGACGACTTTCGCCTGCCATCCATAGAATTGCTTGCCCGTAACGAACGTGCTGGTGCAAGTGCTGAAAGTCGAGCACAGGTAATGCAGCGCATAGAGATATTGGAAGAAACGTTGCGTAGCTTCCGCGTGGACGCGAAGGTTGTGGAGGCTATTGTAGGCCCTACAGTTACTCGTTACGAACTTGTGCCAGGCCCAGGTGTAAAGGTAAGTGCAATAACCAACCTTTCAAACGACCTTGCACTTAGCCTTGCGGCGCAGGGCATACGTATAGAGGCACCAATACCTGGCAAATCTGCGGTGGGGATTGAAATCCCCAATAAAGAGCCACAGGGCGTTTTCCTGCGGGAAATTTTAGAGAACGAACATTTTGAGAAATTTTCATCAAAGTTGGCTTTTGCGGTTGGTAAGGACATCGCTGGCAGTGCTGTTGTGGCTGATGTGGCGGATATGCCCCACTTGCTTATTGCGGGTGCTACTGGCGCGGGCAAGAGTGTGTGTATAAATACGCTAATTGCCAGCCTACTGTACAAGGCCAAGCCAGATGAAGTAAAGCTACTAATGATAGACCCAAAAGTTGTGGAGCTTAGCGTGTACAACGGTATCCCTCACCTGCTAATTCCCGTTGTTACCGACCCGAAAAAGGCTAGCGGTGCACTAAATTGGGCTGTACAGGAAATGGAAAGCCGTTATGGCGCGTTTGCCGAGACAGGTTGCCGTGACCTAAAGGGCTACAATCGATATTTGCTGGAAAAAGGCGACGGCGAAACCCGTCCGCTACCGCAAATTGTTATTATCATCGACGAACTTGCTGACTTGATGATGACTGCCAAAGGCGAAGTTGAAGAGGCCATCTGCCGTATTGCGCAAAAAGCCCGTGCGGCTGGTATTCACCTTATTGTTGCAACCCAGCGGCCGTCGGTAGATGTTATTACCGGATTGATAAAGGCTAATATACCGTCTCGCCTGGCGTTTGCTGTGTCCAGCGGTACGGACAGCCGCACGGTTTTAGATATGCAGGGCGCGGAAAAATTGCTTGGCCGCGGCGATATGCTATTCCTTCCGCGCGGGCAGAACAAGCCTATACGTGTGCAGGGCGGTTTTATTTCCGACAAGGAAGTTGAAAATCTGGTTGCGTTTTTGAAGGCGCAAGCCCCTGCGACCCATTCGACCGAGATGATTCAGCAGATAACAATGCCAGGCAAAGCAAAAGTTGAAGGCGAAGTTGACGAGTTTTTCCACGATGCGGTGGAATTTTTGCTGGTGAAAGGCAAGGCCAGTACCAGTATGCTGCAACGGCAGTTTAGAATTGGATACAACCGTGCTTCCCGCCTTATGGAAGAATTAGAAACCCGTGGCATTGTAGGGTCGGAAGACGGCGTAAAACCGCGCAAGGTGACAATAACACGGGATGAATACAGAGAGATTTATGGCGACGATGTGTGATTCGCCCAATTGCCTGGGTTCAACGCATACCGCGCCACTTATAATTGACGGAATGGCTCATGCGGCGGATATTCGCTTGGGGATAAGAGAGCGGTTGGCTGTGCATGATGGTGTGCGCCCCGGCCTGGCCGTAATCGCTATTGGCGAAGACCCTGCCTCTGCAATTTATGCCGAGATAAAGCGAAATGCTTGTGCCGAAGTGGGTATAAATTTTTCGTATTACCCACTACCGCATAACACCGTGCAAGAGGATGTCTTGCACCTGGTGGACAAGCTAAACCGCGACAGCGCAACCCATGGTATTTTGGTGCAACGGCCACTGCCGGCACATATTTGCAAACATACAATTGCCAAGGCGGTTTTGCCAAGCAAAGATGTGGATTGTTTGCACCCATACAATATGGGAAAACTTATGCTGGGCAGTGCAAACTTTGTGCCCTGCACCCCTGGCGGCATTGTAAATTTATTGAAACGTGAAAATATCGAAATTGTAGGCAAGCACGCCGTAGTTATAGGCCGCAGTGATATTGTGGGCAAGCCAATGGCGGCCATGTTTGCAAATGAAAACGCGACCGTTACCCTGTGCCACAGCTACACCCGCGACCTGGCGGAAATTTGCCATGGGTCAGATATTCTTGTGGCGGCTGTTGGCCGTCCCGGTTTTATAACCGCTGAATATGTAAAGCCAGGCGCGACAGTAATTGACGTGGGCATAAACCGCAATTATGAAACAGGCGAAGTTGTAGGCGATGTTGATTTTGAAAATGTCGCGAAAATAGCCGGTTATATAACCCCCGTGCCCGGCGGTGTAGGGCCAATGACCGTGGCCACGCTATTGCAAAATACTTTGCTGGCAGCTATTTGCCCTACAGATTAACGCGTGCCTAGTAATAGGAAATTTCAGTTGGTGACAAAATGGTACCAACTGAAATTTTCTAAATATAAAAACCTAGGAGCATTCCATGCCAAACATATATCTCGTATCCTTAGGGTGCGACAAAAACCGTGTAGACGGCGAAACCATGGTGGGTACATTGCGCACCGCTGGATACAACGTAGTGCACGACCCTTCTCAGGCCGCGGCAATAGTGGTAAACACTTGCGGCTTTATTCGCGATGCCGTGGAGGAAAGTATCAATTTAATTCTTGAACTGGCGGAGTACAAAACAGAAGGCACTTGCCGCGCCCTTGTGGTAGTAGGTTGCATGGCAGAACGCTACCGCGACGAAATTAGACAATCTATCCCCGAGACAGACGTTATAATTGGCGTAGGACAGTATGAAAATATTGCCCAGGTAATGGGGTCGCTAATTGGTGCGCCGTCAGTTGTGCCGCAAAATGAAGGAATGGCTCGCATTGCCGCCCGTTTCGACGACGCGACCCCACATATCGCGTATATTAAGATAGCCGAAGGCTGTGACAACCATTGTTCGTATTGCACAATACCTGCCATTCGCGGGCCGTACAAATCTCGCCCGTTGGAAGATATAATTGAAGAAAGCCGCCAACTAATTGCCGCTGGTGCGCGCGAGTTGGTTCTCGTAGCCCAGGACACAACACTGTATGGCACAGATATTTACGGCGAAAAAAAACTGCCAGAGCTTTTGCGAAGCCTGGCAGCACTAGATAACGTCCAGTGGATACGCCTAATGTACGCCTACCCAGAGCACATAACCAACGAGTTAATAAACACCATGGCCGAACTGCCCCAGGTGTGCAAATATATTGATATGCCTATCCAGCACAGCGAAGACAAAATTTTGCAAGCAATGGGGCGCGGGCTATTTAATAAGAAGGAACTGACCGCGAAAATTTGCGCCTTGCGAGAAAAAATGCCGGAGATAGCTATTCGTACGACAGTAATTGTGGGCTTCCCAGGTGAAGGGGCGCGGGAGTTTGAGCGGTTGGCAGAGTTTGTGAGCGAAACGAAATTTGACCGCCTGGGTGTCTTTCCATATTCCCGCGAAGATGGCACACCAGCTGCTACCATGCCAAAGCAGGTGCGCGAAAGCACAAAAATATCGCGCATGGAGCAGATTATGGATTTGCAACAAAAAATCCACTTCGCAAAACAGGGGGCAAAAGTGGGCGCAGTCGTGGACGTTATGGTGGACGCTGTAGCCGACACGGGCGAATACACAGGCCGTACCCAGCACGACGCATATGAAGTGGATGCGGTTGTTACATTTTTATGCGAGCGCGAACTAAAACCCGGTGACATATGCCGTGTGAAAATAACCGAAGCCAACGACTATGATTTAATTGGTTGTATTGTATAGTTACTGAGCAATGTGTTACGCTTCGTCATCCCGGACTTGATCCGGGATCTAAACTACAAATATGTAAAGCAATGGTGAAGGAGAGCTGTAATGAACCTGCCAAATAAAATAACTCTTGCGAGAATTTGCCTTATTCCAATTTTTTTGGTGGTGTATCTTGTCGCGCCATTCCCCGAACTAGCTAACAACTGGATTGCGCTAGTTGTGTTTGTAATTGCCGCCAGTACTGATGCGCTGGACGGCTACTTGGCGCGGAAAATGAAATTGGTATCCAATTTCGGCAAACTGATTGACCCGCTGGCGGATAAGATGCTGGTTTGCTCGGTTTTGGTGGCGTTTACTTATACAGGTAGCGTGCCTGCTTGGGCTACGATTATTATTATTGTGCGGGAGTTTTATATTTCCGGGTTTAGGCAGCTTGCGCTGGAGCAGAATTTGGTGATGGCCGCCACTGGGCTTGGTAAGGTTAAGACGACTTTTCAGATTACGTTGATTGTGTATATATTACTGCCATGGCCTTTTAGCTGGTTTATTTTTGCCCCTGTGACGTTGGCGTTGATAATTGCGGCGGTAGTGTTTACAATTTGGAGCGGCGTGGATTATACTGTGAAGAATTTGCATGTGTTTAGGTAATGGCTGTGTCGTTCAAGCGTAGTTTGATGAAAGGGTGCAGAAATGCACCCTTTCATCATGCATAAATTTTGTTAAATATGTAGCATTGCTATTCTTGTTGAGATTGAATATAATTGGCGTGTGAAAGTTGGAAATTCCCACTTACAGGAGGTGTTGTTGTGATTGCCGAACTAAGACCAGAATCTCAAATTACAATTCCAAAACAACTGGTGAGCAGCCTTGGGCTTTCTATTGGTGATAAAATGGAGATATTTGAAAACGACGGAATGATTTGTATCATGCCAGTGGTTGTATATCCCAAGAAATATGTAGACAAAATTCTTGAAGATATAGAAACTATTCGACATGATGTGAGATTAGGGCATCAACCTGTATTTAACAATATTGATGATTTGATTGCATCACTTGAGGATGATGACTAATGAACTTTGAATTTGTTTACTCAAATAATTTCAAGAAACACTACAAAAAACTAAGTACAATTGAAAAAAGGCAAGTTACAAGCAAACTTGCCTTGTTATCTGTTAACCCGACACATCCATCTTTGCGGACGAAGCGCATTCAAGGAACAGATAGGCTTTTTGAATCAAGCGCAAATATGGATGTGCGGATTATCTGGTATTATGAAGGAGATAAGCTAATTGCTCTTGTAGACGTGGGGCATCACGACATTTTGAGGCAGTTTTAGGAGTTGAACGTGGCGGAAGTCATTACTCTCAATAACAGGCAACGATATTTATTGGACTGCCACGAAGCGCGCGCAAGCGTGCTTTATTTTTATGCGTTAAGAGACTGTTCCGCCACCCAGGATTCGACTTCATTAACAAGCGCAGTAAAATCAGCATTTTCATGTAGCGATTGATACATATCGCTTGTTAGCGTTTTCAGCAACTCGCTCACCCGGGTAGGCGATGGGAAATTTCCACGATTATACGTCATAAGGTTCGCATATGGCGAGGTATATGATTTTTCCCCTTCTTCTCCGGCAAGCGTATCATGGTTTTTCGCATGAATAAAGGCTTGCGCGAATGCTTTTATCGCTTCGTCCAGCCTTTTTGCACAAAAGAGGCGATTCGCGTAGGAACTATACAGCAATGTCACCTGACCGTTCCATGTGCCGTAATCGTCGCGATAAATAAATTTCCAAAATTGCATAAGAAATTCATGAGCTTCGATACTTGTGGCCGAGTCACAAGGGAAAGTAATCAAGATGTTTTGCAAAATATGAGTGAGAAGCCCCAATAGTTCCTGCTTGCCTTTAATGCCCTCATCTCCCCATGTGATAGTGGAAAGTATATGCTCCTTGGAATAATACAGCGAGCCGCATTGTTCGGCTATAGCCAACTCCTTTTCATGCTCGCCTATGGCACCGTATATGTTAGCCAGCATATAGCGGCACTGGCCGCGTATGTTGTCATCGGTGGAGGAAGCAAGCAATTCTTCCATAATTTTCATTGCTTCTTCCCAGCCATCGAATGATTTGTGCTTTTCAACGTCAGGGCGGTTGGGGTCTTCGCTTAAACCCCAAAAGCCGTGGGAACTCCACTTGAGATACAGCATCTCTGCTAGTCTCATCGACAGTGTTTGCTCTGCCGGGAACTCTGCCAGGGCACGGCGCATTAGGGCGATTTGTTCATCATGGGTTTTTTCTTGTCGATATTTATTGGCTTGATTGATATATGCTTCAATTTTCTGTCGTTTCTCTTCCTTATCATGGTCGAAGAGATAATCAATCGTGACGTTGAAGAAATTGGCTATGGGCGTAATGTACTCGATATCCGGGTAGCCGTTTTCGCTTTCCCACCGTGATATCGCTTGGCTGGTTACGCCGAGTGCTTCGGCTAGCCGCTCTTGCTTTATGTTGTCGCGCTTGCGTAAGGCTTTAATTTTTGCGCCAATTTTAATGTTCATAAAACCACTCCAATCCAAATTTTAGTTTTTATTCACCGGTGTGGATTTAGTATATTGCTTGACGCAAGAGAGTTCAATAATCAATTCATTGTTTCAATAACAATGGCACGTTGATTTTTGCTGGCTCGGTTTTGTAAAGCTGTAAACCTTGCATATTCTTTCAACGGCTCAAATTCTGAGGCATTTAGTTTTGCGAGTATTACATCGCTATCATCCAGCCAGTGATAGAATGGGTAGTGAGTGTCCAGCAGATATGCTTTTTGGGAACGTGTGTATGTGGCGAAATTGGTACTGGCTGACAAATCGTACTCTACCATTTTTTCCAGCCAATCCAATGTCTTTTCGTTATTGCCCATAGCTAGATGGGTTTTTGCCATTAGTGCATATACATCTCCCTGGTTTGTCCAGTGGAGCGGCGGCATTATGCTTTCATTCACAGAAATAATTTCTATTAGCTTGAACACCAGGTTGTAGATTCGCAATGCGTCGTCATGTTTCTTCATATTGAGGTATGCATTGCCTAACCTGGTGAAGGATTGCAATACCGCATCATAGAAAAATTCGATTGCTTGCTGGCAGTGGTACGCCTCATTCGTAAAATCTCCCGTGTAACTTGCGATTTCTGCAGAGGCAGTATGCTCTGTCAAATCGCAATGCCACGGGAGTTTTCTTGCGTGTTGCCATGCCGCTTCGGTATTGCCGTTAGCTGAATGTAAAGTTACCATTTTCATGTGCGCATCCATGACTTGGGTAATATCCTTGGAGTATTCAATTACAAGATTGGCTTGGCGGGTGCATTCGTGGTAAATTGTGCTGCCTTGTGTGGGGTCGTATAGATGGCTTTGTGGGTTGGCAAGCTGTATGCCGTGGCTTAGGCTTTGCATGAGCAATGTCATATTGTTGGGGTAGGCGCGTAAGGACTCTTGCAGGCTGTCGAATATCTCTTTTTTTGTTAACTTTCTGTCGTCTACGGAGTTGTGCAAGTTTTTTATTATAGTGTCGATCTCTCCGTTTTCTTTATCTTCATACACCCCGAAAAGCACGTCTGTGCTTACACCAAATATGCGGGCGAGGGGGATGATTAGCGATATGTCAGGGGTGGTCTTGTCGCATTCCCATTGGGAAATTGCCGGGGTGGAGATGTTTAACAGTTCCGCAAGCTGTTCTTGGGTCATGTCGCACTGGTGGCGTAGTTTCTTTATTTGTTGGCCAATGTTCATTTTTCGTGCTCCTTTTTGTTTGAGATGTTTCTATTTTAGCGTATTTGCAAATTTATGTAAGGCAGTGGTTGTTAATATTGTGTTAAGCGGTGCTTATAAGCTGGTGGCATAATTGCCTTGCAGTTGTAATCGACTTCGTGCATACTAGGTAAGCAGTGAAATCTTTTGAACGGGAGCATAACATGACAGCAGAAATAATGAGCGTAGGAACGGAACTTCTTTTAGGCAACATTGTAGACACAAACGCCGCATTTTTAGCGCAGGAACTGGCCAACCTTGGCGTATCAGTTTTCCGCCAAACAACCGTTGGCGACAATCACGGGCGATTGGTGCAAGCCCTGGAAAACGCATTTGAAAACGCCGACATGGTAATAATCTCCGGCGGACTAGGCCCAACTTTGGACGACATAACCAAAGCCGCGGCGGCGGAGGTGTTCGGCCGCGGCATGTACCTTCACGAAGAATCCATGGAGCGGATACGTGAGCGGTTCGCCATCTTGGGGCGCGGATTGTACCACGGCGCAGAGCGTAACACGTTAATCCCAGAGGGTTCTCACGTTTTGCCAAACGACCACGGCAGCGCGCCGGGGGTGGTTGTAACTTCGGATTGCGGGAAAAAGACAATAATAATGCTACCTGGGCCGCCGTCGGAGATGATTCCCATGTTCACAAACTATGTAGTGCCATATTTGCAGGCACAAAGCGACCGAGTTTTTGTTTCGCGCACACTAAAAATAGTTGGCATGGGCGAAAGCCAAGTGGAAGAGCGGTTGCTGGACTTAATTGAAGCGCAAACCAATCCCACCATCGCGCCCTACGCAAAAATAGCGGAAGTTCACGTGCGGATAACGGCCTCTGCGGTTACAGAAGCGGAAGCCGAGGCCATGCTTGTGCCCCTGGAAGGGCTAATTTGCGAACGCCTTTCCCCTCATGTGTACTCCAATAACGGCGACAGTTTGGCGGAAGTAGTTGTGGCGCGGCTATTGGAAAAAGGCGAAACCCTTGCGGTTGCAGAGTCCTGCACCGGCGGAATGATAACGTCTGCGGTGGTTTCGGTTTCTGGCTGTTCAGCCGTTTTAACCGAAGGGCTTTGCACCTATTCTAATGAAGCAAAAGTGAACCGCCTTGGTGTATCGCAAGAACTACTGGTCGCCCACGGCGCAGTTAGCGCAGAAGTTGCCGCCGCTATGGCGGAAGGTGTGGCGCGTACATCTGGCGCAAGCATTGGCGTCGCCACCACAGGCGTAGCAGGCCCAGACGGCGGTACGGATGAAAAACCCGTAGGGCTAGTATATATCGGCATTTTCGCAAATGGCAAAACAGAAACCATGCGCTACAACGTAATAGGAAGCAGAAACGAAATCCGCCAACGCGCCACAAATAACGCACTCGACCTTGTTCGCCGCAAATTGATATGACATTAAACATAGCAAATCATAGCGGCTCGATTGTGTGGGAGGGAGTTTATTATTTTTCTCCAGCGGATTACCCGAAAATTTCCGACTGGGAAATGCGAAATATTCTCCTGTTTTGCGCATACGAAAAAAAGTACGGCAGAAAAACGGAAATTGTATGCGAAGATGCAAACGCCCTGGCCGCCGTAAATCATGCGCTGGCGAACCCTTCATTATATGTGAATACTCCGAAGCCGGATTTGATTCCAACCCCCGCGTGTGTAAATTGCAAGCAGGGTGGTTGTCGGACGGATTTTCTATGTCACACAACGGAAATAAAATTTGTCGAGCCGATTTTCAAAAGTGGCAAGTTGCTTTCGGCTGTTAATGCAAGAAAGATGTCAGGTGAAGAACTTTCCAAGGAAGACAGAAACGGCTCAAAGGATACGCCAGATTATTTCGACTATGTGATGTTCACGTGGGGAAATTGCTTTGCAGGCGACAGTCTCGTTATGGAGCGAATGATGGGTTGGGACAAAATTGAGTATGCTTTGCGCGAAGGCTTGCAGCCTGGCGTGCGATTTTATTTCAAATATGACACCATAGCCAACCACGAAGATTACGAAATGACGGCCACCACCCAGCGAAAGTAAAAAATGAAGTGTCGCTGGTTGATTGTTTGCACTGCTGTATAATCCCAAGCACGCACAAGGCGATTTTTGAAAAAATTGTGCCAGCCGAACTTTCGGACAGGGTTATTTATGTAGACCATGACTGCAAAGATGTTTGGGAATGGTCAGAAAAGGTTTATGGAATTGTAAAAAATATGCGGCAAAAAAATTTCAACTGGTTGGATTTGGTTACCAGTTGAAATTTTACACGAATGAAAAAAACCTGTAAAATACACGGAATAGCGTGTATTTTACAGGTTTTTTTGTTTTCTGCTTATTTAAATTGCATTTCATGAAAAAAACAGTTGACAAACGATAGCAGAGGGTCTATAATAGCCTTTGTCTCTCCTCGACGGGTTGTCTCAAAATTTGTTGAAGAGAAGCTAGGCAGAACTTAGTGAATTTGCGAAATTCTGCCACACGTGCCCCTTGAAAACAGAATACCATGAAAAGAAATTTAGGGACCCTGATATATCGCGGTTTTTGGAAGCAAAAGCCATTCGAATGCGATATATCGAAGTCGAACTACAAAAGTAGCCGACTATAAAAATCACGGATAATATTGCGCAAGCAGTTTTCCGAGCTAAGCCTAATTGCAGGCAAGATTTCAAACCAATTAACATGAGAGTTTGATCCTGGCTCAGGATGAACGCTGGCGGCGTGTCTAACACATGCAAGTCGAGCGGAGATAATCGCTGTGAAGCCCTTCGGGGTGGAACATGATTATCTTAGCGGCGGACGGGTGAGTAACACGTGGATAATCTGCCCTTTTCAGTGGAATAACACTTGGAAACAGGTGCTAATACCGCATAATATCGCGAAGTCGCATGGCATTGCGAA
>Ga0123355_10003832_pt1 | contig 21754 bp, 12 predicted proteins | sample TergutEmb28metaG_3_FD_89872 | JGI IMG/M metagenome (GOLD analysis project Ga0123355, IMG submission 89872) | Embiratermes neotenicus P1 segment gut microbial communities from Petit-Saut dam, French Guiana - Emb289 P1 | ecosystem: Host-associated > Arthropoda: Insects > Digestive system > Gut ...
TAAACCAACGAATGTACACAGTTGTATTATGTGTAAAATAATATTATAAAAACCACTAAGTCCAACATATTTCGGGCCTTGTTATCCCATCATTAGAGAATACAAAAATTCTATAAAACAGCTGCTTAACATATTTGTCTTTCGCATGGCCGAAGCGTGTATGAGTTAGTGGTTTTTAGGCGTATTCGCAAAATTCCGAAAAGTGACTATGAGCTTTTTCATGTCTGCCTGTCCGTCCGTCCATCTCTCGGCATGGAACGCCTCGGCTCCTATTGGACGGATTTCCATGGAATTTGATATTTGAGTATTTGTCGAAAATCTGACTAGAAACTTCAAGTTTTATGAAAATAGGACTAGAATAACATGTACATTACATGAAGACCAATATACATTTTCGATCGTATCTCGCTCAGTTCTTACAATGAAAAAGTCTCAGACAGAAGTTATAGAGAAAATCGAAACACGTATTATGTTCAATAAGTTTTTTCCCCGAAAATCGCGCCGTTTATGATACAACGTGGAAAAATTTTGTAGAGTGGGGTAGGCCACAGATGACAATATGGCGCATGCGCATTGCTCGCTGGATACCCAAGGCTACAAATACACGCTCAGGATATGCAATACTTATTGCTTTAGCATTGCAAGAACGGTTGCACGGACGCGCCTCGTGGTTACGATATACGTGCATTACTTTCTTGTTAAATATTATTATACATCTAACACAATTGTGTGTATTTGTTGGTTTAAATTACAGTAACTGAATTGTAATGCACGGATTGAAAAACACAATTTATGTGCCTTTATGTAATGCATAAAACCCCCTTTTTTATATAAGGGACAACCCATAAAACACCAATATTATAAGAGAAGCAAGAAATGGTTCTATTTTACATGTTAACCAATGTGCTGAGAAATAAAATGTCGCCACCTGTCTTGGTTAATCTTGAAGATTACGTGGTGATGTTGTGCATGTCATAGGAACCCATCAGTTGATTAATTCGCTACACATAAATCAGTTTAGCTCAAAGTAGCAGTTAGCCCCTATTTAAAAACAGGGACTATATTTCACTAATACGAGCCAAAATTAAGTTTCGTTCAGACCACGAGTATAAACGATCCAATGCTGAATACGATCTGTGAGTGCGAATATTACTTCCGGAGATGAAATGAACGTACCGAAATACAAACCCAGCTTTCCTGTTGTACGCTCCGTTTAAGGGACGGACGTTTATAGGGCGCGATTTCATTTCGTCACCATAATACAACAATACTTAGAGTTTTAGTGTTTAGTTTGTTAGATTAGACTGTTGTGTCTGTAGTTTCATGGAATAAATCACACCGCGATAAATTTGGTAGCATATCAGTTATATACAGATTGTGATCCAAAATTTGCAGCTTTGATAGCAGCGTCGTGAGAGGGAACAAGTCTAAATCGTAGTATTAATATTTGAGAGGGATTGTTTTTATTTCAACTTCCACCAGACTGATGAATTTTATTAGACAAAGTTTCTCCGAAAGAGTTCAAGTATTTGTAAAAAAAATTACGTGACCGGAGGGAAAGGGATGTTTCCGGAAACTTTCCTCTTCTGACTGTACACATTAGCATGAAATCGTTGTCAGAAATTTGAGCAAGGTTCAAGTTGCATATCTAGTCTAAGCAACTCTTGTACCAGGTAGCGACAGTATCAAAGTTTCGTGATTATAAGTAAATTGCTTGGAAGTTCTAATTTCCCGCGTAGAGTTGAATTACTTTAAGCGAAGAGAAACGTTTATAAAAAATTGACCGCAGTATCTAGTCCGAAGTTTGTCCCGGATTTAAACGCAGACATTTACGCTTCACCTGCAACGTAACTAACACAAGCAATTCGCTGAAGAATAGATAACCAACTAGATGTCACTTCTTACTTTTATTTTACTTCTTAGAGACTCAACATTTTTTGGGCATTAATATGCCCATCTTCAGGAGTTTGCGACTATGTTGTTGAACTACCACATTGGCTGTATTGTTCTTGGATTGCTGTTTGTTGGAGTTAGGGTGCGGTTCGGCTAGGGTGGTATCCGGGCTGCCGGCTGCTCGAAACATGTAGTGGCATGAAATAAACTTACCATACCAGAGGCTGTATAAACAATTTTGACCTCCTGATGATGAGCACATGGTGCTCGAAACATGTAGAGGCATGAAATAAACTTATTGTAAAACAAAATTTTGGGCATCAAGTTGGTTAATTACTAAGAAATATACTGAAATGGACGGTCAGCAAAACCTCAAAATTCAGTACCGAGTCGTATCATATTCAGAATCCTGCATTTCACGCAAATATATTGAAGTATGTTAATGAATAATTAAAGAATCGTCTTTTGATAATAAGGCTTTAAACTTCAACAAGACAGGCAATGTACGTATAACGCAACAGTGGCGTGCGATAGACCCTGTTACAGTGGAAAATCAGTAAGCATTACATAATCTGAGTGTGTGTTGGTAGCCATAGTTATCCAGTACGCAATGTGCATGTGCCATATTTCAAACTGTGTCCTGTCCGGCTCTACAGTATTTTTCCATATTGTCCATAAACGGCACGATTTTCGAAAAAAAATAATTATTGAACCTAAAATGTGTTTTGATTGTCCCTACAAATTTTGTCTGAAAAAAATTCTCATTCTAAGAAGATCTAAGTGAGATATTATCATAATCATATATTGGTCGTCATGTAAAGTGCCCAATTTTCGTGTCACATTGTAACGAAACTTGAAATTTTTTGGCAGATTTTCGAGAAATACTAAGATATCAAATTTCATGAAAATCCATGTAGTGGGAGCTGATTTTTTTCCTTGCGGATGGACGGACACACGTGACGAAGCTAACAGTCGCTTTCCGTAATTTTGCGAACAGGCTAAAATACTTTAGTAAAACATTTCCATCTGTTTGTATGATAAATTCGTACAGCAATTATAATTTTATATAAGGATTTAATGATTCAGCCTATTAGTACGCTATATTTGCGCGTCTTCAGTAAGACATTTTAGTTGTGTACTTCCATATGGAACACACTTATTACTGTATGGGTTTCAATTCTTGTGCTGGGATTTCTTTGCTTTTATTCGCAGTGCTTTGGTTTGGTTTTTTATCCTGTTCCGCATTTGTTATGTATAATGTTTTGGGTATCAGTGCTTTTAGAGTGTAGTGGAGTGAATGGTTCTGTTCTATAAATAGAAAAACTGACAGAGTGTATTGTTGAAAGAGGGTCTTACGCTCCACTGCACTAGCAAGGCATTGCTGCCCCAAAACACTATACGTAACGAGTACAGACGGGGTAGTAAAGTAACCTAACCACAGTGAATGCATAAAACATAATTCCAACCCAAAATTTACAAACCTTCTAAGAATAAGTGTATTCTGTCATTGTAAGGGAAAGCACAACACAATTACACGCGTGCTGCTCTCTCGTGTTAGAATTAAGGCGGCTGCCTATATGGAACAACCACATTTCTACAGGTGTTTAATAAATGAATCTGAGGGAGATATCTCTATAAAGGGGTTGTAAAATTTGTTCTTTTTTAAAGCCTAGGATTTTAATTACTTATTTCATTTTAACACATTTTGCGTGAAACTTGTGATCCCAGATAATGATATAATTTGGCACTTGGCATGTGTTGCGTACTGATTACATGTGTCTGAGGATGAATGTTTGCCGTCGAAACGTATGGCAAGGGTTAATGGCAAGGAGATTTATAGTTGTGCCAAATGACAAGTTTGTCGTATTGGTTGTGATTGGGCACAGCATGATGCTATAATTAAAGAAAATTAAATATGTCTGCAGAGGAGTTAAAATTTAATATTCCATGCGTGTCAACATTTCTATTGCGAACTAATATTTTTATTTTTTTAATTTTTTGCGAATATTGCATCTGCAACACAAGTGTGCTGCATGCAGAACTTTGAAAGTGAAGGGAGCAGGTTTATCCCAACAGTCCCATCTGTCTATTAGCTACGCCATTTGGTTTTCCGTACGACGGCCAAATTATTCACCACTGCCGAAACTTGAAATGTACTGGAGAGTAATAGAATTTCGGATGTCGTGAAAGGCGGGGAATTTTTTGAACATTTGAGCCCCCACATTCTCAAGGCGAACTATTCCACGATACGTTAGACAGTTGATTGTTTATGAATATTATTTCTGTATACGCCGACGATAAATATGGGGGCGAATGAAAAATTTGAAGTAAGAGGAAGCTCATTTTGGTTCATAACGAACGAACTTACTAACTGCATAAGGAAGATTTTTTTGAGAAGCTAACGGTTCCTTACCTGGTGAAGAAATTTTCTGCAATTTATAGAAACCGAAGTTTAATTTCTGTGTCCTCAACAGCTCGCCACTTGTCCCTTTCATGAGCCAAATGAATCCAGTCCATCCGCTATCCCACTGTTTCTTAAAGGTTTACGTTGATACTATTCTCACATCTATGCCTACTATTATCAAGTGGTCCCTTCCGCTCAGGTTTCCGCGTAAACAATTTTATGCACTTCTGTTCCCTTCAACATGTGCCACATGCTCCGCCCATCTCTCCTTCATTGATATCATTGGCCTAATAACGTTTATTAAGGTGTACAAACCGTAAAACTGTTTCTAATGCAGCATTATACCCTAAATCCTACTTTAGGGATCCTTCTATGTGTGTTTTCGTGTTATGTTTCTGTAATCGCGCAACATAAAGTACTGACATACGTATTCCGCCATAGTCAGTAATGAAGTTGCGGATCGTCGGGCGCAAGTGGAATTCTGCACAAGTCGGAATTGGCTACACATGTAGTCAAATACTTGTGTATATAAGTTCGAGTCCGATTGAAATTCACAAAAATGGAGTCTGATCGGCAGTAGCATGACCGTCTTACCGGCCCCTGCCTGTGGTATCGCCCAGCAGTATTCTTCCGCCACCTTCACGTCAATTTTGTTTTCACTTCCGCAAAAAAAAATTGCCTGCTTCAAAAATATTATCGAGTCTTTTTTTCTGTTTGAAATATTACTTCAGTTGAAATTTCGTAAAATGAATCACGTGAGTCGGTCTGTGCGCGTGTGTGTGTGTGTGTGTGTGTGCGTGGGGGAGGGGGGAGGGGGTTGTGTACAAGTTCCCTATGACCATTGTTCTGCAGAACTTCGAAAATACGCGGGCTAACTACATATGCGGTGAAAATTGTATGAAATCTTTCGAAAGAAGCATGGTGTTTTCAAGTAACGACAGTCTTGTCTAGTATCGTATATGAGTATTATCATCATCGTCGTCATTATCATCATCATCGTCATCACAGGCGGCGGTGACAGCTTTTCAGGACCTGATAGGCCTTATATTATTGTTTCGGACACAGAAATCGTATTTTTGCAAGGTATGAAACAATTTATGACGTTGTAATGCTATTGACTGCCATATTCGCTTATTATTTGCTTACCTCAAATTTTCTTCAAAACGAGTATCACGACCAATGAAATTTCAAGAGAAAAACACTGATACGTACCACCTATAGCAATGATTTCTACAGACATCCCGAGTCTCTTCAGCTACTCATGCAACCACTCAGGGTTACCATAAAGTTGTTGTTTCACTGAATACACACATCCTGAATTTGACATTTTCTCGACAGAGCCGCTTGATAGACTGAACTATACTGCTGCCTTACGATAACTTTCTAGAGGCAAAGGTATAGGCTGAGATTCCGATAGAGGACGAATATCTCGACCACATCGTATAGAGAGGCTTATCGCCAACCACCGCAATTCGATGCTTTTATCTTTATCAGAAGGCTGTTTCGTTTAACACAGAAATGCGCGCACTGGAGGCAACAGCATGTTTGCTGCATAACGACAAATGACGACGTCCGCTTTGTAGTGGTAATTCCCGCCTTAAAAACAGCACCCGTTGTACAGGGTGATTGAGAAGGAACCAGCCATGCTCGGAAGAAGGTCCCCTCGTTAAATTATATCGATACAACGAAAAATACCTAATTGTCACCGATTACGTAAAGAATGGCGAGAAATGTTTTAAAGAATAAAAATTCTTTACCAACACATATTAAATCGACGAGAAATTTGCAGTTCCTGTACTAATAACCCTTGTACTTAACATCTGATAGACGTCTGAGTCACATAAGAACGTTAATTAAAATCAAAATTTGCACCAGTTTTATAGAGATGGACATTAAGGTTGCAGGTACTTCAAATAGCACGCTTGCCTGCAAACGGATTTACTTGTCTCTGGACAAAGGGACGGACCTGCACAGTGTACGGAAACACGTCATGTTCAACAGGTGCAGTAAGTGAAAGGCAAGAAGATCCCCTTTTCTCGCGTCATTGCCCCCGCAATGCTTAAACTTCGTATATACGAGCGTAGGTATGTTTGGTTGTATTGCTGTAAATTGTGCTAAGGAACATTCCCCCTAAGTATGGCAGATTCAATAGTATAAACAACCAACTAGATGCAACAAGAACAATTTATTAGTAATTTCAATCAGCTCAACATGTTTCGGGCGATACTTTCGCCCATCCTCAGGAGCATTAGACTGTGTTTACAGCTTCTTCGGTGCTTTATACCACAAGCTGTAAACACAGTCTTGTGCTCCTGAGGGTGGGCGAAATTATTGACCGAAACATGTTGAGTTGATTGAAACAAATAATAAATTGTTATTGTTGCATCTAGTTGGTTGTTTATACTATTGTGTCAGTCATGCAGGTCACATAAACGTCAAATGTATGGAAGATTCTTCTAGAAACACCCTGTAACATCACCTTACAACTTGCGGCTGCCTAAGTACAGAATTTGAAGACTAACTTGTACACGTACATATGTACACATTCATTTATTACTGAATTGATTTAATTTAAATTTGGTTAAGAGCATATAATGGCCGATCCCGTTGGCCGCGCTGTCTAAAGCGTCGGTCTGCGGCCGCCTGCTTGCTGAGACTGCGGGTTCGAATCCAGCCGTGGGCATGGCTGTCTTTTGTGAGTGTTGTGTATTGTCGGGTAGAGGCTTCTGCGACGGGCTGATGGCTCGTCCAGAGGTGTCCTACTGAGTGTGTTGTTTCTGAGTGTGATCGAGGAACCTCAACGTAGAAAAGACCTAGGTCCACGAGGACTATCGGGCCATGAGAGGAAAGAAGGAAGTATAGCCTATTTATTGAGGGTTGAAAAGAGACGTTAATTAGGAAATATATGATAGGTAATTTGTTTGGGAGTAAATGTGTAACTGATAATTTTGGTGAAGAATATTTTGTAAAATGTTCAGACGTATGTTTTGACATAGACGCAACTTAATAGTGACGTTTTTATATCTTTATTTTATATATCTAAATGGATTATCGATTGGTTTGTATAAATATTTTACCATTAAAGCATGGGAGATATTCACGAAAGAATGAATTGGTGGCGTCATACACCGATTTACCGTCTATTCAATTAAACAATATGCTTATCTGATGTGCTTCTTTACATTTACGTACATGTGGTCTTGTTCTTTAGCTGTCTTGAGGAACAAAATCTTACTAAGTGGTCGACAAAAGTTCCCCGAGTGCGCACGAGTTCATGGCAGAACTGAATTGGGACAGACCCGGTTAACTCATCATGCGTACTAGGTGACGTATTTGCGACGCAGATTTACAAGTGAAGGGTTGATAATTACGTAGCAAGCAAGAAAACCCCTGCTTTTTCAGAAACGAAAACTTTGTTACATATCGCAAACACAGGCCATTGTAAACTGTCTTCAGCCGTTTTAATGCATTCCATCTCACCGAGTCTTCTTTTCCGGCGATCCGTCTTAAAATCATTTTCCATGAATACTTAAGTCACTTAATTGGACATTAAGGTATCCAGGTCAAAATTTTGTATTGGCCACCTGCAGCTCTACAGTCCTTGCATATGCTCTTTTAAGTTAAGAGCAAAAATTATGATATTTCTCATCATATAATTTTCAACTTTCTTGTCATTTTCTCCACTTATTCTCCTTATTGCCCTGTTGTCATTCACATTTAGTCAAACCTTTTCTTCCTTAAGGCGAAAGACCAAGTTCACTTTCGTATTTCATTTCAAATATTCAACAGGAAAGGAAAAGTTCTTTCTCGTTTGAGGGGTTATGTCTTTATTTTCTACTAGATAGAAAACGAATTATTTGTGAAATAAATATAATTCCCTCTCTAACCCTTTAAAGCACAGTGATTATTACATACACCACCTGCTGGAACAGTAATGAAAACTCTGCAATCTGCTCGCGGTGTATTTATGTGTTTCAAATTATTCTCGGAAAAAACAACAATTATTTTCTAATACAGAAACATTAACCTCCTGTTCCAACGATGGGGAACCTGAATGTTCACTGTGAGGCAGTTAGTGAATATTTAAGGTATTTATTTCATTACAAAACATTAAATAACAATTTAGAGCTTGGCAACACACCAGTACGGTATTTAAAGTGCGATAGTAATCCAGATTTTCCGAAATTCATCATTTTCCTCTTAGATGCCTCACAAAGTAGCAGCGGTTTACCCACCTGTTTTAATCCCAGTGCTTGCAAGCTCCAAGCAGAACCAAAAGAAAGAGAACGACTTAAATTATTTTCAAGTTTTTCAGGCAGTGGGCATACAAAAGTGAAGATAATGTTATTCCTCTCCACATCATGAAGGCATAAGTGGTCTGACAATAAAGTTCGCGAACTCATCGCGGTAAAAGTGCTACATACCTCACTGCTGAATACCACCATGATCGCCTTCAAAGTACTCCCCTTGGGAAGCTATGCACCGATGCCAGCGCCTAGTCCACACTTCGAAACAATTTTGGGACTGGTTTTGTGGAAAGGCCTTCAGAACTGCTGTTGTATTACTTCCGATGACATCAATGTCATAAAAATGCCTTTCTTTCAATATTTCCTTTATCTTCGGGAACAGAAAAAAGTCATAGGGGGCTAGTTCCAGTAAACTTGCACTAACATCTCTCTGATTTCGTTTCCACTCTTTCCAAGTTTAGCAAGAAATTTAATGTTCGCTGCTCTCGTTCCCGCTCCGACATTCTCGCGGCGGCACACCAAAACACACGCAGACAACAATAGATGCCACTCAGAAAGACACTGCCATAGATCAACAATAACAACACAGCTGTGAAACGCTGATATGTCAAAATCATCAACCCATACTAAGGATTTTGTCCAGCGCTGCCACGGCAAGCACACGGTGGCGAGTTCACTAACTTAATTGTCCAACCACGTATGTTGGAGGAGAGGTATAGATCCTTTCATTCTTAATCTTGGCACTAGATGGAGGTAAGTGGTCAGCTTCACGCCCCGGACTCTTTAATCCCGCGAGAGCAACCGAGTTCCCACTGCAGGATGCTGGGTGAGCGCCAGAGCCGGTCTGGATGTTTTGTAGAAGAGAAAGTATCTAACCCGTGCCAGGATTCCAACCTGGAATCTTCCAGTCCGTTGGTAGTCCTATACCGAGTACACTTTGTTGGGCCCCTAGCAGTGTCCTTACTGAAAATCGGATGCCCCCTAAGCTGACCATAAAATTTTCGGACCGTATTTGCAAGACCTAGCCACTGGCTGTGTGTAGCATTTCGAAGTATGTAAGTTTTATATAGTAATGTTTTGTCAACCCGAAGTCCGATCTTCATGATGCAGGACCTTCGCGGATTGACCAAACGCGGCGGATTATTTATTGTGTACTTTCACAACGTGACACTGTAACACGCATCTGGAGACCGACTTCTCCATCCGCAACCTGAGAACAGACATGCCGTGGTGTTTAGAGAAATATGTCTTCATATTAATATGTTCAGTTTTGTGACATCATGTTCTACTGAAACAGCGGACGATTTTTTACACGCAAACCAATTTGAAAACCTTACGATTCGGAATTGATAGAGATCTCACTTTTAGACGCCTTCGCAAAAATGAGAAAAACAACTGTTAACTTCGTTGTGTCTCTATCCGTCCGCATGGAATAACTCGGCTCCCACTAAACGGATTTTCGTGAAATTTGATGTATGAACATCTTCCGAAAATCTGTCGAGAAAATTCAGGTATAATTAAAATCGAACAAGAATAAAGATTACTTCACATGAAGACCAGTATACATTTATGATCATATTTCGCTCATTTCTTCTTCGAATGAGAAATGTTTCAGACAAACTTTGTAGAGAGAATCAATAAACATGTTTGTGTTCAGTAACTTTTTTTATGAAATCGTATCGTTTATGAGATAATGTAGAAGAATACTGTAGAGCGGGGCAGGCTACAGATAACAATATGGCGCTTCCGCATTGCATGCTGGACATCTAAGGCTACAAATACACACACTCAGGTTGTGTAATACCCATTGCTTTTCCACTGCATCAAAGGTTGCACGAACGCGCCTCCACGTTACGTTACGCGTACATTGTCTGTCTTGTTTATTACCCCCTTATCAAAAAATGTTTTTATGAACAAGAAAAGTTATCGTTAAAAATTGGCAGTGCTACCTCAATCAGAGGGCAAAGAAAGACAACATATGTCATGTAGTTGAAGAATACAAGACCAACTTGATGTCACTTGCTATTTTATTTCACTTCTTATGTGCTCAACATGTTTCGGACATTAATATATCCATCATCAGGAGCTTGCGACTATTCTGTTGAGTTACTACATTGGTCGTATTGTTCTTGGTTCGATGTGTGTTGGAGTTTCGGTGTGGTTGGGTTGGAGTGGTATCCGTGTTGCAGGCTGAAGCCTAAAATAAAGTTAGTGTGTTTGTATTGAATGATATGAAAGTGACAGATTACTTCAAAATTTAGACTCATTACGATCACAACAACAAAAATTATCCCTCTACTACAGAACAACGCGACATGAATGCCCACACACGTAATCCAACAATACCATTTGACCTCATTTTATAGGAATCAGATGGACATTTAAACATCATATCATCACCACACAGGTATCATAGCGTGCCTGCAATTTGTCAAATGGAAAAAAACAACCATCTTCTCGAACTAACGAATCATCATCAATAGGATTTGTACGGTGTTATTTGACTCTTGACCTTTGAACCACGTTTAATTGGAGTCACAGTCTCCTATGTGACAGCTTCAATGTAGCTACGTACAAAGGCGGCATCTGTGCTAATTGTTTTTTAAACTCGTTGCCAATTCGAACGTACCACATGACTTTGACCATTCGGGTGTGACAAATGTTAATAATGTGCGTGTGAGTGCATGGAAATATTCATAGTCCGTGATTCGATATGTTAGGCACAAGTACGTTTTAGAAGGCCAAATGTACGCTGAAATTAGGTTTCGGACAACAATATACAAATGAGGTCTTCGCTGTTTTGGCGCTGTACGCAGCGTGTGTTGGTAGTTGTTTACGGCCGTTCCGAAATAGCGTATCCGCTCCATCATCAGCTTTCAAGGGAATGCTTGACCCTTGATACCGAAAGGCTGTACCGAAACGTCCGTAAGCAGCTAACTAACGTATGCTGTATAAAATCCAGAAGAGCGAACACCTCATCTTCACCGCGGCGGAAGCCTGAAATATCGTGCGTGTGTGTTTATATGGATGTGTCTTTACCACAATCGTAATTACGTACTTACTTATTTGTTTATTTATTTGTTGATTTATTTGTTTGGCGACTTGTATTAATCACCTCCTGTCAGTCTTTGTATTTGTCTGATGCATGCGGTTGTGTTTATTAATACAAAAATGTAGGCACAAAATCGAATTACATTGCTATTATAGTAATTACCAGATGACAATCTCCGTTAGTGTTAAGGTCTACGGCTACACGTTTCGGCTAATGCTAGACATTCGCCAGCCCATTCAAAATATTCAGGTCAGCTTTATAACTTCAGCAGGAAACTTTTTTTTTTCTTTTCCGGTGTACGTCACTCATTTAAATGTTTGTTTGCAGTTATGAATAATTAGTTCATGTGTTAAAAATTAACACGTGAAGTTAAGGTGATAATACATGAAACCAAGGATGCTGTAAGAGCATATTGTGTTCTAGAGCAGGGATTTCCGATACAGAACCAATGTTATATAAATGGGAAGATTTGGCATTCTCAATTTTTCATATGTGAGGCTGGTTTGTAGTTTTTATCAGTGTTTGGTTCCTGTGTGTCTTCTGGCGGAACGTCTGCAAGTGTTGATTGCTAAAGATCTCCCCCATATGTGGAACCTGGTTTACATTATATTGTCTAAGTAGCGGCGGATGGCTTACAAGGGGTGGTCCTCCGGTTTTATGTGTTTGGCGAGGGAGTAGAATCTCACAACAAGAAAACTAGTATGTAATACAATTTACAAATCCTCGGATTTAGAAGAACGTTTTGGCATTTAGGAAATGTAGGAATTGTTTAACGTTTACTGTTCAATTGAATCTTAAAAAAAAAAAGGAAATTGTTGAGTGAGTGGACTGGACTCTATTCTCACGTTAGTGATAATGAATATTGCTGTCGAATGAGATGTGACCTAATGTAGTTTGGTAGATTGATAACATACTTTCAGAGGAATATGCCGCGTCCTTTTCCAGTGTAGTTGATTCTTCATTAATAATCTATTATGCAAGACATAAACCTGAATTCCCTCCAACGGTTTACGTTCCCAGGAAATAAAATCCTCGAAACAAGTCGTTACGTCGAATTTGACCTGTCTAGCTCTTGTTTATTGCATCATCCGAAACGCCGTTAAAACATATTTTGATGTGCCACTGTAGCAGTAACTTGGCCACAAAAGAAGCGCTCCTGCACTTTATCAGATGAGACGTTTCTACTCTCAGAAACTGATCCACTGCTTCGATAAATGGCGTCGTTTCCATACCTATATCCCTTCTTTGTGTACCAACCTACGCACATGTGTGTAAACAGAATGCCGCACGGTCTCCTTTCATCCAACGGACAGCATTTATGGCTGTGCTGTATATATGCCTAGAGCCTAACACTGTACGCATTATGTACGTCTTAGAGAAAAACATACTTTTGTTCCAGGAATGTGAGGACTTCGTACGCAACGAAACTGATCTCAACTTATGCGCCGGTTTTGGAGAATCTGCAGTTAACTGCGCTCCGTAGTAGCTAGTTGCTAGCAGATATTATCGCGTTTTCTATGACTTTTCCAGTTATTTCCACGTTTTGCCGTATATAACAATGGATAATTTGTATCAGCACTTGCCAGATAAAATATTCGGCATGTAACCAAATACAAGGGATAATAAGTTGTGACCCCAGACATAACAAAATATCACGGGAATTAAGGTACCTGTATTCTGTCTCCCGTAAAATGCAGGGTTTTAATTTTTTCTGTCTTTACACCACACAAATAATCGTTTATAATATATATATATTTTTTTTTTTTATTTGCCTCACTTTAATTCAGTGGCCAGAAAACAGACTATTCTTAAGGAGAAAAAGTATTTGAGGGGCATTTGCCCCTCCGCCTTGCACCCCCTATATTAAGCCTATGGCTCTTACTATGTAATGCTATGTGTGTCCGCAGTGTGGATATTTTTTGTATCGAAAATTTCTGACCTGTCCTGAGTGAGTATCGGGGCCAGAAAGCATTTGGAAAGTAATCCATTCTTCTATCAGTCTTTATTGTTTTAACAACTACAACTAGAGAAAAAAATAGTTTTAGTTACTTCTCGCCCCTTTGACAGTTTACCTCATTGTAGGTGAATGTTTTGCAGTTAATATTACGTTTATTCGCCGGATGTAATTAACATGATGCAAATCGTTTCCTTCCGCTTGCAGACGCGAGTAGCACGTAACAAAAACGCTGTTTATCTTATGTCGAAGTTCTGCGTTATACAGGATGAAACCTCAAGAGGTTGTACAAGTTTTTAACAAATTTTCAGGGGTTGTAGGGCGGGTCAGGGTTGGGCAAATTAAGGTAGTGAACATGTGCTCGTTACGTCTTCTTGATACTAAACCGACGTGGATACACTGGGTGGGAAAGCAGGCAACCCGCGAGCGTTGGCTTCTGAGAAGAGCCATTTTTGTCATTGTTTTTTTTGTTTTGTTTTCGAAAATATGTGTTTATTTTACTAAATGAGTCATAAAATGTCGGGGATGAGTTGTTTTAAAACAATGCAATAATATGTCAGTCTGTACAGTAGCATTTTCCCACAAATCACCCTTATTTTCAAGGTAGTTTGTCCACGGAACATGAGCTTCTGTATGCAAATAAAAAATATTTTTGTTTGGCTGACAAGCTGTGCATTCACCGCTTCTTGCTTTTGTGTATCAGTGGTAAAGTAGCGCTCTGTTGAAATGTCTTAGTGTGAACTAAACACGTGATAATCCAAGGGGGAAAGATCAGTGCAATACAGAGGTTGCATGAATACCTCGATGCTGAATTACCGGACAGCCCCTCCAGGTCAAGAGAGAGGGTGTGTTGAGTGCGATATGCCACATTTAAATTTCAGACCTCGGGGGTTGTCAGCTACCCCGTTTTCATTGTCCACACAGATTTCGGTATGAAGGATACGCCTCTGACCACACGTACCCTATCTCCAATTGTCTCCCACTTTACGCCCCATAAACCGTTGAAAAATTGTAAAAACTATTCAATTACGTACTGGTTTTGTAAATCCTAACTGTAATAAAATTATTATGTCGTACTAAACTTGATACTTAATGTGACTTTGTGTGTTGTCTTCAGACATTTGCAATCTGCATGAGGCTGCCTCGTGTAGCAACAGCATTATGACTTATGTTTTAGAGTGGTAGAATACTGCCGGCGAAAACTTTTACGTTCCTGTCACGAAATTATGGGATTGTACCTCGTTTAGGCCATTGCCGATTTAGTCTAAACCCTTCCCCAATTTATCATCCATCAACCATCCTAGCATTCTATGCCATACAACTTGGCCTGCTGACAGGCCTTTAAAATTAACTTGGAAAATTATAAACTGTATTCTAACAAAGTGATGTAGCAAATTATCAACAACACAAAGTACATGAAGACATCAAAATGTTATGTTCTTGATTATAAAAATATAGTCATGAGGCGGCTGAAAGATATCCACTTAGATGTAAGACTGCAGACCTGCGTAACAGTAAACACAACTAGAATTGGTCGAAAAATAAGTTAACGCGCCGTATAATTTCATAATTAAAAAGCCTACACTGATGTGATTATAGCCGGGCTGCTTATCGCCAGGAGATTATCATTTGTTTCCCATGCCATAAACAAAATATTGGCGGCTACAAAATTAACAATAATCGCTAGCTAGAAACGTCTCTGATGTGGTGGCTGGCAAGACGGGGCAAACATTTGTATGGACAGAAGGTGAAATATCTCTCCCCGAAATATGACACATGCCTCTAATGTGGTGGGGCAGATGTGTAAAAGTAGTGGGATAAGATCAAAGCCAAATATGAACTGTTCCTACTAGAGATTAGATTGGAGAACCCGAAAAGTATGCGTTGTGAAATCATTCATACACACCAACAGGTGAACACTATAGGTTTACAAAGTGAACGTAAGTTTTAAATAACTCCCACATGTTTCGGCACCGAGACGCTGCCCTCAGGGAGTCTCAAGTACAAAGGAGGACCAACACCAATACATCAATCATTCAGTCAATCAAATTGAAGTAATGATTCGTGTGCTTCTTTGTATTTGAGACTCCCTGAGGATGGCGCCTCGACGCCGAAACACGTGCGACTATTTAGAACTTACGTACAGTTTTTAAACCCATTTAAACCCATTGTGTTCATTTCTTGATTTATAATGATTGACCTTAATTATAATGCGCGGAAGAGATAATATCAAATTTGCGTTGTAAACTCATTTTCTGACCGATTGATGTACTTATATTTTTACCGCCCTCAAAAACACAGATCTGATCTAAGAAAAAATTATCTCACGTTACTGTTTTTTAGTCAGACAAAATAATGACTCTTATTGAAGTATAAAAGGGCAAAATGTCACTGAATTTAGTCATTGTTAATTTTAGTTATAAATCTCCTTCCTATATCCTCTTCTTGCTCAGGCATACGTATATTTTTAAACATTTTCAACTGGTTCATTGCATGAAGTATTATTCTTCTCTTCTTTTCTTCTTCTTCATCTTCTGCTTTTTCTTCATCTGACATTAAATTTATCTGGATTTTCGCTCTCTCAGTCACGTCATTCCAATCCTTCCTATTCAGCGCCAGTTTTTTTTTCCAGTTATTTATTTTCATCACCTTCAAAATCGTTACACGCATCATCCAACTTTCTTATTCTTGGTTTTCCTGTCCTTCGGCACGCCAATGGTTTCCATTCTGATATCATTTTTATCATCCTGTATGAGTCCGTTCTTTGTATGTGGCCCCGTAATCTGACACAGCATGAAGCGTTAACCACAAATTTTCTCTCGACAGTGTCGGACTTCACCCAGCAGCTGTCTCACATCTACGAACACCATGCAGAGGAGATGCAGGTCCTCGTCTCCAACTTCCGAAAGAGAAACGCCGAATTGCGTAAAGAGAGGTAAGTCCTTCCAAAGTGTGAATTTCCAAACCCCGTTAAAACTAGTGTATTAACCACTGTAAGTATAAAACTAAGCTAAGTAATATACACCCAATTCTTGTTTCTCGTCCTTATGATTTACACCTTTTTGTTTTAACGTCCCGTGCCCATTTGCGCTACTTCTTAATTTGCGCATTATCATTTCTGGTTTGACGCTCTTTGGCTGGCTGCATTTTATTACGCTAACCCCTTAGTTCAAGTGGGAATGTTATTTTGTATAACTCTTTTTTGGTATACGGCCACGTTTTCAGGAACGCAGTTAGGGCGTAAAACAAGGGCTGGATTTACAAAAATTCAACTCTTCCTTCACAGAAAACATTTATTCTTCTTAGAAACACCAGCTGGCAAATGTAGTTTAGGATATAATCGTACGAAACCCTAAATAGATTATGCGAGGAAAATGCCATGGGTTTTAAGGGGTTTGAAGAAACATAATGTGCCTTCGAACCCGGTTACAACGACATCGGTTCATGCGACACCTTGTCTATAACGTCAGATATTCTGTGTTAACAATTCATCCCGCACTCTTAACCACACACATTATATTTCTCGGTTAGAACAACACCCGTTTATAACGACACAAAATATTCAGGTCCTTTTATGGTGTTGTAACCGATTTCGACTATTTATAAATGGCGAATCCAGATCCGCAGGTCAGATTCTAGCGGATCGGTAAATTGCCGCATCTTATATCCCTCTACTAGACCCTATCTCTCGATCAGAATTTGCCACTGATATGTGTGTGTGTGTGTATATATATATATATACATACATACATACATACTTACATACATACACACATACACATACATACATACATACATGCATACATACATACATACATACATACATACATACATACATACATACTGCACATACAGACATGACTACATACATACATACACACACATACACACGCATACATACATACGTACATACATGCATACATACATACATATATACATACATACATACATACATACATATGTAGCAGTTCCCAAGGGAAAAACGTTTGACGTGCTTTGTGCTAATGTACTTTATTGATTGGGAATTAGGTACACATAGAGAGTAAATTAGTACCGTGTTTGAGCTCATCGGGGTTGTGTGGTAAGTTTCACGCGTTAGAAGCTCCCTACGTTTCAATTTCTGTCCATCTTTACATTAATTTATTGATATTACGTTGTTTATACAACATTCGGAAACAACTGGTGACGAATCTGTCCGTATGCATACATCTGAATTTTTGTTCTTGTATTAGATCTCCCACGACTGCTTCGTTATAGTGATCCACATTAGTAAACTACTGAAATATTCTTACCTGCCAACAGATGTCACTGATTTCCTGTATTATTTGCCTATAAACAGTCGGTAAGTGGCACGACCATGTGAAAGTAAACTGACTTTGCTCCAGAACGACATTGACAACGGTCCTGGAGTTGAGTCTAACTTACTTGCGCGTATTGACTGTCACATGCATTAAATCCTGACACTAAATAGGGTTGTGCTGCCACATCTTCTCATGTTTCATTAAGAAAATATTTAAATTTTCTACTCGATTAGGTATGTCATTTCGTTAATGTAACGTACGTTAATGTACAAATATTTACATGATACATGTATATTTTACCGTGTATAATAGGCGAATAGTGTAATAAACGTCACAGTTGTACGAATTTCAGTTTGAAGTTTTGTATGACATGTACCAGGCAATTTAAACTTATTTATTTACTATTTATTTATATACACCCTTCGTTGCTAACTTCTGCACCATCCTTTTTGTCATGTATGTTAATACGTGACTTGTTGTTCGTGTGTCCGCGAGCTGACATTGTTGTTGAACATTTAAAAGACTTCTGCTTCTTCAACAGGCGCTACACCTTCATTGTTTGAAAGTTTTGACCTTCTCCACTGCTACCTTCCCTTTAACCCGAACCTGGATGCATATTGTTCAATTATTTATTTTCAAAATTCTTAAGTCTCCTTTTATATCTTTTTTCCATTTAATTTTTGGTCTTTCTGCCAATCTTGTAGATATCGGTTTCCATTCTATAATTTTTTTGACCACCCTGTCATTTGCCGTTCGCTGTATATGGCCTAAGCAGCTCAATCTTTTGGCCTAATTGTAGCTAATTATATTCCTACTTCTAATTAAGTTATTTATTATTTGTTTTAATTCTCCCCTTGCCATCTCTGTCCTTTGTAGGTCTGAATATTCGTCTTAGTACATATCTTTAAGTTATTAATAATTTTAGTTTCATGGATTCTTTCTTTTAGAGTCCATGTTTGGCTGACATATGTTATCACGGGTCACTTACAGGACTGACAAGGCAATTTCATACCGCAGTAAGAGAGTAATGAAGGGGCGAATGTCAATAAACAGGACAAAAATAATTCTAAAGGTACTGGTAAATACATGTAACGCTGAAGTACTCGTACATTGACAGCATAGTATACATAACATGAAGGTACCTTTGAAAACTACCAATCTGAACAACGAAGCCAGGCATGGAGACAAATTTTAAAAGCGAGTATTACTATCAGTTGAAAACGAAATAACAGTCGAGTATCGTTGTGGTAAATTTTAGCTGACAACAAGATGGGCACTGTACATATACAGTAACACTGAGACGCATTCGTGCAACCGCTGTCGCTGTGGAAAAGAAATAGCTATTACATAGTCTGAGTGTGTGTTTGTAGCCCCAGGTATCCAGCGTGAAATGCGCAAGCGTCGTATTGTCATCTGTGCCCCCTCCGAATCTACTGTATTTTTCCACAGTATTTCATAAAAGCAGAATTTTCTTTTAAAAAAAATTACTGAACATTAAATGCGTTTTGATTTTCTCTACAACTTTGGCCTGAAACATTTCTCTTTCTAAGAAGAACTGGGCGGGATGTGATAATAAATATATACTGGTCTTCATGTAAAGTATAGTTTTCAGATTTTAATAAAACTTGGGATTTCTCGAGAAATTTTCTAAATATATTCAAATATAAAATTCGGTGAAAATCCGTCTAGTGGGAGCCGAGTTTTTCCATGCGGACGGGTGGGCAGACAGACATACGTGACAAAGCTAATAACTCGCTTTTCGCAATTTTGCGAACGCGCTTAAAACGGGTACCACAGACTTCTTTAAATTTGTTTCAGAATATTTTGTCCTGTACTCCTGTAATGCACAAAATTGCAGTGTTTTATGTGTCTATTTCTTCATTTTAATGCCAGCGTTTGCTTCTAGGTAATTTCGATAACACTATTCAAGATCAATTTCTTATATTTTTAGATTCATGACAGGCATTAAACGTCTAATTCCGTTTTTGAAATCATGGCCGGTGAAATTAAGGAAAAAAGGAAAAAGCTTCACTTAATATTTGTTGCCTATAAACATAGCTTTGGTAAGGATAGTGTAACGGGCGAGAATGTAATTAGTAACTAAATAAGCCACTGCAAAACACTAAGAGATGCCTGGGATTAATAAATGTCTTTGTTTTTATACAAAAAGTGATAAGTCATAGGAATTACATTTATGAAACACGAAAGGGCTGTGAAGACGGACCTTTACATCCGTTGATTCTTCTCACAAACGCTTGAAGACACAGTTCTTGTGGTCAGTAAATTTTAATATGAACCCTTTGTACCACGAAAACAAAAGAATATATATTGGTGGCATTTGCCTACGTAAAATTGTTGGGAAATTTTGTTTTTAGCACGCGTTGGTTCGCATAACTTCCCGGTTTTCGTAAAGAGTGTTAAAACAATTACTACATAACTGACGTAATTTAAAATACGTTAACACAAAATTAGGAACATAGCACAGCACAACATAACCTAACATATCATTGCAGAACCCGCTGATGTTCACAACCTCTGTTTCAAAGCTTATTTTTCATTTGATGAATATTTGATTAAATACAAACAAAATTAATTTCTGTAACAAAGAATGAGGCTTTCTTCTTAACACAAAACAGATGATTAATATACACATTAAATTAACATCAAAGACAGTGATGTATGCGAGTGTCAGTGACAGCACTCAGAGCATTTTCGAACCCTTTAGAGTAGAATGTCAATATTTTTTTTCTCGTGTCGTAACGCGGAAACTTGCCTACGCGGTTTTCCCCTGTATATTGACAGACCGTGAAACACGACATCAGTATGCTTAATGAAATGTTAACTGGTGTTTGAGTTTCTAACAGTTGACGCTATCCCGCAATTCCAACGACTGTTTCCGTCGCTTTGTTCAAGAAAACACAGATGATGTACGAGGGAGAATATTACTGTTGTGTGAATAGGGCTGTCTGAATATTCCTTCTTGTTCTCAAGAGATGACAGCTGTATTATTAGGGTGTTTTTGAGGAAAATATCTTAAACTGCTTCCTTCCCAAGGAGGATCGCAGTGAATATTGGAGATCGCCGTACGGTGTGTGTGTTTATGCTGGTGTCTGTGTGCCCCCTCCCCTCCCTTTTAAATACAAATTCATTTTAGGAATGTAATGTCACTAGAGGACACCTTAAAACGTTTCTTTAAATTTCCCCCAGTCAGTAATAAAGGTATGACAGACGTGTGAAATAATAAAGTTGAAGGAACAATAGCGTCGTTTTAACTTTATGATATTACGCATTTTAATTGACTGTGGAAAATGCAAATCGCAGAGAACGTAACGGCCGTGCGGTAACTTTAATTTGGCTTTCGTTTTGATAGCAGTGGATAATTGAAAATTCGAGCTGTGATTATGAAATTCTCTATGAAAAGTTACAAAAATGCTTAAAAAATTACGTGAAACTGTATTTATGTGGAAATCTATATTTATGTATCTTCGGGTACACGTATGTAGAAGCGGAGTTTTGAAACTGCGGGTTTTCAGCCGAAAAATTTAATGTAGTAGAACAAAGAGTCTGCTTTTAAACTATATGCACTTCTCGATACGATAAAGATAATGGCGATATTATTATTATTATTATTATTCCAAATTCAGCTAAATTCCGGTTTCTTGAAGGGCTGAGTGAAAAACCAAGTGGCCAAGAACAGAAAGAGCACAACATATAAACACAAATAAAAAGGACAATCAACATTGCGCACGTTAAACAAACACAAACAAAAGATACTTATGTTTTATGGGGCCGTGCATCATCTTGATAGTTGAGTAAAGAGAAAACCAACTTGATGCCACTTATTTTATTATTTTATTCAATATTCATTCAATGCTCAACATGTTTCGGCCGTTAATACGACCA
>Ga0123355_10003834_pt1 | contig 21745 bp, 24 predicted proteins | sample TergutEmb28metaG_3_FD_89872 | JGI IMG/M metagenome (GOLD analysis project Ga0123355, IMG submission 89872) | Embiratermes neotenicus P1 segment gut microbial communities from Petit-Saut dam, French Guiana - Emb289 P1 | ecosystem: Host-associated > Arthropoda: Insects > Digestive system > Gut ...
GCTACGCCTCCTCGCAATGACGGGTGTAGATTGGAAAGACATTCTGTACACGGGGTTACCTCCTCCGTTATACCTTCGGTGGGGTTCGGGCTACGCACTCGGCTAAGGATGTTTGGTCGGCGGGATTGCTTCGTCTTAGAGACTCCTCGCAATACCTTTAAACGGCATAAAAAAAGGGACACAGTAAATTGTGTCCCCTTGGTTTGCGTTATATACATGAGATTGCCGCGTCGGCTAACGCCTCCTCGCAATGACGGGTGTAGATAGATTGGAAAGACGTTCTGTACACGAGGTTCCTCGTTATACCTTCGGCGGCGTTCGAGCTACGCCCTCGGCTAAACGTTTGGTCGGAGGGAATGCCGCAGGGTCAATGCCCGCCCCTACAAATAACGTTTAAGCGAACTTAATCCTCTTTGCCAAGAAGATAGTCTGTTGAAACATCTAAAATATTAGAAATTCTAACAAGCATTTCTAAATCAGGCTCGCGTTGATTTATGGCTGCTAAAGCTTCATAATTCTGGTATGTCCTCAAGGGTATATTAAGCAATTCTGCCATTTGTTTTTGCGTATATTCGCAGGCTTCTCTTTCTTCTTTTAGTCTTATTGAAAATATTTTCATAATGCAGTCTCTAATACTTGCATTATAGCTCAAATTGGGTTATAATACTCTTTGATAGCTTAATTTGAGTTATACAGGTCTGTACATGAGATTGCCGCGTCGGCTACGCCTCCTCGCAAAGACGTTTGGTCGGCGGGATTGCCGCAGGCAAATGACGGCAACACCGGCAATAAAGTTTGTGGCACATCATATAAGATTAATTATATTTTTATTTATATTACTTATCGGCGCCGGCTATATAGCTTACGGTATTATAAAGCACTATAAGAAAAAGACAAGAATTATATTACTTGCCCTTTGTATGATTATTTCTGCTTTAGTTATATGTGTATTTATAATACTTTGGTATGATGAGGTAAGTGATTTTAGCAGCCGTATTTGGTCTTTTTAGATATAAATAACTTTAAAAGCTTCCGACTAAAACAGGGTATCCGACAGCCACCCTGCCGCCTCTAACGGCAATCATAACATTAAACACTCCCCACCGCTCCTCCGTAAGCAGAGGTAGCCTGACACTAAATCCGTAGATAATAATTATACATCCGTCACACTCTCCTCCGGTTGAGCATTCGGCGCTAAGCGGTGAGCATTGCAGAAATTCTCTCCTGACTTCTGTGGCTCTAAGCTGCTTTAGAATATCCTCGGCTTCTCTTATATCTCCGTCAAAGTCCACTCTCTCCCAACGTTCTTCCATTTCAAAAACAGCTCCTGCGGGGACGTTTAAGCCGCCTAACCCGTAGCTGTCCCGGTCAAGTCTAAGCCCGACAAGAATCAGCATAAATCCGACAAGGCATATAAACCCTGCTATTGCCCGCTTGCCTTTTAGCATAAGTAATGATTTTCCTCCTCTATACATGAGATTGCCGGGATTACTCACGTAGACCATGGGATTGCTTCGCATTCGCTCGCAATGACGCCTGTAGGGATCGTTGAGCGGCGGAAGGGGGAAGAAACACGTACCATGGGATTGCCGCGTCGCTTTGCTCCTTGCAATGACACCGTGTAGGGATTGCCGCGCCGCGGAGCCTGCCCTAAGCGTAGCCGAATGGGCTCCTCGCAATACCTTCGGTGGCGTTCGGGTTGCGCCCTCGGCTAAGGGCGGAGCAAAAAAACCGCCATACGTCATTATTGACATATAGCGGTTTTTTTATAATATTCTTTATATAAAATACTTTTTATTCTTAGGTTTGCTTTTAATTTCTTTTAATTTTTCTTCGTATCCATTTCTTCCGAGCATAGCAAAGGTGGCTAATTTGCCTTCCTCTACTCCCGGCTGATTAAAGGTGTCAATATTTAGCAAGTGTCCCGCGTAAGCGGTCTGCCACATTAGGTAAGTCAAAAATCCGCCGATTACGGCGGCATCAACCTTTGGGAATATTATTGTATAGTTGAGCCTGTCGGCTTTTTTTAAGGCAAATTCTGTCGCAACCCGTTCGGCCTCTAACAGCTCTCTCATTGTGCGTCCTTTGAGAAAGCCGCCGACATCAAGAGAGCTGTCTGAGATGACGGCATCCGAGCGGAATTTTTCAACCGCTAAAAATATTACAACCTTATCGTACGGACCTTCGGTATATAACTGGACTTGGCTGTGCTGGTCGGTTACGCCGAGTGATTTGACGGGAGTTTGCCCCACATTAACCGTATTACCGTTAAGGTCAAGCGCCTTACCTAAGCTTTCGCCCCATAGCTGGCAGTAAAAATCCGCCATATACTTAAGACTGTCGGCATAAGGCATCATAACCGAAATGTTTTTGCCTTTTTTGTAGGCTTCTACCATAAGGTGAGCCGTAAGGAGCGCGGGGTTTTGTGTATAGTTACTCTCTATACACCTTTCGGTCATTTTTCTTGCGCCGTCAAGCATAGTATGAATATCTATACCCATAACGGCAAAGGTTAATAGACCCACGGGACTAAGCACACTAAACCTGCCGCCGACACCGGTTCCGACACCGTAAATCTTAAAGCCTTCCTTAGCCGCCGCCGTATAAAGCGAGCCTTTGCCTATAGTCGTAGTGACGATAATACGTTTTTTTGCTTGGTCGGCTCCGAGTTTTTCTTTTAGTAATTCATAAATAATCAAAAACTGGCTGAGCGTCTCGCTTGTTTCGCCGCTTTTAGTAATGACATTAAAATACGCTGTATTTAAATCAATAATATCTAAAAGCGCATTCATCCTTTCGGGGTCGACATTATCCTCCACATACAGCTTGGGGGCTTTTCGCTTAGCGTCGGGCAAATCGTTGTGCTTTAGGTGTAACAGCGACGCAGCCACGGCAAGCGGACCTAGGGCACTGCCTCCGATACCGAACACTATCCATGCCGACGCCGATTTTGCGATTTCTTGTCCTGTCTTAACAATCTCATCAATTTCGGCTTTTGGAGCATAGGGAAGCTCCGTCCATTCTTGCCAGCCCGTCCCTTTTTTGGATACGACCGAGTCTGCCGCCGAAGCCAGCTTGTCAGAAGCGCCGAATAAATCGGAATCGGAAAAGCCCTCCGTACCGACCATCGCCGACATCATGTTGTTATAATCAAATTTAAGTTTTGTCATTGTATTGCTCCTCAGTTTTTCTTACTTTATTGACATTATTGCTGAAATAAATCTGAAAGATTTTTTAGCGCCTTAATATGATCCTTGCATACTCTTTGAGCTATAACTGTCGCTACATCTTCTTTATACGTGTGCGACATCATATTTCTATCCTCAAGCATTATATTCCATGGCGTTTCTTCTTTCAAATATCCCGCTTGCCATGCAAACATAAAAACCGGACGAGGAGCTTTTGCCGGAATGCTTCCTGATTTTTCTATCAAAAAATCCGCTAAGCATTTCCAGCCTAACTCAAAGGTAAATTCAAACCGCTGAATAACCGAATCCCTCACGAAATCATTGTTTGTGTTTTTGCCAAATTCTTTGATAGACTCTTCAAGTCTTTTTATAGCCTTAAAAAAATCTTCAAACCTCGTTTGAGTCATAAATTACCACTCCGTCTCTTTTTATGTGCTCGGCAATCGCACCGGTTAAATCGCGTTCCGTCAAAACATCCATCTTGTTAAGCGTAGGTGATTCCCACATCAGTTTGTCCCAAATATAAGCGCGGTTTTCTTCTGCGCCAAAAAATACCAAATCCCAGTCACTGCGTTCATTATGGTCTCCGCGCGCCCGCGACCCGAACAAAACTACCTTAGTTGCGCCGTATTTTTTTGCTATTTCTTTTATATATTCAATTACTTGGCAATCATGCTTCATAATTTTGCGTTACTCCGCTTCAATCAGTCCGTAGTCCCCGTCCTTTCTTTTGTATAAGACATCGACTTTTTTGGTATCTTTATTAAGAAAGACGTAAAAGTCATGCTCTACCTGCTCTATCTCAACCAAAGCCTGCGTCACGGTCATAGGGTTTAATTTAAGTGATTTTGTACGTACAACGGCTCCAGCCGCCTCTAAAGGCACAACAGCTTCCGGCAAAGCACCGCCTCTTTTGTATTTTGCATCAAATTTGCTAAAGTGCCTTACTATCTGTCTCTCAAGCTTTGGAAGCGCAAGGTCAATCGCTTTATACATATCGTCCGTAATAACCTCGCTCCTAAGCACGATACTTCCCAATATAACGGTAAGCTCCAGCTTATTGTACCCGTTACCCTCTTTGAGCCTCACTTTGATAGGAGTATCACCTTGGAAATATTTGTCAAGCTTACTTATTTTTTCCTCGATAAGCTCTCTGAGACGGTCTTTAAGAGTAAAGTTTTTAACCAAAAAATTAATTTGCATAAGTTGTGTCCTCCGTTTTATATTTTTGTACGGGCAGTATATCACAAACCGCAGGTCTGTGTCAAGCTAACGGATAATGAATAACGAATAAGGTCAAAATTATTTTGAAAAATCGGTTATTTTTAGCAGCGTACGTCCGTTTTGATTAGTTAGTTTTGCTATTTCTTCTACACTTTTTCCGAGTATTTTTGAAAGTTTTTCGGCTACATAATATACATAGGCGGGACGGTTGAGCTTTCCTCTAAAGGGTTCGGGCGTAAGGTAGGGGCAGTCGGTTTCAATCAACAGTCTATTAAGCGGGACGGCTTTTATCGCGTCTTCGGAGGCGGATTTTTTGTAGGTTATAGCGCCGCTAAAGCTAAAGTAGAAGGGTACGCCCGTTTTTCTTTCTAATTGGGTATAATAAGCGGCTTCTTTTGCGTCACCGCTAAAGCAATGCAGTAAAACGCCGTTTTTAAGCTTATTTATGCTATTATTAACTAATTTCCGCATATCAACATACGCCTCCCGTATATGAAAAATAACGGGAAGTCCTGCCTCGCAAGCTATGTCTATTTGTTTGAACGCGGCGTATAGTTGCGTGTCTGCAGGGCTTAAATTCCGGTAATAATCAAGTCCGGTTTCCCCTATTGCTACAACCTTACGACTGCTTTTTGCTAATCTGATAAGCTCATCGCCCGCGCTTTTTGTAAAGCTTGAAGCCGAATGCGGATGAACTCCTACTGCGGCGTACACTTTGTCAAATTTTCCGGCAAGCTCTACCGCTTTATAACTGCTTGCCATATCATATCCAACGGTAAGGCACAAATCAATATTGTCTTTTTCAAAACCAGCCGCTTCTATAGCGGCGTCAAATTTTGAATCGGTAATATGCGCGTGTGTGTCAAAAAGTTTCATAAGTTTTATGCATAAAATTAATAATCTTTCAAATACTATCCCCGTAAGGAGTATACAAAAAAAATGAAAAAAACAATTTCTATAGCAACTTTAGCCGTCATGACATCGGCTGCCGCAGTCGGCGCGATAACAGCTACCAAAGCGGAATTCCGCCCGCGCAAAGATGTTATTGAGCCGACTATTATGACAGTAGCGGCGGAAACTAATGCGGTTAATCCCGATATGTTTGCGGCAGAAGGCACAACCGCAGGCACCGTTAATCAAGGTACTGCCGCAAGCAATCAATCGGCGGATTTTTTGGGCGCTACGAGGAACAATTATACCACGCGGCATTCCGCTTCGGAAATCAACCGCCAAGCGCACAGACAAGCCGACTACAATACCGTCAAGAGGAATACCCGCAAAAACAACTCATACAACCCCGAGAGGAACGCAGGCACTCAAGACGGGAGTGGAAACGCGGCAGGATATACCGGCGTAAATCAAGGTTACACAGATAGCAGGTATCAACACAACCGCATGTCCGATTACGGTAATTATATGCATAACCAGCTTCACGGGGCATACGGCAATCCATTTGAAGGCAGAACCGATTGCCGCACTTATAAGCTTAGGGGTGATGTCTATATCGTAATACCCGAATTGTCCGCGCTTGATATGTTGGGACACGAATATCACGGTTCGGGAATGCATCATAACCGCGGAAGGCACACGGGAGTACCCGACAGCAGGACGCAAGCTTATGACAGAGCAGCTTCTAACAATAATAATCCGACAACAAGCGGCACAAGCACCGACGGCACAAGCACCGCACAACACACGACTCAAACTGCTCAATAACCTTATTAACAGAGAACCAAAACACCCGCTCATAAGTTTATGATGAGCGGGTGTTTTTATTTTTAATTACTTAACTCTTTCCATATAAGTACCATCCCTTGTATCAACCCTAATCTTCTCGCCGTTGCCTACAAACAGCGGGACTAATACGGTGATGCCTGTTTCCATTTTGGCGGGCTTATTGCCGGCCTTTGAGGTATCACCCTGTACTCCGGGTTCGCATTCTACTATTAACAGTTCAACAAAGTTAGGCGGCTCCACGCTGAAGGCTTTGCCCTTATAAAAAGCTACGTCGACCTCCATTTCCTCTTTGATGTAATGGAGCGCGTCCTCAACCATATTTTTGTCGAGCGGCTCCATCTCAAAGCTTTGCATATCCATAAAGTAGTACAAATCTCCGTCGTTGTAGCTGTACTGCATTTTTTTGCGCTCAATATGAGCCCTCGGATACTTATCGGACGGATTAAAGGTTTGTTCGAGCACCTGCCCTGTGACAACATTTTTGATTTTTGCTCTGACAAAAGCCGCGCCTTTGCCCGGTTTGACGTGCTGGAAATCAACGATGACAAAAACCTTGCCGTCCATTTCGATTGTAAAGCCCTTTCTAAAATCACCTGCAGCTATCATTTGTTTTGTATTTTTCCTCCGGTCTTATAAACTTCTATTGTATTTTGAAAGCTGTCTATATTTCTTCATCTTCATCCTCATCCTCTTCGGGGAAATCTTCCTCACAGCGTACCCCTACCCAAAACTCTCTTTCATTAGGGTTGATTGTGGCTCTTTTGAAAAAGGTGTAATTAGGCGCGTAAATATCTATATCTCTAAAGAAGATTATGTGGTTAGCCGTAAGCGCCGGTCTTACAAAGGTAGTAAGAATCGGTTCGTCTGTCATAACCTGCGAGGTGTCTCCGTTTCTGTCAAAATCGGCGTTGATACTTACTCTATGCAAGCGCTCGTCCGCCGCTGTAAAATAAACAAATTCGCCGTCAAAAAATTCAAATCTTGGCGCGCTTAAATTACGGACTAACGCTACGCTTTCGATATTTTTTCTCCGCCCTATTGTATCTGCGGTAAAGGTTATCGCGTATGCCTCGTTGGACATACTGTCGTCGGCGTCTCTAAAAGGGATAATCTCGGTATAGCGTCCGACGTTATCGACAAGAGGACTGTGCCGGACTGTACTTATAGCGTCGCGCCCTGGTAAAAAATTATTAAAATGCATTTCGGTAACGCCGCCCGACCCTTGCATTGTAAAGAAAAGTACGTTATTACGGACAGAATGCAGTCCGATTGTATTATTTCCGCTTGTCAGGCGCTCGCCGCCCTCTCTCCACGCGTATTCTCCCTCTCTTGTATACTCGCGGACACCGTTCCGGTATCTGTATCTGTATCCGCCGAAAACCCACCCCATTCCGTCAGGTCTTATACGTTCGAGGATATTTCCTACAATAAAGTCCTCGTCGGGTAAAGCGTCGCGCGTAAAGTATATATAATCCTCGGCTCTGATATTGTATCTGTCCGTCTCTTCACATCTTACAGGTCTGTCACTGATATCAAAGACGGGTCTTCTCGGAAAAATCGCATTCGTCACATCCTCGGCGATAATCATACGGCGGATATTTCCTCTGCCGTTAGCGTACATACCGAAAGACAGTAAATTGCCGTCCTCTAACACTACCAAATATACTCTGTCGTTACGCGGATTGCCTCTAGGGCAAAATACATAATAAAATCCGTGCGGCGGCACACCCGAATCCGCCGAGGTAAAAATGCGCTCCGTCCCTCTGCCGTCTAATCTCGTGCGCCAAAACGCCGTTCTGTTAAATTCGACTTCGCGGTCACGGTTTACGTTAGTGGCCGGGCTGGTATAATAGATATGGTTGCCAAAAATAAACAGACCGACATCCCTGCCGCTTACCGCACCGACCATCGGCACAACGGGAACAGCCTCAAATACGGGGTGGTATTCGTACTCAAACTCTCCGTCCTGCTGTAATACGGGGATCTGTTGTATAGTCGAATAAAAGTCCATAAGGACTTGGTCGCTTCGGTATTCTTCTCCCCTGTACGCGTCAAAATAGGTAATCTCCGGGACAACATTCCAATTACGCTCGGTACGCGTCTCACTGATTACATTTTCGGCGGAATTGCCTAACAGCCTCGCACGGTAAATCCCGCCGCGGACAATATTACCCCAGCGATTAGTACTGCTTGTCCTGTCGGCATCGACTTCGGGAGGTCTCATTCCGTTAAGAAAATAGACATACCGTCCCTGCTGTACGGCTGATGTTCCGTTGCCAAACACGACGTAATTAGCTTTAGTTTCCTCCCAAACAAGACCTCTGGGAGGAGAATAGCCTCCACACGCCCACAAAAATGTGACTGCGGCAAGCGTTAGTAATACTATAGTTGATAACCGTTTTTTCATTGTTTTTCTGACCTACACTTATTTATCCATCATAAGGAAAAAATAATATTAGCCTTACTATTATACACAAAAAATAATAGCAAGTCAATCATTTGCCTATAGATTATATACATTTTTAAGGATACTTAAACTTAAAATCGCGTTAGCAGCTCTATATGCGGGGGGAGATACACATAGACCATGGGATTGCCGCGTCGGCTAACGCCTCCTCGCAAAGACGTTTGATCGGCGGGATTGCCGTGAGCAGAAAGCGGGAAGATACACGTAGACCATGGGATTGCTTCGCATTCGCTCGCAATGACGCCATGTAGGGATTGCCGTGTCGCTACGCTCCTCGCAATGACGGATACCAGAGGATGCTGTATGACCAGCCCCTCCTCGCAATAACGATTTTCGTTGATTGTACTCCTCGCAATGACGTTTGGTGGCGTTCGGGCTACGCCCTCGGCTAAGGACGTCCAATAGGAGAGGCTCATTATTTAATATTATCGGGCAAGTCATTTTCGAATAATACGGCTCTTTTTTCGTTTGGTACAATTTGGGCGAGTTTTTCGGTGGCTTCGGTCAGAGAGGTTGTTTTGATTATTTTTTCTTCCGCCATTCCGCCTTCCTCGCACCCTTTACTTATGCTGTCGGCGCGCGAGCCTACAAGTATAGCATAATCGCATACCTTAGCGATATCTTTGCCTAGCTCTGTATTGATTAGCTCCTCGTCTTCGCCCATTTCGACAATACCGGGGGTGACTATGATTTTTGTCCCATCAAAACAGCCCAAGACCTCTATGGCGCTTCTCGCTCCGTCGGGATTACTGTTATACGCATCGTCTAATATAGCGGTGTTTCCGCTTTTGATAAGCTCAAGTCTATGCGGTACGGGTTTTAGATTTTTACATGCATCGGCTATATCCTCTAACGAAACACCTAATTCGACGGCTACCGCCGCGCACATACAAATAAGGTCGGGGATGTATTTTCCTAAGAGGATAGTTTTTATTTTGACTGACGGCGGCGGATTACTTTTTCCCTCAGTTTGTTGCGTCCCTACGGCGATTAGCTTAAACTCGCAGCCCTCCGTACCGAATTTGAGCTTGTCGTATACGCAGGTGGCGTCTTCGGTTCCTTTTATTCCGCTTACGGCTTTGCGTCCGTCGGTTTTTTCTATTAGAGGCTTAATAGCGCCGCCCATAGCGTTAAAGACTTTTAACCCGCCGCCGGCAACATTTTCGATAATCTCGTATTTGCCTTTTGCTATATTTTCGCGGCTTCCGAAAGTATCAAGATGCGCAAGACCGATTGCCGTAAGCATAGACACATCGGGCTTAACCAAATCGCATAGCTCCTTGATATCACCGATTCTGCGCGCGCCCATTTCGGCAATTAAAACCTCATGCGTATCCTTTAGCTCATAATTGATAACCTTACTAAGCCCCATCGGCGTATTATAACTGGCCGGACTGTAACAAACATTAAACTTCTTGCAAAGCATCTCCGCCAAAATATTTTTGACGGTTGTTTTGCCGTAGCTTCCAGTTATTCCCACTTTGATAAGGTCGGGCATTCCCTCAAGTTTTTTCTGAGCCATCTTATAATAACGGCGGTTATTAAGAATTTCAAAGGGCAGCATGATAAGATGAGCGGGAAAAATAGTAAACATTCCGGCCATAGGAAGTCCGGCGATAAGGGTATAGCTTAAATAGACAGTCCCGTCATCTGTTTCAATAGAAACGGCTCTTGACATAAACACAATCAAAAAGGCAAGCGCGATATTGACTACGGCAAGTGCGCCGAAAAGTCTTTTGACGCGTGCTGTCATTTTGAGCGGCGTTTTGTTTTTTTGCCTCATAGTGATTATTATAAAAGCGACGAAAAATCCCGCGACAATTAAAAATCCAAAATATCCCGCGAATGAGTATTCCTCGAACGCCGCCCAAAATGCCGCGAGCGAAAGCGATGTAAACAGAGTAAGTACAAAAAAGCGTATAGGGTAATCAAACCTGCTTGATTTAATCCAACCCATAAATCCCTTTACGCGGTAAGAGGACAACTGAAGCATCTGCACAAACTTGTGCAGTGCCAGTGTCATTAGTATACCCGATAATACGGCTATAGCTATGTAAATTGCTGTCATGTAATACCTCCGAAAATAAAATAAGATACTAGTTAATGTGACAGCGAGCGACGGTGATAGATGTTTATACGCACTATACGTGGGATTGCCGCGTCGCTTGGCTCCTCGCAAAGACGGTGGTAGGGGGAATGGTGAGTGTGATGGAGTGTTGAGAGGTTGTGTCATGGGGACGGTGGTGCCGGCGCTTTTGTGTCGTCGCGCGCCCCTACGGGACAAAAAGCTGACGCTTTTTGCCGGCACCTACCGTCCCCGGATAATCATGCCGAGGGGCATGTAGACGGTGGGATTGCCGCGTCGCTTCGCTCATCGCAATGACGTTTACGCGGTTAAAAAGCTCTTTAGTATAGGCAGAAATGCTTCCGGTCTTTCCGCGTATCCCCAATGCCCTGCTCCTTTGAGCTTAACCAAACGGCTGTCCTTAATACCTTTTTGCAGTTTTTTTGCCATGTACATGGGGGTGTCTTTGTCCTTTGTCCCCCACACTATGAGCGTAGGAGCTGTAATTTTGGGAAGCAGCGGGGTTAAGTCTTCATTAACTATCTTAACAAAGGACGCTTTGATACTGTCCGGTAAATTTTGATAATCGGCTGACCCGTACTTGCTTGTATCTTTACCTTTAGCTTTTGCTCTTTTGTACTTCCTAACCTTATATTTGTAACGCAATCCTCTCTTGGGTTTTAATCCGGCGCTGTCTGCCAAAACTAATTTTTCTACCAAATCGGGATAATTAGCTGAAAGCCATATCCCCGCGCGCCCGCCGAAGCTATGCCCGACGATTGAAATTTTTTTTATATTAAGCGTATCTAATAATTCTAAAAGCGGCTTGCAGTAATCGGCTATCCCCCACGCTCCGTCAGGCGGACCGCTCTCACCGTGTCCGGCAAAGGCGATATTGAGAGCGCGGCAACCCGATAAAGCAAGGTTTTTTGCAAAGTAGCTGAAGCTGTCGAGATTACCTCCCCATCCGTGCAAGAATACAACGACGGGAGCCGATTTTTCACCGTTAAGAGTATATTGTGTTTTGTGACCATTTGGCATAATTATATTTGTTTTCTCATCACAACCGCGTCTTTTATTCCGTTGTAATATTTAGGTCTTACATACAATTTGGTAAAGCCATATTTTTCGTAAAGTCTGATTGCTCCCGCATTACCGGCAGCGACTTCCAAAAGCATTTTGTTACAGCCTCTTTTTGCCGCTATTATCTCCAGTTCTTTTAAAATCGTACCGCCCGTGCCATTTTGCCGAAAGCTAATATCAACGCAAATATTATTGATGTGAGCCTCGTCCGTTATTTTAGAAAAGCTCCCGTATCCGACCGCCGTTCCGTCATCTTCGGCGACAAGCATAACCGTATCGGGATTTTTGAGTGTATCAAGCAACACCGCCTCACTCCACGGACTGTCGAGATAGGCTTGTTCCATTTTGAGAATGGTTTTTTTGTCTTTTGTTTTGTACGGTCTGACTTTCACTATCCCCTATCCTCTATTCTCTATCCTCTAATCTATATTTCCCCTTCTTTTCTTTCCGGTTGACTTTTTCTGATATACACGGGCATAACCGAATTATAGTCATTGTATATCCCTTTTTTAATCCCGTCCTCAACCGCTAATCTAAGGCACTCGGCAGAGTCGGTCTTTTCGCCGTATATTACTTTGATACCTTTAATTTGGTTATCTAAATCCTTAGTATATATACATTTTTGGGAAAGCGTTTCTTCTCCCGCTTTACCATATCCGGCTATATAGCTAACTCCGTTACTGCCGTCAATTACGCATATGCACGGCTTATCCTTAGATATATATGCGAGAGCCCTCAAAGAGTTGACGGCTATAATAGGTTTGCTTGCCGCATAGCTCCACGCTTTGACGGTTACAAGCCCCACACGAATGCCTGTAAAAGAGCCCGGTCCGACAGTCACGCCGAAACAGTCCATATCGGCAAGGGTTACTCCCGCTTGGTCAAAAAGCCTCTCAACGGAGGGCAAAAGCACAGCCGAAGTGCGCCGTAAATTCTGTTCCTTAAATGTATAATATTTACCGCGCGCGCGGAGAACAACCGTGAGAGACGAACCGGCGGCGTCTATTGCGATATAATTATTCATAGACAATTGTTATCTCCCTCCTTGTTTCGTCAATCGGCTTAATTTCTACCCAAACGGTATTTTTTGGCAATAGCGTCCTTATTCTTTCCGGCCACTCGATTACGCATACGCTGTCCGGCTCCCCGATTAAATCGCCTAAGCCGCTATCCTCCGCTTCCTCGGCTCCGCTTAGACGGTATGTGTCAAAATGATGCAGTATTTTGTCACGTCCCCGATACGACTTAACAAGTGTAAAGGTGGGGCTTGTCACCTCGTCTGTAACGCCGAGTGCAAGTGCAACCCCTTTAGCGAATACTGTTTTGCCGGCTCCAAGTTCTCCCGAAAGCGCGATAATCAAACCCGGCGGAAAGCGGGAGGCGAGATTATATCCGATTTGCATAGTATCGGTTGGATTTTCGGAGATTGATTTTTCCATACATATCAAATATAAATATTGACCTAATTCGGGCTCGCAATGCTCACCCCTACGACTTGTGAAACATTTTTTTTACATTACCCAAATTTCGCAGAAAGCTAATGTTTGGATGTTGCTTTTTTAACAATTGCATCCGCCAATTCCTTCATAGAATACAGTCCCCTGTCGATGTCCCACCCTTTGTCAGCCAGCATTCCCGCGACTTTTGTTGCGCTCGGCACATCTAATCTTAATTCTCTTAACCTCTCGGTATTTCTAAATAATTCCCTCGGAGGCAAAACATACTCGACGCGCCCTTCGTTCATTACGGCGATTCTATTACAATTAGCCGCTATTTCGTCCATATTATGACTAACCATGATTATTGTGGGGCAAGTCTTTTTGAGGCTGCTTACGAGCGCCATTATCTCTTTTTTTCCGCTGGGGTCTAAACCGGCTGTCGGTTCGTCAAGTATTAAAACTTTTGGCTCCATAGCGATTACTCCGGCTAACGCCGCCCGTCTTTTTTGTCCTCCGCTTATCTCAAAGGGAGATTTGCCGGCTATCTCATCGTAATTTAGCCCTACAAGCTCTATTGCCCGTCTTACTCTAATATCAATTTCATCTTTGTCAAGTTTTAGATTCCTTGGTCCAAATCCGACATCTTTAGCCACGCTTTCATCGAAAAGCTGATGTTCGGGATATTGAAAAACCATTCCCGCGTATGCCCTAAGTTCTTTGTATTTGACTTTGCGTTTACTTAGGTCGAAAGCACCGACTGTTAATTTTCCGCTCTGTAATTTGATAAGTCCGTTGATATGACTGACCAAGGTGGATTTGCCGCTGCCTGTGTGTCCTATAACACCAAAAAAGTCACCCTCCTCAATCGTAAGAGACACTTCCTTAAGCGCCTCTTTCCGAAAGGGCGACTTAGCATTATATACAAAAGAAACATTATCAAAAACTATCGGCATTAGAAACCCGATAAGTATTATACCACAAACTGTGTTATAAAAACAAGCGATTTACGGTAATAAAAGGCGGACGATTAATCCCGATGCAAGAATAGTAATGATTATTAGAAAAAATACCGCCGTTAAGCCGGCAAATGGTTTTGATTTTTCGGTCTTATATACTGTTTTTACTGTATAAACGCCTAGCACGCATATGGATTAGAAGTAGTATTACCAAAAATGTATACCTTACCGCCTGATATCGTATGATTAAACCATATAAAAATTCCATCATAAGGAACATTATACTTATGACTATAGTTATAAGTCAAGTATTTTTATGACTATTGTCAGAAAATATAGTTATGTATTCAACTTTCAGTGAACGTTTAAAAGAATTACGCATGGAACGTGGGTTAAGCACTACGCAACTCGGCAAGCATATTGATATGTGTAATAGCATAATCAGTCTGTGGGAAAACGAAAAACGTGACCCGACTTTAAAGTCCCTTCTCGCACTTACTAAATACTTTGAAGTGACAATGGATTTTTTGGTAGGGCTTACCGAATATTAATTATGCATTTAATCTTTGGAGAACGTCTAAAAGAATTACGTCAGGAACGAAATCTGGGAATTGTTGAGCTTGCCAAGCATCTTGAAGTTAGGCATAGCACTATAAGTAAATGGGAAAACGGCAAACTTGACCCTAAATTATCATCACTTCTTGCTATTGTCAAATACTTTGAAGTGACAATGGATTTTTTGGTAGGGCTTACCGACTATTAGATAGTTTTTTTGAGTTTTGCTTTATTGTTAATTTCCCATAACATAAACATCTATGACAAAAAATGCCGTCATAAATGTTGCGAAGGCTAAGGCGATAATTCCTAGTATTAAGCCGGCGATTCCCATTTTATTGTTCTTTTTAATCGCAAGTATTCCGAAAACTATCGGCAGTACCCCGATAAGTCCTACAAAGGGAAAACAACCGATGATAAGGCTAATAACACCTAAGATCAGAGATGTTACACCAAAAGCCGTATCCTTGGGCTGATTATTATAATAATGTTGATTTTGCTGCTGCCACCCTTGTCCTTGCCATTGCATATTTTGACCGGTTACACCGATTTGCTGAGGAGGGATATTTTGAGGAACGGGGCTATTAGGCGTATACATTACAACATTCGGATTATAATATACCGGCGTGTACTGCGGCGGTCTTCGTTTGATTTTTATATAATCAATAAAAGCGTAAAGGAGCAAAATAGCCACAAGGATTAGGGGAAGCGCCTCAATCATTGTAAAGACGATTATCGCTGTACGTATCTCAACGATAAAAAAACTAACCGCTACTCTGCCCGCGAGGGCAAGAAAATACAGTCCTAATGCCGAAAACAGCATTATAAAGACAATTTTTTTGTTGCGGACGACTCCAACCGCTATTCCCAAACCGGCTCCGCAAACTGAGAGTATTATTTGAAATAAGACAATCAACATTCCGACACTGGCTATAGAAGCATTCTCAAGATCAAACATAAATAAAGGAAAAAGCAAAAATGCCGGCAATAAAAAACCCGCGATAGCTATTAACACACTCGCCGTTATTACTAAAGCCGAAATCGGTTCTTTATTAGCCGTTACCATTTGCCGAGTCCTCCTTTGGTCTCTCAAACATATTTATTATCCATCCCGGTCTGCCAAGCCTCTCAATGTAAGCTTCTCTCCTCCCGTGCGGAACATAAATGCTTATTCTTGTCCTGTCGAAATAACGTCCAAGGCTGTTAAAAACCGGTGTTTCGTCCAGAAATTCTACGTAGTCGGTTAGTTCAAGTCCTCTCCAAAAGCCCTCTAGTACATAAATGTCCTCAGGTATTACTATAAGATTTATCCGTCTTAATCCTCTATAAAAATAACGGTTAGACCAGTCCCTATTAACATCTGTATGCCCCGCCGGAAATATTGAGCCAAGTTCTGACACTGTCTGTCCGTTTATTTCGTACGGAATTGTCAAAACGCCGTCCTCGTCAACGGCTTCCGCAAGGTCAAGCACACTCTCCAGTCTTATCTCATCCTCATTTATTTCTGTATAACGCCATACCGCCGACCGTTCGACTATAACCGTATGGGTTATGTCAACGCCTAGAGCTTTTCTGTACTTATCGGCGCTGCCGTCCGGGACAATTATAGTAATACGTCCGCCGTCAAAACCTCTTAGTCTTGAAACAGCAGGTTCTTCTCCTAAAAACTCGACATAATCGGTTATATATAAGCTATGCCAAAAGGTATTATCGACATGGATTCCTTGAGGTATGACTATCCGGTTGACTCTCGCATTACTGTCCGAAAAGAACCTAAAGTCGTCCCACCAGCCGTAGTAATCACCGGGGTCTCCGAGTCTTACCACGTTATAGCCGTTAAGCTCGGTCGGAATAACTATTACCCCGTCTTCATTTGCCGCGCCCACCGCGTCAATAACGCTTACAATGACAATTCCGCCATGTACATAATCAAACCGCCACCCGTCCGCATAACGGAAGACCCGTGCCGGCCTATGAGGGGGACAACTCATAGCGCTAAGCGTAAATACCGCCATAACTATTATCAAAATCTTACTTATACGTTTACTCATGATTTTTCTCACCTCTTTTATGGTAAATTTTACCGTCTTTCTTCAATGACAACATCTGCTTTTACTCTTTATTTTAATTCCTCAATATTAAGCCACCTTGACCATCCAAGCCACTCTAAATACGCTTCTCCGCTTCCGTGCGGCACTATTAATGTACGCCCCGACAATCCTACTTGACTGCCTCTTGAAAGGTATGTCGGGTCGCTTGACAGCATTTCCACCGTGTCAGTCAAATGAAAACTCCGCCAAAAAGTCCTCTCAACATATATTCCGTCGGGTATAACCAAGCGGCTAATCCAATTACTGCCCGTAAAAAATATTTGACCGCCCCCAAGCTCTTCTGTTGAGCCTAACCTTGTTACTGTAAGTCCGTTAATTTCTGTCGGGATTGTAAGACGCGTTTGGTTAGGCGCAAAGAGTTGCCTGACTGCGTCAAGATTGTGCAGTCTTGTGATAACCGCCTCGGTTTGGTTAATTCTGTAGTACCGCCAAACAGGATGCGGATTAAACTGCGACCGCTCAATTACATACGCATTATTAAAAGCTTCTCTGTATACGCTTCCCCTGCCGTCGGGGACAATAATCGTCATTATTCTATTCTCAAAGCCGCTCCCAAACTCTAAGCCACCGGGTTCAAGCCCTAAAAACTCCACATATTCGACCGCTCTTTCTAAGCCCAGCCAAAAAATAGGGTCAACATGAATGCCGTCGGGTATAACAATTCTGCTAAATCTTCCGGGAGTTGATGAAGCAGTCACAAATGCTCTTCTTTCCGTACGGGCATTCGCGGCAGGCAAGTCACCGAGCTGTACCACCCTCCGTCCGTTAAGTTCATGCGGGATAGTCAGCATGCCGTTAGCGTCACCGGCTAAATTTCTTGCGGAAACAACGGCGATATTTCTCGTCCCCTCAATACGCCTGTAAGTCCATCCCTCAAAAGTCCTGTAAATCAAAGCCCTGTCCCTGTCTTGATAACGGCTATAACCAATAAGAATAGGCATACCGATAAGTATAGCTACAAAAAGCAAAATAAGCCCTGCCACTACCGACGCAAATATTGTTTTTTCATTTTTAGTAAGCACTACATACCTCCTAATATAACATAGTATTCTCTATTTCCTACTTCATACCCTTTAACGAGGCAAATACAATATCCTCTACCGTCATTCCGTCCTTTGCTACCGCAGTCACGGCGGTATGCGCTTCGGCTCTGCCTAAGCCTAGACTCATAAGCGCCATAACGGCATCTTCTAATTTGCCGAAAGTTTGCGGGACGCTTCCGCCCGGCTTTATTATGCTGCCCATACCGCCGCCTTTTATAAATTCGTCGGCTAACTTATCCTTTAGCTCCAGAACTATCCGCTCGCCTGTTTTTTTACCCACGCCTTTAACTTTAGTCAAGGATTCGGCGTCCCCGCAACTTATGCAAAGCGCCAAGTCACCTACACTCATTCCCGACAGCACCGTTTGAGCCAATTTGGGCCCCACTCCGCTAATTGAGATAAGACGTAAAAACATAGCTCTTTGAGCCGGATCCGTCCAGCCGTACAAGCTCATCTCGTCTTCTTTTACGACAAGATAGGTAAAAAGCTTGACAGGCTTATCAACGGCAAGCTCTGCTAAAGCCGAAGTAGTAACCCCTACTTCGTACCCGATTCCGTCCGCCGCCTCAATAACAACGTGGTCGGGAGTCTTATGTGTAATTGTACCTTTGATGTAGTATATCATAATATTTTTATCTATCCTCTAACCTCTAACACATCCCCGATACCCAGTATCCCGCTGTTATGAGTGACACATATCATGGCAGTTCCGTATTTATCCAGATATTCGGCGAGATTCTTCACAAAAATCTCCGTAGTGCCGCTATCTAATGCGCTTGTAGGCTCGTCTAGGAGCAGCAGTTCCGGCTTGCGGATCAGCGCCCTTGCAAGACAAATTCTTTGAAGCTGTCCGCCGCTGATATTTTCGCCGTTTTCGGCAATTACATGATTTTCTCCGTACTCGCTTATAAAGTCGTCAAGCGCACATACTTTCTTAATCTCGTCAAATTCCTCGTCACTAAAGGCATCGTATAGGAATATATTATCCTTTAGTGTCCCTTCAAATACAAACGGGTCTTGGCTTTGATATATAAGATTCTTATATAAAGACGCCGTCGTTATGCGGCTAACGTCTATCCCGTTAATCTTGACGGTTCCTTGCTTGCCGTTTATCCCTATTTGCTTAATAATCAACTTGAGCAACGTACTCTTGCCTGAGCCGCTTTCGCCGACAATCATCACCTTATCCCTCTTATTTAGTTTGAGTTTAAAATCTTTTAGCAATATTTTATTATCTCCGCCGCCATAAACAAATTCCTTAATATCTATGTCCAAATTATCAAAACCGTCTATGTCGATTGTTCCGCAGTCGGGGTTTTCTTCCCGCATTATAGGTTTTATCCGCTCGTACAATCTACCTGTAATTTGTGCCCACTGAATAGTCTCGGTAAATTCCATCAGCGGATGAAGCAGTCCCGCCGTAAGAATAAAAACAAGCAAAACTGTCCCTATTTGCATTCGGTCTACGGATACAAGAAATATACTTACTACCGCCATCAGCATAGGAAGCGCGTTTTGAGCAAATACGCTCAAGGCTTTTAAAAACGCGTAATTCCTATTGTTTTTGATTAGTATTCTTAAAAAAACGGTTAGGCTGTCACTATATACGGAATGATATTTTTTTTCTTTGCCGAAAGATTTTAACGTTCTTATTCCTCCGACACCTTGTAAAAAGATTTGATTGGCGGCTCCGTATCCGTCCCTGACGGACTTCTCATTGACCGCTATCCTTTTGTTAACCTTGTAGCATACGATAAAATAAAAAGGATAAACGGCAAAAACGATTAGCGCAATAATCCACGAAAAATAAGCGAGTACAATAAAGTAAATAACGGCTTGAATAATCCCTGTAAATATTTTTATCTTCCATATCGCCAAAAAATCAACAACATCAGGCGCTTCCTCAAAAGCTCTTGATAATAAATCTCCGGTCGGATATTTTGACGCGGCATCGGTATTCATTATCTTGCCGTAAAAATACTCTCTTCCCGCTTGTCTGGATTTATTGATGATTACACTAAGCATTTGGTCTATGGCATATGCCAGCACACACCACAAACCCAGCAACAAAACAGCTATCGGAATATATAACAAAAAATTAAAACTCTCTGACTCTACTGCGTTATTGATAAGACTCTGCAAGTATGTTGCCGCAAAAGTAGAAACGCCCACCGTAATAAGGGAAACAATAAATGCGGCTATCACATTTATCCTAAGCGGTCTGTTGAGTTCTCTTAATAGGTGAAAATCATTTTTTCTAATTTGTTTTTCCGTCATTGTGATACAGAGGCTGGAGATTAGAGGTTAGAGGTAGAGGTTAGAGATTAGGGGGGCGTTAATTTTCTATCCTCTATGCGCGGCGTTGTCCGTACTCGCTTGTATTAGCGTGACATATCGCCACCGCAAGTGCGTCCGCCGCGTCATCGGGTTTGGGGATTTCGGTAAGCCCTAATGTCGCCCGAACCATAAACTGTATTTGTTTTTTGTCTGCTCTGCCGTTGCCCGTAAGCGCCGACTTAATCTGCAAGGGCGTGTACTCAAATATATTACCGCACTCTAATACCGCCCTATATAATATAACCCCCCTCGCCTCGGCAACTTTGATTCCGGTGGTAATGTTGGTATTAAAAAATAATTCTTCGACAACTACGCAATCGGGCTTATGTCCTGCGATGAGCCGGCTTACCCCCTCGGCGATTTGAGCCAGCCTAACGGGAATATCCTCGGTAGGCGGAGTACTGATCACCCCGTAATCGAGCATTTTAATCCCTTTGAGAGTTTTTTCAACCAGCCCGTAACCGACTGTGGCAAGTCCGGGGTCTATGCCTAATATTACCATAAGTTATAGCTTTTCTCCTTAGGAACACAACAGGCAGATATAACAACAAATATCATTTAAAAAACACTTGCCTTTGCCGTATAATTTATTGTATACTAAAGTGGCAGTAAAAGTCAAGCAAATTTAAGGAGAACTTTATATGTCAAAAAAAACGCGTATTGCCCTTGCTTATTCGGGGGGACTTGACACGACAATTATTATTCCGTGGCTCAAGGAGAATTACGACTGCGAGGTTGTCGCCGTTGCCGTCGATGTGGGACAGGGCGAGGAGTTGGCTCCGCTTAATGAAAAAGCTATTAAAAGCGGCGCGTGTAAAATATATATTGAGGACGTGGTAAGTGAGTTTGTCACTGATTTTGTCTACCCTACCCTAAAGGCGGGAGCGGTTTATGAGGGCAAGTATCTGCTTGGTACGAGTATCGCCCGCCCTCTTATCGCAAAACGGCTTGTCGAAATCGCTCTACAGGAAAACTGCGAGGCGATTTGTCATGGCGCTACTGGCAAGGGCAACGACCAAGTGCGTTTTGAATTGACGGCAAAAGCGCTTGCTCCTCATCTCAAAATTATCGCCCCGTGGCGGATTTGGGATATCCGCTCCAGAGAGCAAGCTATTGATTACGCTAAGGCGCGCGGACTTGATGTCCCCGTTACTAAAAAGCGTCCGTACAGCATGGACCGTAATTTGTGGCACTTGTCGCATGAGGGCGCCGACTTAGAGGACCCGTGGAACGAGCCTAAGGACGATTTGCTGATGATTTGTAATCCTATTTCCAAAACCCCTGATAAGCCCGAATATGTCGAAATTGAGTGGGTTAAGGGTGAGCCGACCGCTGTAAACGGCAAGAAACTCTCCCCCGTAGAAATCTTGATTACGCTTAACGAGATCGGGGCAAAACACGGCGTAGGCGTAGCCGACATGGTGGAAAACCGCCTTGTCGGAATGAAGTCACGCGGAGTATACGAAACCCCCGGCGGTGAGATATTATACGCCGGGCATCAAAATCTGGAGGAATTGACTCTCGACAGAGCCACCGCCCA
>Ga0123355_10003835_pt1 | contig 21744 bp, 16 predicted proteins | sample TergutEmb28metaG_3_FD_89872 | JGI IMG/M metagenome (GOLD analysis project Ga0123355, IMG submission 89872) | Embiratermes neotenicus P1 segment gut microbial communities from Petit-Saut dam, French Guiana - Emb289 P1 | ecosystem: Host-associated > Arthropoda: Insects > Digestive system > Gut ...
CACAAGTAACCAACAGATTTAACGAGTTATTCGGCTACATTTCACCAGACTACATACTACAAAACTACACCAGAATTTTTGATATAACCTCACAAGAAATGGACGAGGTAATTTTAGAAATTTTAACACGCGGCGCAGAGGTTAGAGCGCATGAAATACACTTAAATCAAGCACTTTTGCCTCCACCCCCTGCGCATCCGCATCCTACTACTGAAACACAAAACACAAACGATGATGCTTTAATAGCACCATATTATGTTTTCGATACAGATATATCAACTACAACCCCTGCTGCTTTTCAAGCAATTGCACCAACAAATATAGGCACCCATTCCCTCACCATTATCAGCACAACACCAACCAGCGTAACTTTTAGAGTCAACTTCCCTGTTAACGGAAGTTGGGGTAATCATGTTCAGTATTGGGATGGCTTAAACTCGGTAAATCCAAACTGGACAGATGCTACGGGTATGGGCTTACACTCTACAAGTGGTACATTTACAATTTCTAATTTACGAATTGGCAGTTTTATTAGAATCGTATCTTTATATTTCAATCATAACACCGATACATGGGCGCCTGATATAGCTATAAATGTACAACTACCATTACCTCCGCAAGTATTAGTAAATCATTCAAGAAGCAGTGTTGATTTTTCTCTCGATAGTGTTTTGCTAGATGTGTTAGGCACTGCCAGAGCTTCGCGCTTTATGGATGCCACAAATCAAGCTTATTATATTACGCATGATTTAGTCGGTGGGCCAAGGCCGCCCAGAATGCGGATTGAAAGTACAAGAGATCTTCCATATAGGATAGAAGGATGGTCTGGCTGGCCTATACGCTGGCAGACGCACACACCCACTACCACTGGCCTTGTAGCAATTGATCATATTCATTTAATGTCTCATCTAAATGCAGATACAACAGAAATACCTATCCATGAAATAGCACATAATTTTGAAAACCAAAGATGGCTTTTTGAGGCCGAAGCATTAGCAAAATTTAAAACATATTATTATTATGTCAGAACAGGCCAGAGAATGGCCGTAGCTGGAAGACCTAGCTTTAGAGTATGGCAAGGTGGTACAGATTTTAAAACTTATATGAGAAGTTCTGCCAACAGATCGGGAGCAATTAGCCACGACGACGCTATGGCGCAAGGTGTATACAGCCCTTATGCAATGGCCTATACCCTTGCCAGAATAACAAGTCGTACCGGATGGCAGCCGTTTTATGACACCTTCAGATACTTCCACAACATGCACCCAGCTGCAGTACCAGCTAGCAGGCTTGATAGGTTAAATTTATTTTTGACCAAACTGCGTGATTTTTCCGGTGTTGATGTAATATCTGTATTTACTGCAAAGGAAAGGCAGATATATGAAGCTTACTTTGGCGGGCGGATAGAGTATAGGCCGCAGACATATGTTGCTACTTGGCATGTATTTAGACAAGAGATAATAAACACAGATTTTATGGTAACTGTCGCACCAATGCCTTCAATAGGCAGCTTTAGAAATATATACCTTGGTGTTTCTCGCCGTATTGATACTTTTACTGGCGATGCTTTTGGTTTAATTAACGGAACATGGCAATTTATAGGAACCGTTACTTTTGTACGTCCTTTAGGCCGCCAAGCAAGTCATTATCTAAAAATTGAAATGTACAGCGGTATAGACCCATTGCAAACTGTAATACCTATGATGATACCTGAAGAGATAGGCGGCAATGAAGTTCAAATTAACAATCCAGCAGCCGAAGACAGCAACATAGAAGAGTTTACTTGGTTTGAATTAACACGCCAAGTTGTAGCAGATGGTTTAACTGAATCCCGCGAAACTGTTGCAACCAGCTTGATTACCAATGCGCGGGCTGATACAGAAGCTGCGCTAGCCACAAATGAGATGTTTCAAAGAAGGCTACACGCCACCATTGGCGATGCTGTAAGTAGCGGAGAGTTTATGAGATTTTTCCGATTGATACATCGAGTAGCACCACGGATAGATGACCTCACAAATAATTATCACTTTCGACAAAACACCAACATCTTAAATGCACAGCCCATACCAGGTTCTGGATTTATTTACGACCAATGGGCTGCTCCGCAAGCAAATCTTAGAATGGGAGTTACCGGTAGGGGAGGACCAAATGGTTGCGGACCATTTTCAATTCATAATGCTATGTTATATCTGCAGGCGGAAGGCGCTGCAGTTCCAAATACAGCAACAATTATTCAAGAATTGGAACGTCGTTTTGCATTTAATTTAGGCGGCGCACTAGGCACAAATCCAGTTGCTATGCAAGAATACCTCCAAGCAATTGGTCTTAATCCTTACCAAAGATTTGCACCGTCCACGGAAGAACTTGATGCGCTAATAAGAAATTCAGCTGCTTCTATACTTTTATATCACGGGGACACTATTCCATATATCCATTATGTCATGATTAGACGTGATGGAAATAGATTTTTGATATATAATCTCACTAGCAATTTGACAGCACATACGCCTGTAGCAACATCAATAAGGGAGTGGTTTAATAATCCTCCTGATGGCAGACAAAGACGCCCACTATCCATAATAACCCTAACCCCTACCCCACGCATACAAGCTCCACACATGGGATTTGGACAAGTTGGTGTAGCATTTACTAGAACATTACGCGCAGACTTTGGCGGTACACTTGATTGGTATGTTAGTCAAGGTTCTTTGCCACCAGGATTAAGGCTTGATCTGAATACTGGCATAATATCTGGCGTACCAACAGCACCAGGCACATTTAACTTTACCGTTAGAACACTAAATCGAAACACTAGAAGAGCTAATACTCAACAATTATCTTTACGCATTCAGCCCAGTATCTCAGTATCCCAAAACGACCTACAACAAACAATATCATTTATACAAGCAAACGCCCCAAACGAACCAGAATTCACCATCCCACTAAGCCAATCAATACTACAATCTGCTTTAAAAATATCCATGTACATCTCAAATAATGCAAATGCCACACCAATGCAGCTTACAGATTCAGCTCCAAATCAACTTACCAAGGCAACCTACCTACTTGTTGACATGTTGGATATTATTTTAGACCCATTTTTAGACCCCTACCCACAACTACAACACAGAGAAGAATTACAAAACACTATAGAGTATATAGAAGCCACACTAGACCATTTACAAGTACTACAACAAGCGATAACTACAGCTAAAAACGTTTATAACTACCCATATGCCACCGCACATCAAATTTTAGCTGCCAGCCATGTACTTACAGCAGCAGCAGAAATTTTTTCAACTTCTTACATTGAAGCTCACTCCCTTACCATAGTTGACATCACCCCAACCAGCGTAACTTTTGATGTCTTCTTTCCTTCCGGTGACAGGTTTGGTAATAACGTTGTATTTTTTGATGGTTCGTCTTGGGCAGATGCTACTGGACTAGGGATTAATCAGGCTAGGAGCGGTAGGTTTACAATTTATAATCTAACCCCAGGCAGTACAGTCTACAGCTTACATTCTTCATACTTTGACGACGACAGGCTTGTATGGAATACTACTCCACTTCAAAATGTAGAAATACCTCCTCTGCCTGGTCATTCCCTTACCATAGTTGATATCACCCCAACCAGCGTAACTTTTGATGTCTTCTTCCCTTCCGGTGACAGGTTTGGTAATAACGTTGTATTTTTTGATGGTTCATCTTGGGCAGATGCTACAGGGCTTGGGATTAATGAGGCTAGAAGCGGTAGGTTTACAATTTATAATCTAACCCCAGGCAGTACAGTCTACAGCTTACATTCTTCATACTTTGACGACGACAGGCTTGCGTGGAATACCACTCCACTTCAAAATATAACCTTGCCCCTCCTACAACCTCAAAATTACTTCTTACAAGAAATGATTCATACTACTGATTCTACGGATTATGCAAGTACACAACACCAGAGGGTAGGATTATGAAGAAAATAACTATAACGTTGGTGATTCTACTCCTGCTAACCTCGTGTGTACCGGAAACACCACCTCCTCCTTATGGGGTATGGGTAAGTGAAGAGCCCCAGATTATATTGTTTTTCACACCAGAATATCAAGTAATTGAAGATGGACCATTTTATTTTGGAATATATACAATAAATGGGGTAGATGTAAAAGCATTTGCACGATTAAATCCAGGAGGGGGGGGGCCTTGAAGTATATAATCTTACCAAACCAAGACATCAAGGGGGGGTGGTGCTTCATTCTGGAATATTACTTGCAGGGCGTTTTCGGTTGGTAAGAGGAAAACTTCACTATCACCTAACCCCACACTTCCAAGAAGAATTAGGAATTGAAACAATCATCTTTCAACGAGTAGAAGACTACGAGCCAATAGACCCAGAATGGATAGCAAACTTTGTGCCACGGCCGGAATAGGGTATGCTAAAAATAAGTCTTTTTCGCGTATTTAATGCATTTTAAAGCTTTTGGCAGAATCATCAAAGTCATAATACCAAGGAAGTGATAATTTGAAAAAATTAATAGCAACACCGATAATTTTAATATTATTATTAGTCTCATGCGTACCGGAAACTCCTCCTCCTCCATACGGGGTATGGGTAAGTGAAGAACCTCAGATAACACTATTTTTTACGCCAGAATACCAAATACTTGAAGGTAGAGAATTTTATTTTGGTATCTACACCGTAAATAACTTAGATACCAAATTAGCTATTGAAATCCTTCCAGGAGGGGGGGCATTTACGATATATAACCTTACTGAACCCAGAAGATGGGGAGGGGGGGTAATTCACTCAGGTCGAATGTTCGATAGCATTTATCGCATGGTTGATGGTGAAATACACTACCTTATATCGGAAGATGCACAAGAAAAATTAGGAATTGATAAAATCATCTTCCGCCGCACAGATGACTACGAACCAATAGACCCAGAATGGATAGCAAACTTTGTACCACGGCCGGAATAGAACATTTACATAAAAGGCGTTTTAGCCGCAGCCATCGTATTTAAACGCCTTTGGTGGAATCATCTACTACAATGTGTAGGGCGATCGAAATGGTCGTCCTACATAGCATAAATACTGACCTTAACGCTTCTGGCGAAATCATCATCAAAGGAGGTGAGATTTTGAAAAAAATAATCATAATTTTGGCAATTTTAATTTTATTACTAACTTCATGCCTACCAGAAACTCCTCCTCCTCCTTATGGGGTATGGGTAAGTGAAGAGCCCCAGATTATATTGTTTTTAACACCCGAATATCAAATAATAGAAGATAGAGAGTTTTATTTTGGAATATATATAGTAGGTGATGTTGAAAGAAAAGTTTTTGCACAATTTACTCCAGGAGGGGGAGGTTTTGAGATATATAACCTTGTTGGTTCAAGGTCATGGGGAGGCTGTGTGAGTCATTCAGGACTACTACTAGCTGGAACTTTTCGCTTGATTAGTGGAGAAATTCACTATCACCTAACCCCACACTTCCAAGAAGAATTAGGAATTGAAACAATCATCTTTCAACGAGTAGAAGACTACGAGCCAATAGACCCAGAATGGATAGCAAACTTTGTGCCACGGCCATAAAACCGCTTTTAACCAAATCATCCCTTGTTTTGAAAACAGCGTATTGAGATGTGTAAGGAGGTGAAATTTTGAAAAAAACAACCATAACACTAACAATTTTAGCCCTGCTTCTTCTAGCTTCATGTCTGCCAGAAACCCCGCCCCCACCATATGGAATTTGGGTTAGTGAAGAACCTCAAATTACGCTATTTTTCACACCTGATTTCCAAATACTTGAAAATATAGAAATTTATTTTGGAATATACACCGTAGATAGTGTAGATACCAAATTAGCAATTAGAATTTATCCAGGGGGAGGGGCATTTGCAATGTATGATCTCACCGAACCACGTATTGGGGGGGGGTGTTGAAACACTCAGGTATACTGTTTGAAAGTATTTTTCGCCTAGTTAATGATGAAATACATTACCTTATACCATTAGATGTACAGGAAAGATTAGGAATCGATAAAATCATCTTCCGCCGCACAGATGACTACGAACCAATAGACCCAGAATGGATAGCAAACTTTGTGCCATGGCCAGAGTAGAATACGTTTTAGAAAGAGTTTTTGGCGTATTTATCACCTTTCAAAGCTTATGACCAAATCATCTACAGAGAGATTGCACCCTCAACCTTAAAAAATAAACAACAGCGATTACCTATCAAGGCAATAGCTTGATACCTGTTTTTAATATCATGATGTTTACGGGCTTCAAACGCCTTCATCAAAATCATCAAAGGCGAAAAACTATGCTTCCATTTATCAATAAAATATGCTAAACTACATGCAAGACAATTTGATTATACCACAAATAAAGCGGAATAGGGTGAGATTCCCTGCGAGCGGGTCACTGTGATGCGGTATGGCTTTTAGCCATCACCGATAAGTCAGATACGCTGTGGTATAGTATTGGCTTCCCCGGACGGAGCTATGTGTTTAAAATGGATTTACAAGCATTTTATAAAACACGCGCTCTTTAACTAGGGGCGTGTTTTTAATTTTCCGGGAGAAAACTGACACTAGGGGGTGTTTTCTGTTCTTTAACAACAAAGAATTATTTACGAGAGGAGTTTTATAATTTGCAAAAGTTAAAAATGAATTCGCGTTACATGGCAATCCTTCTGGCCTTTATAATGGCTTTTGGATTATTGCCAACGTCAGTAATGGCGGCAGATAACAATGAGTATGCCAGTGTTGAAAATTTCTATATAGAAATAGCTGCAACCACCCCGGCAGCATTGGATGCTGTCATCCCCGCCTCAACAATTACCGTGTATGTCAGTTTTGAAGGCTACACCATAGGCCATGGCTTTTTCATAGAACCAACTGCTATTACATTACCCATAGGCTCTACAGGAGAGGATGCCACCCGTGCGCTGTTAACGCAAAAAGGGCATACATACGACTACAGCACAGCATGGGGATTTGCGCTAGACAGAGTGCATAATTTCAATGCAGGCACTGCATATCTAATGGATGTTATCATGGAGTGGTTTACCACAGAACCATGGCGAGATTGGGGTATGCCTTTTGATTGGCAAGATCTTTGGAACCCTGCAGGCAGTGCCGATGGCTCTTTGGGCAGCGGAGATTATTTTATGTTCTCTGGCTGGATGTTTACAGTAAACCATCATTTGACAGGATTTGGGGCTGACGCTGTTACTCTGAATGACGGAGACGTTATCCGCTGGCAATTTGCTTTAGCAATAGGCGATGATCTTGGCCTAGGCCCAGAATTCGGCGGCTGGGGCGAACCACTGTACACCCATGCAAATAAAACAGAGGTAATCCGCGCCTTATTTGAAACAGGTGCGACCCAAGAAGCAATACAACTTGCACTAGCTGTGATTATAGATCCAATGGCTACGGCAGCTGATGTAACTCATGTACTTGCCTTGCTAACCAGCCAAACACCTCCGCCTACAGACAGAACCGCGTTAAACACCGCCGTCACAGAGGCAGAAGCTAGGCAACAGGCAAACTACACAGCAGAAAGCTGGGCAGCACTGCAAAATGCCTTAACAGCTGCACAAATCCTTTCTGCAAACGCAACACAATCAGCAATTGACCAAACGACAAAGAGGCTTCAAAATGCCTTAGATGCCCTGGTGCTACGTTCAGAACTTCCCGCATGGAGAGTTGCTATGGACGGTGCATTGCATTGGCTATATGCAACTACACCTAACCCTGCTTACGACTCTGAATGGGCTATCATCGCACTTGCCCGTGCAGGCATTGATGTTTCTGCTTGGTATGACAGCTACTTGCAAGCCCTTCGCAATACTCTTACAGCTGGGGACGGCCCTTCTATAATAACGGACTATGCACGCGTGGCCTTAGCTTTAACCGCGCTTGGCGAAGATGCATCTAACTTTCACGGACATAATCTGATAGCACCTTTTGTGAACGTTCCAACCACACCAAGAACCATTAATGCAGATATTTTTGCGCTGCTAGCGTTAAACTCCCGTCCATACAGCGGCGCGCAGGAGCAATACATAACAACGATTTTAGCAGCAGAGCGGAATCCCGGATGGGGTTTAATGGCCACAATAGATGTAGATATTACAGCAATGGCTATTCAAGCGCTTGCGCCTTACTACAATAGCAGAGCTGATGTAAGAGAAGCTATCAATCGTGCTTTAGTGTGGTTAAATTCTCAGCACATAACAGATGCTGAGGGAAATGCCCAAGTTATTATCGCACTTTCTGCACTTGGGCGTGCCGAAGAAGTAACCCCTTTTGTAAACGCTTTATTGGCATTTTACGACCCGGCAACAGGAGGCTTTTTAAGATATGAGACAGTTGACTCTATGTCAACTGCACAGGCTACACTAGCTCTTGTAGCTTATGACCGTATGTTGGCTAACAAAAATTCACTTTTCGATATGCGAGATGCCGCCAGGGGCAATATCCCCCTTCCGCCACCTCCAGATAATGGTGTAAACCAACCTCCGGGAGGCGGAGGAACACAGCCCCCAATTATTACACAGGACAGCGCTTTTATCAGCGTTCGCAACGACCAAGCCGGACGAGTATTCTTTGAAGGGTACTTTTATCTTTATCAAGGCGAAACTGCCTTAAGCCTGTTACAAAGAACTGGGCTTAGCCTTTCATTAAGAGGCTCCTATGTAGTAAGCATAGCCGGCCTTGCAGAGTTTGACGAAGGCCCAGGATCTGGCTGGATGTTTAGAGTAAACGGCGCATTCCCACAAGCTGCTGCAACAGCAGTACCGATACGAGACGGTGCCATAGTTGAATGGCTGTTTACCCGTGACCTTGGCCATGATATCGGCGGTGGTGTAGATGGTCCTCCAGGCCCAGGAGTAGTATTACCCCCGATAGTTGAGGATGAGGACGAGGAATACGATGAAGAAATAGAACTTATTATAATCAACGGAGCAGCTATAGCCGAGATAACCCCTGATATGATTCAATCCCTTATTTCAGAAGCAGATTCATCTACGATAACTATCACTCTTGCGCAAATTGAAGATGTTAGCCGAGTTGAAATTGACTTGACTGTGGGCTCTGTCCGAGATATTGTGCAAAATGAAATGAGTCTTGCAATTCAATCAGACATAGCGACTCTCGTTTTCGACAATACTACCCTTGCAAGCTTGGTACAGGATGAGGACGATGATATTCCAATACGCATTATAATAGAAATAATTGAAGAAGATAGCAAAACTGTACTTACTCCGGCTCAACAAGCGATTATAGGCGATAATTTAGCAATTTCTATTACTGTAATGGTTGGGGAAAGAATAGTTCGTAATTTTGCTGGAACCGTGACTGTTTCTATACCTTTTGTACCACCTTTCGGCTTCTTGTCCACTGATCGCGATCTTTTGACGGTTTATCATATTGATATCACCGGCAATGCACGAGAAATGTTAGACGCACGATTCTATAATTTTAAAATCAGCTTCACAACAAATCATTTTTCGGTATTCTTTGTTAGTGAGTGGATTAGTCCTTTTGTAGATGTTGCTCGCAATGATTGGTTCTTTAGAAGTGTACGTTTTACCTATGTTAACAATCTAATGAGTGGTACTGCAGCAGGGGTATTTTCGCCAAATGCAGAGCTTTCCCGTGCAATGATTGTTACGCTATTGTGGAACTTGGAAGGGCAACCTATTACTACTGCCAGCAATAATTTTACAGACGTACAGGCAGGGCAATGGTATTACAATGCAGTAAATTGGGCTAGTGAAAACGGTATAGTTCTAGGCCTAGGAGATGACAGATTTGCGCCTAACGATAATGCTACAAGGGAACAATTTGCAGTAATACTCCAAAATTACGCCCGATTTAATGGAATAAGCGCCCTAGGAGGCTCTTTTGCAACAGCTTTTGAGGATGAAGATACTGTTTCTGCTTGGGCTTTAGATGCAATGCAATGGGCAAATACAGTAGGGCTGATTAGCGGGCGCACTGTAACTACACTTGTTCCGAGAGGAACAGCAACACGTGCGGAAGCTGCGGTAATTTTACAAGGTTTTGTTGAAAACTTGCTTGAAAATTTAACGCAATAAGACTCGTCAACCCCCGTGTACATTACGGCCGGGGGTTGGTACATTTGAATACGGAGGAATCAAAATGCGTAAATTAACAGCACTCTTTTTAGCTTTTGTAATGTTTATGGTAATGCCGACAAGTACACAGGCAAGTCAAAGCGACTGGGAAACTGCCATGCACAGCGCGCTAGATTACTTGTATAGCGCAGTTTCGCAAAACCCACAGGTAGGCAATGAATGGGCTATACTTGCCTTGGCTCGTGCTGAAAGGATAGCAGCAGATGAAGCATGGGTTACACGATGGCTTAACCAGCTTGGAAGGGCGCAATTCAGAAGAAAAACCGATTATCAGCGTGTAAGCTTGGCACTTAGCTCGCTAGGCCAAGATGCATCTAATTTTAGAGGGCGGGATTTCACCAAGGCATTTAGTACACATGTTCCAACTGCACAACGTCACGCTATGAACCAAACCATTAATGCCGATATTTACGCATTAATAGCCCTTGATTCTAGGCCTTACAGTGGCGATAGAGAGTATTTTATCCAATCCCTCTTAGATGCGCAAAGAAGCAATGGTGCATGGGGCTTAACGCCAAATCTCCCGGCAAGTGCCTTAGATTTGGATATTACAGCCATGGCTGTTCAGGCACTTGCGCCTTACTACTACAGTAATCCCGATGTTACCTTAGCTATTGATACCGCCTTGGAATGGCTGCGGAAACAGGCTTTTAACGACCCCGAAGGTACTGCGCAAATGATAGTAGCACTTACAGCACTTGGCCCAGTTTTTGCAGATGAAGCGCTGCGCTATGTCAATCGCCTTTTATTATGGTTTGACCCATCTTCAGGCGGTTTTAGGCGCCCTACTACTACCAGCCCTGTCAATTTTATGGCAACAGAGCAAGCTGCATATGCCTTAGTTGCATACTGGAGACTTGTAAATAATATGACTTCTCTTTACGATATGACCGATGTTTTTAATGCCGGAACTAATTAGGTAAAAAGTGTGACACATTTGCGAAGCAAATTTTCATACCAACCTATTTGTTTCGCCGATGGAGGAGGCATGAATTAATTTATGAAAAAACATAAAACTAAAATTATTATAACCTTGGTGATTTTGACAGTGCTTACAGGGGCATGGTTTATGGGAAGCCCTCAAAATATAAACCCAGTAGAGGAAGAAACGATTGTAAAAGAAATTGACGAACCGGAAGAGCCAGTATTTGTTGACGAGTCTTTTACGGTTACCTTGTCCGTTAGAGTGGATACGCTTCTGTTTAACATGCATCTGTTAGACAGCGAAAAACACGAACTTGTACCGCCAAGCGGCGCAATATTCCCAGCAACCCAAGTACAAGCCTGCGAGGGTGAAAGCGTTTTTGACGTACTGCAAAGAGAGATGAGAAGCAACGGGATTCACATGGCATCACGCTTTACACCAATATACGGATCTGCTTATGTAGAGGCAATACATAATTTATACGAGTTTGACGCAGGTCCCCTATCTGGGTGGGTGTATAGAGTCAACGGGCTATCTCCGGGATTTGGCTCTTCTCTATACATTTTGCAAGCTGGCGACATAGTGGAATGGATGTATACCATTGACCTAGGGCGTGATATAGGCCTTTATGTAGTAGGCCAATAATGAGCAAGGATAGTTTTGCAGGATTCCATCCTGTTATTAATATGCTGTATTTTGTTGTAGTCATTGGCTTTGCGATGTTTCTTATGCATCCAGTTTGTCTTACGGTGTCTCTCTTTTGCGCGGCAGCATATTCCATATATCTGAGCGGCAAAAAAGCAATACGGGCAGGCATGTTGTTTATGTTACCCATGCTTATTTTTACGGCCTTACTCAACCCCCTCTTTAACCACCAAGGGGGCACAATTTTAGCCTATCTTCCCAACGGAAACCCTATAACATTAGAATCCATTGCCTTTGGCATAGCGGCGGCTGTAATGCTTATAACAGTTATTGCATGGTTTTACTGTCTCAACTCGGTAATGACTAGCGATAAATTTGTTTATTTGTTTGGGCGTGTTATACCGGCATTGTCTTTGATATTATCAATGTCTTTACGCCTTGTTCCACGATATAATGCACAAATTAAAGTAATATACGATGCTCAAAAATGCATTGGCCAAAATGCATTAAATGGAAATTTGCTAGTAAAGGCCAGACTGGGTATCAAAATTTTATCCATTTTGGTGACATGGGCTTTAGAAAATGCCATAGAAACTGCCGACAGTATGAAAAGCCGGGGATATGGCCTTCCGGGGCGTACGGCTTTTTCGATTTTTAGTTTTCAACGACGGGACATCTATGCGCTAGCATATATATTCATTTGTTTTGTCACAATAATTATCGGACTGCTGATGGGTGGATATCATTTTCGCTATTTCCCTACTATTAGAGGGCAGTGGAACGGCGCAGACACAATAACAATATTTGCAGCATACTTCGCACTTGGCATACTCCCCCTTGTGATAAACATGAAAGAGGATTTAATTTGGAAACGTATCAAATCAAAAATTTAACATTTACATATCCAAATCGTAAAAAGCCTGCGCTTGAATCTATTAACTTGACAATTACACAAGGTTCTTTTATTACATTTTGCGGGCCTTCTGGCTGTGGTAAAACTACCCTTTTACGGCAACTTAAGCCAAGCACTGCACCTCATGGGGTAAAATCTGGTGTAATCCATTTTGAAAATACACTCCTAGAAGAGCTGCCCTCTAAAGACGCAGCATCAAAAATTGGATTTGTATCACAATCACCAGATAATCAAATTGTCACAGATAAAGTATGGCACGAGCTTGCCTTTGGCTTAGAAAGTCTTGGAGTAAAAACACCGGAAATTCGTTTGCGTGTAGCAGAAATGGCAAGTTTTTTTGGCATACAAACATGGTTTCGCAAATCAGTAACAGAATTATCTGGCGGACAAAAACAACTACTTACTCTTGCATCAGTTATGGCAATGCAGCCCTCTGTATTGATACTAGATGAGCCAACAGCCCAACTAGACCCTATTGCAGCAGGAGAATTTTTAGCAAGCTTGGGAAAAATAAATAGAGAGCTTGGCGTGACAGTAATCCTCACTGAGCACAGGCTGGAAGAGACTTTCCCTCTATCTTCCCATGCAGTGGTAATAGATGAGGGGCGTATTGTTATTGACGGCAATCCTAAAGATGTTGGAATTGCATTGCAGAGACAAAACCATGGCATGTTTTTGGCTATGCCTACCCCCATGCGAGTGTGGGTTGCTTGCAGCAAAGATAAAGATATCGATTGCCCTATAACCATACGGGATGGGGTAGCTTGGCTTTCATGTCAGTCAATTCCCAACAAAAACTACCGACTACCTAAACAAAAACAAGCAAATAAGCCCGCTGTGATTTTGGAAGATGCATGGTTTAGGTATGAAAAAAATCTGCCTGATGTAATAAAAGGCTTATCCTTTAAAGGGCATTACGGAGAAATTACAGCCATCCTTGGCGGTAATGGCACGGGTAAGACAACAGCATTGTCACTTATTACTGGCTTAAACAAACCATACCGTGGCAAAGTTTACACAGATGCTAGCGTTTATGCCTTGCCACAGAATCCACAGACATTATTTATTGGCAAAACTGTAAATGAAGATTTGCGCGAAATATTAGCGGGGTCGTCAGAAGAAGAAAAGTCTAATAAAATAGCTTCTATCATTAAGCTATGCCGCCTTAAAGGCCTGCTTGATCGTCATCCTTATGATTTATCCGGCGGCGAACAACAACGGGCGGCCCTAGCAAAAGTTTTATTACTTCAGCCAAAAATTTTACTTTTAGACGAACCCACAAAAGGTTTAGATGCAGAATACAAACAAATATTTGCCGCAATTTTAAAAAAACTAACAGAGGCTGGTGCGGCAATTATTCTTGTAAGCCATGATATGGAGTTTTGTGCCGAACACGCTCACCGATGCGCTCTATTTTTTGACGGCAGCATAGTTACCGAAAATAATCCTCGGGATTTTTTTAGCGGAAATAACTATTACACCACTAGTGCAAATAGGATGGCACGCCATATTTTACCTGATGCTGTTACGGTAAACGATATCGTAAATGCCTTGGGACATAAACTTCCGCCAAAACCCAAATCTTTTGATACAGCAACTGTATACGAAACTACTGAAAATGATTTACCACTGAAAGTACCTTTAGCTGTTAAACAGCAAAGACACAAACTATCTAAGCGTACATTGATTGCAGCAATTATAATTTTGCTTTGCATTCCGCTTACAATTTATATCGGTATTCATTTATTTGACGATCGCAGGTTTCACTTTATAGCTATGTTGATTATTTTTCAAACTATGATACCATTTGCTTTAGTATTTGAAAGTCGAAAACCTCTGGCAAGAGAATTAGTGATAATTGCAGTACTTTGTGCTATAGCAGTAGCAGGACGGTCAGCATTTTTTATGCTACCTCAATTTAAACCCGTAATCGCCATGGTAATTATCTCGGGTGTAGCCTTTGGCGGTGAAGCAGGCTTTCTGGTAGGGGCTATGACAATGCTGGTCAGCAATATGTTTTTTGGTCAAGGTCCTTGGGCTCCATGGCAGATGTTTGCTGCCGGAATTATTGGATTTTTAGCGGGTGTATTGTTTCAAAGAGGATTGCTAAACCGCTCACCACTATCTTTGGCAGTATTTGGCGGATTTGCGACATTTATCATCTACGGTGGTATAATGAACCCATCTAGTGTTATAATGTGGCAGCCTAACCCAACATTAGGTATGTTTATAGCAGCATATTTGCAAGGTATACCTTTTGACATTGTTCATTCAATTGCTACAATATTTTTTCTTTTGCTTATTTCTCAGCCTATGTTAGAGAAGCTTGATAGGGTTAAAGCTAAGTATGGGTTGATGGAGTAAATGTTGATTTTGAGGGCTTTAAAAGCTTTTGGCAAAAATACCTTCTACAGCACGTAGCAATTTCAAGCTGTCAGATGTTTCCCGCTTTGTATATGGGTAGTGGAAGATGTTGCTAACATTCAATCATTTGATATTTTGACTAAGATATGTTAATGTAGTGCTTGCGTTTTTTGAGAAAAATTGCATTTAGTCGAAATAAGAGAGGAATTAAACAAAATTCAAACAATTATACTTTTAGCGATAACGTAAATGAACAAGTTGACCAAATCCATCCTTTATAACATGTAGCAGTCCCAAGCCGTACCTTTTAAGCCCTTATGTATCACATAATCTACTATCTGCTTCTCTGTAATAATCTCGTTATCAACCCAAACCATCAAAATATTATCCCAGCCCATAGCGTCTACAATAGTAGCTATGGGCTGGTTCTTTTCTACACTAATAAATTTGACAGGTAATGGTGGCTTCTTGTTTAGTAGTGTTATATAAAATTCACCTGTCAGCTCTACTTGCAAACCACGATTTCTGCGCCATAATACAAACCCAGCACACAACATGGTAATGTTTGGCGCAAATAAAATGGCTTGCATTACTCCCAGTACCATCATCAGCATACAGCATATAAAACCCAGTTTAAGAATCATTCGATTTGCAGGCATAATTCCTATACGATTTCCAGTAGAAAGCTGCAGTAGTTTTGCTCCGTCCAAAGGGAAAATCGGCAACAAATTAAACCCACATAGAATAAAATTGTAAAACGCAAACGACTCAAAACCTAAGCATTGGGCAATTAAGCCCATTATCAAGTTGCAAAATGGCCCTACTGCAAGTATTGTTGCTCTTTTTGCCGACGGCAGACGCTCCATATTGTGAAGTACAGACATCTCACCCAAGGCACTTATATGCATTTGTCTGATCTGACATCCAAAAAGCTTGGCACAAATCATATGGGCAATCTCGTGTGCAGTTACTGCTATCGCCACCATTAAAAAATCCAGCCCAAGGCCAATAAGCCAAAATATAGTAGCTGCAACCCAAAATGATATGTGAATTTTTAACACATAAAGCCCCCTCTATCGCCGTGCGTATTCAGCAGCAGCGTGGGCTGATAATTGTAAATTTACTCGGCCTAGTGGATCTAGTCGTTCTCCATCTCTAGACAGGCCATAGTGTAAATGAGGCCCGGTAGACTGGCCTGTGTTGCCAGATAGTGCTACTTTTTGTCCCTGATACACTCGCTCCCCTACCTCTGCAAGCGCTTCGTTTAAATGAGCGAATACAAAATGGTAGCCATCATCACATCTAAGGCGCATATATATACCGTTTAGCGCCGTATATCCAACATGATAAACCGTAGCATACCTTACTGCTAAAACGGGAGTACCCACAGGCACGGCGATATCAACGCCATTATGAAATTCCGGCATATCTGTAACTGGGTTGGTACGCATACCAAAAAGTGATGTTACTGGCCCCTCTACAGGGTTAATCCAATCTGGTTTTACCGCTACATATGTATCGTATATATTTGGCAGGTCTACAGCTCCGGCGGTATCATCGACTCCGGAGCTGTAGACTGTAAATCGTTGCTATCCGTATAGCCGAGTATTTCTCTTAAAAGATCCTCATCTATGCGAGGATTTGTTCCTGGGCTTAGTTCGATATTTGGATTGACGATTGGATCTGTCGTTAGATTATAGCTGGGGACTGTGATATCGTATTCTAGGTATGCCGCCCGATAAGGCTCTGGCTCACCTAAAAACCTACGTACTTCCGTAGCAACTTGCTCCGCAGTAATATGTTCAGAGATGGCGGTATTAAGGCTGTTTCGGATTCCTGCCGTCATTGAGTTATCCACCAAGTTGATAACAAGTACCACAGCTAAAATAATCCCACTGATTATGCCTTGCATAACAAATTTTTCTACAAATCCATTGCCTTCCACTTCTACTATTGGCGAATCATATTTCTTTGGCTCTTCTCCATCTTGTCTAAGCTTAGATGGAGTATGCCTTCGATAATGTACTCTTTCCATCTTGCATTTAGCCTCCTTCCCATTGCTTTTTATATCTATAGTGATTTCGATTCAAATCGCTTTTATCTATCGTCGGAAAAACGCCAGTTGCCGCGTATTTTCCGTCTCCGCTAAAAGCGTTTTCATCTGAAATCACTATATGCGGGATATGCTTCACTTATGAAAATTTACAAAACGTTCATAAATTATTCAAAAGCACAGTTTATAGTGTAATCAACAGCAATAGTTGCTAGGAGGCATCTAATGGAAGATGATTACAAAAAACCAGAAGGACGATTTGATCCATACAATTTTTCGGAAATAAAAAAAATCCAGCAAGAAATTGAGCGGGATTTAAATAGGATTCATGGTTTTTCTACTCCACGTTCGGATAAAGCAACTGATCCAGCAGTTGAAGATGTGATTGAATATGAAAGTGATTTTGTCGATGAAATTCCGCCATTATATCCAATGCCATCCCCCACAACTGCATTAAAAACACCCGAAAAGTTTTATACAGAAGTAATCAAACAAGAGCCAACACATCAGCATCTATTTCCATCTAAACGCCTAATTATAAGCTTGTTGATCATATGTACTTTAGGCACAGGTACGCTTGGCCTAGGAATCGGCTTCGGCATATCTAACTTACAAAATGCTACAAGTATACCTGCAGAAATAGAGGGCAATAATCTTATAGAAGATACTGTAACAGCCCCAACAGGAGGGGCTCCCCGGCAAGTATTTAGCACAGAAGTTACTACTCAAGAAGGCAGCTTAGCCGATATAGTTAAATTAGTAGATCCGGCAGTGGTACGAATCATTACAGATCGCCCTCAATCTGCTGCAAACCCCTTTTTTGGCGGTAATCAAATGCGCACCACCGATGGCAGCGGCATAATATTTGCTACTGATGAAGAAAGAGTCTTTATAGTCACCAGCCATCATGTAACCAGAGGCGCAGAAGCTGTTCATGTCTCTGTAATGGAACATGATATAGTTCCCGCAAGGCCAGTAGGCAATCACCAAGCAGCAGATTTAGCAGTTATCTCAATATCATTAGCAGACTTGCTAAGCGTAGGCCTAAGCGACGTAACTGTGGCAAGCTTTGGCGATTCAAACAGCATACGGGTTGGTGATGTTGTTTTAGCCATTGGCAATGCAATGGGAGAAGGCAACGCCACAACCAGCGGTATAATAAGTGCCGGAGAAAAAGAAATAATCGCAATGGGCCGCAGTTTTAGAGTGATTCAAACAGATGCGGCAATAAACCCTGGCAGCAGCGGTGGCCCCTTGATTAATAAGCAAGGTCAAGTTATAGGTATAAATTCTTCCTTAATAACATCAGAGCATTACGCTGTAGAGGGTATGGGTTTCTCTATCCCAACGAACGTAGCAAAACCTGTGATAGAAGAAATTATGAATGCTACCCCTCGTCCTTTTTTAGGTATACACGGGCTAAATATTTCAGAAGAAATAGCTTACCAATTAGATATTCCCCCAATTGGCGTTTACATTGAGCGAGTAATCACTGGCTCTAGCGCATATCACGCCGGCATAGTACGAACAGACATCATCACAAGCTTTAACGGCCGCGCGGTATTTGATATGGATCAATTAATAGAAGAAATTCGCCGCCGAGATATCGGTGACACAGTAGAAATAACCATCCTGCGCGATGGACGCCAGCAAATAACTTTACAAGCAACCCTAGGTGCAGATAACAATGATAACTTCTAAAGTATATGCTGATTTATGGTTTATCAGCATATACCATTTCGATAATCATCGAGCCCCCTCTCGATGCTGATTTCCCCTCCTTTAACTTGCGCGATGCCCTCAGCATTGCGACTATGTGCAAACACCGGCGGTAAGCTTGCCGGTGTTTTTGTTATACACTAGGAAATTGCTTGCAATTTCTCTAGCAACCACCAGAGGCGGCGAAGCCGCTTTGTTATTCACTTTGCGGTTTAAAAAACACCAAAGTAAAAACCAGCATACAAATAAATACTCCCAAAACCAGCACAAAAGGCCAACGCAAATCTATATCTGCCAGCATACCTGCTAAAACGCCAAAAGGCGTAGATAATGCGAGAACAACCACATAAAACAAACTGCGAATCCGTGCCCTTTCTTCTGGTTCAATTTGGTGAGCAGCCAAGCTTCTCATACGAGGCAAAACTAGGGCGGCGGCACAGGCATCTATCACAACAAATGCTGCAACCCACAGCCAATTTTCTATAGGCGAAGCTAATAAAAAAACAATAGCAAACACATACAAAAGCAAGCCGCATATCATTACTCGGATAATATTAAAGCGATTTAAAATATTTTGGAGTATCAGCATAAATAGAATCATCACAATAGCACGCAAAATTGGAAAATATGCCAAAAATGACTCTGGTAAATTCAAAGTTTGTGTTACATATAGAGCAAAAAAACCGCCTATTATCACTATTGTTATACCTTCAAATGCCATCAAAATAAGTGTACGTACCATAGATTTAGATTTAAATATCTGAACAAAAACATCTACATATCCTGCTAACAAACGAAAAATAGATACATCTTTCGTAGCCTCCATGCGCTCTATACCTCGATCTGTTTCTTTAGAAAAAATATATACTAGTACAAATTTTGCAGACATAGACACAAAAGCAAAAACATATAAAACCCGCATTGTAAGGACAACCCCTGATGTCTGTACAAAATACCCTGCAATAGGCGCAAAAAACACTGCAAGCAAACCGCAAATTAACATCCAGTTAAAAACTGTAGTTATTTTCTTTTCATCGCTAAGCTCGTCCACCCACAGACATTCAAATGATACTAGGGTAATATTTCTCGCGCCATTAAACAAGGCTGCTGCAAAAAACCACCAAAAATTTTGAGAAAATGCCCATAGGAGAGTCGGAATGCTCCAAGCAAAAAACTCTGCAATAAATGTGACCCATCTACGGCCGTATTTGTCTGTAACAACTCCCGCAATAAAAGAAAAAAACACTTGAGACGCTAATCCCACAGATAAAATGATCCCAATTTCTTCAAATCCCAGCCCTAAGGCATACATGTAAAGCGATACAAATGGCAAATATAAATTAACTGGAATTCCCCAAAGCGGCTCTGTTAGTATACAAGGCTTGGCATTCCCTTTTAGATTAAGTAAAGATGCAAACATTTATATGTTCCTTTTCTCTGAAATTTTCTTGTCGATTATATCATGGAGCAAATTAATTTCATAGTATTGACATCTGCGATGTGATATAGATGAGTTGCGGAAATGATTCGCTGATATCCATAAGGATGATATAAAATGAACCTAGGCCATAAAGTTTTGACAACACCACTCAAATTATGTATAATAAACTTAACTTCAGGGCAGGGTGAAACTCCCGACCGGCGGTGAATACCTACACAGTATGATTTTACTGGCTTCAAACGCTTTTGGCAAAATCATCAACGGCTGCAGGTACAAGTCCGCGAGCTTCTCTTAAAGATGAGAGGCTGATTCGGTGCAATTCCGAAACCGACAGTAAGGCTAATTTAGCTAAGTCTGGATGGTAGAAGTTGTTTACGCGCTATTACTCGCCCTGTGTATTTATATCACGGGGCGTTTTTGCCCCTAAAAAAGGGGATATTTTTTATGAAAAACAGAAAGATTACTACAAACGTGCTAGTAAGGGTAGCCTTATTAGCTGTAATCGCAACCGTTATTAAACAATTTGGGATAAGATTGCCGATATTTCCGGGATTTTTGCAATTGGATGTAAGCGAATTGCCTGCGGTAATAGGCGCAGTGATATCTGGGCCTTTCGTTGGATTTTTAGTGGTGTTACTAAAAAATATTTTAGATCCAATTATCTTTGGCACTAATACCGGAGGGATAGGTAATTTTGCCAATTTTATAATGGGAGTATCTCTTGTTGTACCATTCGCCATTGTGTACCAAAAGCGCAAAGATGCCATCGGATATCTAATAGCCAGTGCAGTGGGCATAGTATCGTTAGTTATTGTGGCTAGTTTGGTAAATTATTTTATTATGTTGCCGCTGTTTACTCGTCTGTTTATGCCAATGGAAACAATTATTGGAATAGCAAATGCGGTCAACAGTAATGTTACTAATGTATTTACGCTGATTTTATTTGCGATTGTTCCGTTTAATATAGTAAAAGGATTGCTCACAATGATTTTAGGCTTTGCCCTTTATAGAGTGCTTAGACCGATGTTCAAGGCAATTTCTCAATAAAACAGCTTATGATCAAATCATCTAGTACTATTTTTATACTAAAATGTAATTTAAATTAGCACCTACTACATCTTGTAGAACAGAAAGGGCTACTTCATGAAAAAACCAATAATAGGCATTACACCTCAGTTTGATACTTCACAAACGCAAACGCGTTGGCACAGGTTGCATACAAGCATTAGTTATTTTGATGCAATTGCAAAAGCTGGTGGCATTCCAATAATGTTGCCATGGCAAAATGATGAAGATGATGTCACTAGAATAGTGGAATCTCTCGACGGAATCGTAATTGCAGGCGGTAACGACATCTCTCCCCTACTCTACGGCGAAAACGTGCTGGAACAATGCGGCGATATAACTCCCATCAGAGATGAATCAGAGCTACTATTGACAAAATTTGCATATAAAAATAGCATCCCCCTTTTAGGCATATGCAGAGGATGCCAAACAATTAACGTAGCTATGGGAGG
>Ga0123355_10003836_pt1 | contig 21744 bp, 13 predicted proteins | sample TergutEmb28metaG_3_FD_89872 | JGI IMG/M metagenome (GOLD analysis project Ga0123355, IMG submission 89872) | Embiratermes neotenicus P1 segment gut microbial communities from Petit-Saut dam, French Guiana - Emb289 P1 | ecosystem: Host-associated > Arthropoda: Insects > Digestive system > Gut ...
ACTAATTTCTCAAATTTATTTTTGGAATAAAACTCTACATGTTTCGGACAGTTCCTCTGTCCATCATCAGGAGTTTTTCACTGTACACACAGCAATGGTATATGTCATACAGGTTTGCTGACAACTTGCGTGTACAGTGAAGAACTCCTGATGATGGACAGAGAAACTGTCCGAAACATCTAGAGTTTTATTCCAAAAATAAATTTGAGAAATTTGTACATCTAGTTGGTTTTGTTATAATAATTTATCAAGATGCACGGTCACCTGAACGTCAAATCCATTACAATTTGCGAAAAGCGACTATTAGCTTCGTTATGTCTGCCTGTCCGTCTATCCGTCCGTACGTCTGCACTGAACAACTCGGCTCCCGCTGGACGGATTTTCATGAAATTTTACATTTTTGGCATGTTTCGAAAATCCGTCGAGAAAATTCAAGTTTCATTAAAATATGACGATATTAGCGGCCATTTTACATGACGATGAGTGTACATTTTTGAAGATATCTCGCTCAGTTCTTCTTAGAATGAGAAATGTTTCGGGCAGAAGTTGTATAGAAAATCAAAACACACATTTTGTGTTCAATAACCTTTTTTTCCAACAATCGTGCCATTTATGAGATAAAGTGTAAAAATACCGTAGAGCCGCACAGGCCACAGATGAAAATATGGCGCATGCGCGTTGCATGCTGGATATCTAAGACTGTAAACACACACTCAGAATATGTAATAATTATTCCTTTTCCACTGCAACAATGGTTGCACGAACGCGCCTCAATGTCATGTTTTACGTACATAGCCTGTCTTGTTGTGTGGTCGTTCATAACAGAAGTATTTGGCTTGATACCACTAACTGATTTTTGACTGAATCATTCATTAAAAAATGAAAGGGGAAAAACAACTGCGCTATATCCAGTTTTCTCCCTCGTTCCAGTAATGTGTTCCCTAGTGCGTTCATCGTGTTACATCATGAGAACACACGTCATTGCACACCTGTACATTAAACACGTTTGGAACTGCCTTAAACCTCTAAGATGAATATCTAATTATAACGATTCATTCATTTTCTCGGCTCTACAACAACTTATGAAACTCCGGGACAGCTCGTTGGGTATAATGACTATACGACGTGCTGGACGACCGAGGGATCGACGTTCATTCCCTGCAGGGGCAAAGGACTTGTCTCCACAGCGTCTAAAACGACTCCGAAAGGGAGTCTCACTCACCCTCCTATTCAAAGGGTATCGTGTGGGCTTCTTGTCTGGGGTAAAGCGGCCGAGGCGTGAAGATAACCACTCACTTCCATCCAGTACCCACGTTAAGAACATATGCTATATCCTCCACTCACACACAAGCCTTCATGGCGTGAACCGGGAAAACTCACACTTTTCAATGGCTGCAAGCATATAATATATCACGAAGCATACTCTTTTGTGGGATATGACGCCAAGTGGTCTGGCAGAAATAAACGAAGGTTCAATACGAATGTGCTGTTTCATTCTTCAGGGTATGTACGCGCTCGGACGATGGAAGCAGCAGGTTTCACTAAATGTCAATATACTTACTTCTTCCAGACTACACGGCGTCATGCCCAAGAAAAATTCCTTATACCCAGCATTGGAACAGCCTCAAATCCGACATATGCTGAATTGTTTGAATCGCCAAAAGACGGAAAAGAAACTTCTGTTGACGGGAAATACTAACAAACCAGACGTAATCAGACTTGGTGTTGAAAGCGATTTAAGGTGTTGGTAGCGCGAAAAATTGTTCAGGTGTTCAGTCTTGTGCATCTTTGCCGAAATGAAAGTTGATTCATTGAGGCTGTGTACTGCAACTAGCCGCACATAATATTTTGGGACGACATTTTAATTCGGTCGCTCTAAATATAATCATCGTCCAGCCACTAAGTAGTACAGACAGGCAATAATGACAACTTTATGTTATTTCGGTCAAGTCCGGCATGCTCAGCCAAGTGTACTATCAGCTCCTCCCCGGCACTGTAGACTTCCGTTGTTTCAAACAATCGTCATGTACTTATCTAAAGAAAGCCTAATTCTCTTTTGTTTCCAGATATGAGAAGTTCTGACGTCTATTGTTGAAGTCTGGTTGCCGCAAGAAGTCGGCACAACTGTCCGAACTTGTCCGACAGGGGTTTCTGAACGCCTGACAGCTACACAATAGGGGTGAAATTTTCCGCAAGTTGATATCGGGCGGCAAACAGATGTGTTGGAGGGAACATTTCATGAGTTGGGGGAGTCTCTGGAGAATTTAAATTTGAGACTTTTGGACTTTATCATACATGTGTGCTTACAAAACTTGAAAAATAAAACTCGTTTTTTTGGCTTTCTGTCTGTGGACATGGCTTATTATATCCTGCCCGCATGCGTTTTGCTTCTCGTGTACCATTCGTCACGAAAGAAAGCTGGTGGTCGCCACAAAGTGCACATCCCCCTGATCACAACTTTTCGCTTGATATTAAAAAAAGCAAATATGAGAAACCAAATTTCCGACTTCTTTAGGCAAGACCTAAGCTCTCGTTTTTCTGGCCTTCTGTTTCCAGACTTACAAGGCACGTAATTAAAACCATAAACCACTTCAAAGGAACACTGCAATTCCACGAATGAAAATCCTCACCGCACGACCAGTAGCAATAATTACGTCTGACTGGAGTTTATTAAGTTTCGAATGAGCATCACGGTGAATGCGTGAAGGCTGGAATAAACCGGCCGCTCAATTTGTATAGAACTAACTGAACACCACTTCAAAGCAGGTTATCCCAATTCTGCCTTCTAATTACTATATCTGCTGCCAATGATACAAATACGACGACACGGCGATCATTCAAAAATATTCATTACTTCTTGATGTAAGTTCCCCAAATAATAAAAAAAGAAACGTGGCGACTACAATATATCCGTGGGTTTATTCACTTTTCCGATTCTCAACAGTAACTGACAAATCAGTCAAAGGACACTATAACCAAATTTAGCCTCAAACTTTTGCGTGTGCAGGTCTGTGGGCGACTTCTTTCAGCTACTGATCTAAACCACGGTTTGAATAAGCGATGGAGCTTCCATTCATATCCCTCCACTGTTCTAAGTTTCGCTCGTATCTTTTGTTAGGACCTATATATTAAAGGAGAGAAGTCTGTCGTAGTTTGGTTTTTGCCCAACTCTTTCTTCTTTGCGTGAAGCTAAAATAAACTGTCAGCTCTAAACGTTATCTTTAACTGAACTGACATTCTTGTACAGCCCGTCAAAATATTCATATTAAAGCGGGAATATCTGAAATTTAGCACTAATCAACAGTGACAAGAAGAATACACGAGATGTACAGAGTCCCAGACGAATATATGAACGTTCAGGGCTGGCCTGGTAAGTGACGAAAAGAGTCATCTGCTTCAAGGTAGTCACAGCGTTCTGAAAAGCTGGATAAGAAGGTTCTGTCCCTACGGTGAATGTGCATGGGCTTAATGGTGTTCGGCAGCCTGAAATACAACTGAGCCACCAGTACCTTAACCTCGTGGCTGTGATGCTGAAATGGCTAAGTACTTGAAAGAAGGCACCACGAAGTGCTAGAATAAATATATAATAAAATTAAATACATATATATATATATACGTCAGCACTACCTTTTTAATAGCTGAAAAGCTACTGATTTCCAGGTACTCATGAAACTCCGGGAGAAATGTTCCAATCAGGAGTATAATTGTTGATATTGAGCCCCACAAACTTATTTTCTCTGGAATAAGCAGAAACTGCCTCAACAGTAGCAGAAATGTATTATTGTACTTATTAATGTGAAGGATAACTGATACACGAGCATGTCACCAGAAAGTGGAAATAAGTGTTCTGGAACACCGCGTCGATTGATAGTTACCGACGTTTCGGAGGAGCTGAGAATGAAGACGTAAGCGATCGGAAATGATAATCTCCCTGTCTGACCCTCAAAGGTGTTTATCAAACACTGTGGCGCGTGGAATTTAACAGTCGCATGGGTGGGGTATCAGATACCAAAAATCTAAACTTCTATTGAAGATTAATATAATGCTAAAACGTGTATAACTGTAAAAATACGTTTCTTTGAGAACTAGATAATTTGTCTTTCCTGTGGAGGGTTATATATATATATATATATATATATATATATGTGTGTGTGTGTGTGTGTGTGTTTGTTTGGGGGGAGGGGGCGGGTAGCTCAGTATAGCGACTGACTACGGGCTGAACGATCCGGGATCGAATTCCGGTGGGGACGAGATTTTCCGCACGTCCAGACCGGTTCTGGGGCCCACCCAGCCTCCTGTAAAATGGGTACCGGGTCTTTCCCGGGGGTAAAGTGCGGCCGCGACGTGCCGCTGACCACTCACCCCTTCTAGAGCCGCGGTCATGGAAGAGTAGGGAGCTAAACTCTGCACATCCTCTGGGCCACACCGGGCCTGTAACGGAATCACTTTACCTTATATATATATATATATATATATATATATATACACACAAACTGAGCGGAGGGACCTAAGATGCGAAAGGCAGAGAATCACTCCCTGGAAAGATTTGGTCCGTGCTGTCATCAAAATGGGTACTCGCAAACTGAGACCTTTCAGAGAAGCCGCCTGTAATAATGACCACTACACAGTCGTTGCGAAAGTGAAATGCGGACTGCTACATGAACTTATTTAACGCTCCATACTCTGATATCCCACACACAATATGCTGTGCATTTAAATTTCATTTGGCTGTCAGAAAGAACAATAAATGTGACGCTGTCCATCCCACTGTGTATAGAGAATTACACAAATAACACTACATATTCCGTCAGACACAGCCCTTATTTATTATCATATCAAACGCTACAGATTTCGATGAAGCCGATCTTCATCAGGCGTTTATACAAAAACCTAAAACTCAAAGTCCTTGGGTTTTAAGTTTCTGTATAAATATACAACTGACGATTATGATGATGATCGGCTTCATCGATATCTGTAGCGTTTGAAATGATAATAAATAAGGACCGTGTCTGACGGAATATGTAGTGTTATTCAATTCAGTCCCAATTCAATTTATTTTTGTTCATCTGATCCAGAAGGGGGTTGTAACCCACAGGATACAGGACATGTCAATTCCATTTAACTCCGTCAATGAGTATTACATTACAATACATACAAGGTGTCTAAAATGAGATAAAATACAATGCAGCCACTGTAGAATCAGCGGTAGCCAAAAGGCATGTACTAATTTAAACATACACTTCAGTTGTACAGTTTTATAATATGTTACTATTTAAAATTAATTAATAGGTCAATAATTCTCAAGATGAAACTTTAGAACATAAAAAATAGCTAAATAATAGTAAATGTTACAAATCTTATTACAACTAAAATATTCATTCAAGGTATAAAATGAATGAAAGGTATAAAATTTACTTATGTAAGAATAAACGGTAATTATTTCCCTAAACATAAATACATGATTCGTCTTTGTAAGAAGGTATGAATGTATCTAAATTTCGCCCCTTGAAGGAATTATTTCTCCTATCGATATAGCACATAACCTATACGCGGCATTTGTATGAAGATCGCAGCGCCGAGTAAGACATAAACATCAGTACGTGAACTGCAAATGAAAGCTGCAGCTACAACTTAACACTCGCTTACCTTTTCTTTGCCCCAGCACAACAGGTAGAAACCTTTCAACACTTCACACCGTTTCGAAATGTACGTAAACTCACACAAATTATCGCTGAAAATAGCAAAGTATGCAGCAGACTATAACAATATTGCACATAACTTCTGCTATTAATCGGCTGACAACAATCTCTACGTTGTTAACCTACAGAAACAATTGCAAGGATGGTTGGTTAGTCCCACCTCCCAGCCGCTAGGTGCTGTAACAAGAAATACGGAGGTGGGAGAAGATGCGATGTCAGGAGCGGAGGAGGAATAAAAAGAGAAGGATGGAGAAGAATGCTTTAAAGAGTCAACGGAACGAGAAAGCCAAGTTCAGGGTTAACCAGTGTGAGGGATGTAGCCTGTCTGCGAACAAGGCAGTAAAATCCTTGTTCGTTACATTCCAAAGAAGCTGGCTTCTTACTTTATTCAACAATACCATCTCGAATACGAATCCTTCTTCCATAGCGCCACATGATGTAGAGAGTGGTTATGTGCATGTTTTAAGGCATTTACCAGCATTTGCCTGCAAGGACCGAGTTAAAAACACAACAAATATACGATAATAAACGTTAGATGGGCCAACGTCGAAAAATGAACTCGGATCTAACCCGTTGTCTGTAACATAACCCGAAAGTTTATAACCGCCGTGTCACATACATAATATTGAGCCAAACAAATCCATACCCTTCGCAGACAGCTTACTTCCCTTAGAGTCCAACAAAGGGACCTACGAGTACAGACAATGTATTCTGCCCGCACAGTACATTTACGTATTCCGTGTGATTCACTGAATAAACAAATTATTTCCCTATGCAACATCAACAGACTTTTTTTAATTGAAGCAGTCAGTTCTTCGCTGTGTATATTAATTTTAGCATCAAAGGGTGTAACAACTACCTTCAATTGCCATTAACTTCATCCCTCTTTGCAATTTTCTCCAGATCAACACACTGTCAAATATCCGGTGATACATTCGTGGCATTTGCTGTTTTATATATTAGGCTGTTCAGCTCACTGGCTCCTCGCTGACGACGCATCTGACAGAGTGGAACTGCGGCAGGTTTTTGCAAAGTGTTTCGGCTTTCCCCTGCCTAACATTTCGACACCAACAATCCATACGCGTCTACAAAATTGATCCCTATCCATACGAGGCAGTACAAGTCTTTCCCCACTCCTGCCGTCGTTGTCGTCGTCATCGTCGTCATAATCATCATCATCATATTTTGTGGGTATAAGAATGTCGTCTCGACCAGGAGATGATCCTGAAACTTTCTGAGTTGACTCGCTACCACAATCTCACGGTGACACTACACCAGACTACAACATACCACATCGCTTACCATGACATGCGTTTTATCAGTAACTGAGGACAGAAACTTGATGATTTTAGATACGCTTTGTTTTCAAACGTGTCTGTACACGGTGCTTTCTGATGGAGCTCCGGAGTACTTTGTGGGAGGGAGCTCGGAGTGCAAAATAAAATGTTTATCGGCTTTCATCATCGTACAGTCACACAGTTCTAGGGTACCTGATGAAGAACTGTAAAGTTCTACTTCAAACTATTCTACGTGCTTTATATTAACAAGACTGACAAGTGAAACAAACTACATAACCAGAAACGCCATATTTACTAACCTTCACCTAATATTTATAGCACTGGCTTACCATACGCTCCGCACACCACATCCAATTTGATGGCGTCACAGTAATCTAATTTTGTTGAGATGCAAAAATTATTACGCCCGTTGTGAAATAAAATTTCTTTAGTTTCGTCATAAAAATATTCTCTTCAACGACCTGCCCTCAGACACCCTCAATCTGTGCTCTTCCCTTTCAGAGAAATCAAGTGTCGCACCCATACAAAACAATACGTACGAGGGTGAGTCAAATGAAAAGCTTAAATATTTACAATTCTTATCGCACTTTTAAGGTTTTCATTTGACTCTCCCTTGTACAAACATGGTAGGCCTCTTGGATGCTCCTCCTGATCTTTGGGTTTGGGTCAGTAGTAAGAAAACTAAATTAAAAAAATACTGTTGATACGTTTTTCAAAGATTCGATTTACATTTATATCTGCAACAAATGAACAAAACTGCAATCACATATACAAAATTGTAAATTGTTCCAATCCAGACTGTGTCAGTAAAAGGAAACCACACCCGAACACTTCCGGTACTTGAGAAAGAAAGGCGTCGCACGAAGTTAATCGAACCCCGGAACCCTGTGTGCAATTGAAATGACACGGCACATCCTAAAGGGCTGATGTAAGACTCCACTAATGTTATGCGAGTTGCACCATCACCAAGGAGATATTTGTCTACGTGCTATGTATTTGACGTTCAGGTGACCGTGCATCGTGATAAATTCTTATAATAAAACCAACCAGCTGCACTAATTTCTCAAATTTATTTTTGGAATAAAACTCTACACGTTTCGGACAGTTCCTCTGTCCATCATCACGAGTTTTTCACTGTACACACAGCAATTGTATATGTCATACAGGTTTGTTGACAGCTTGCGAGCAGGATCAGGACAGAATTGCAGTTCCGTGCTGCGTGTACAGTGAATAACTCCTGATGATGGACAGAGGAACTGACCGAAACATGTAGAGTTTTATTCCAAAAATAAGTTTGAGAAATTAGTGTATCTAGTTAGTTTTTCTTATAAGAACGCTATGCATTTCTTCTCACCCCCTTGCCATAATTCTCGTCACAACACTAGTTACAACCTCCATGTAACACACCTAGTGGTGAGTCGGTAAGGGCTGCTCAGCTAACACACCGGCATTTCCTTGCTTTCACAAGGTTCACAATAGCTTGTTAATGGGCCCATGCTATGTCAGATGAATCCAGTCTAATACCACACCCAACTTACTTTATATTCCAATTTATTATCTTTCTGTACAACCTTATTTGCATTTATAATCTCTCTTATAGTGCTACATAGCCAACCCATCTACGAGTAATACTGAAGAAATATCTGCATAATTCGCTTCCGGCTTCTTTTCAAATTCTGATCACAAAACCGCAAATACGACACCACTCTGGATGGCTAATTGTGTGCGTGTGACTGTTATTAAACAAGTCAAAGAGGGGCGAGAACATGAACTAACAATAAATGTGACCCGCACAGAATACGATACAATGGCGGGGTTTTGTGATCACGCTGATGAACTTTGGAATTCCGTAATGTCTGATCAATTGATCACCTGTTCACTTGAATAGCAACCATCTGGTCCGAGAAGAACTTATACCATTGAGTTAGCGAGTCAGATTCCAGATCATGCAATATATTACACAAGTACAAAGTATTCTTACTTTGTGTCCCAGAATGTACAACCATCCCCGCTCTCCCCCACCTCTCCCCACAAAACTGCCACGGGCTTACAAACACAACTGAAGATTCCACTGAACCCGTATTCCTGACAGGAAGAATCTAAAAGCCTTACATCCATGTGTATTTTTATTATACAATATCTTTCTTAATCGTCAACTTTGTTTGACAAAAGCAAAACCCCTTCACAGGACGGAATAAGGGCGTGGCCAGATCACCCCCAGGATCTCAGGCCGCCGACACACGCGAGTGAAAAACATGGGTAATTGCGACAACCAGCCGACCTGCTTAACTCGATACTGACGAACTCCATGGAACAGGGTCTTCCGTGAGAAGAGGATGGGCCTCGTTATTTAGCTGATCAAGAAAGTCGCTGTGACATCTGAGGTTCTCACGATGGCGACTACGAAGAATACTGAATTCTGGAATTTGACGCCGTGTAGTCTGGCATATAAGTACCGACTTTTCTGCGAAACCTACTGCCCCCAACTTCATTTCAAAGCAGGCTGTCACGAAAACCGAAGATTCATCACCGTGCTAACAAAAAACCCGCAATGGATCCCTTCCAGCGCCAGACCAATCCATTTCCTATGTATTGCTCTATTTAGTGTACGCCAAAATTACGTTCAGACAGGTTCTGGGGCCCACAGAGGCCCTGTTTGTGAAACTGTTCAACTAATCTAAATATGTAGGAGTTTCCAAAATTAAAAAAAAAAAATGCAGCTGTTTCCCCACTCAGGCATATGTATTAATGACGTGTTGCCTAAGCATGGAGACGGTTCTGTGTCTTAACTTCTGGCTTCACCTTATATCCTCACCTTCGTTGCCAAGGTGGTCCCTTCCCTCGACATTTTCCAACCAAAATGCTGTATCCATTACGTAATGCATGTTGTTTGCCTTGACAATCTCAGATTGGTAAATTAGCAACCTTTTCATTGTCACGCGATGAGTAAAATCGCGAATGTCCTTAACAGACGATTTTTAAGTACTCCCCAGTCATTCCTAGAAAAAGCAAAACCACGAAAAACTTGAGCAATATCAGGTAACCTGCCTAGATTGGAATAACATACCTCCGGAATACAGACCTACTTCGTTGCCTTACCAGACCTGAATATGTAACCCACGCACAAACATGTAAAATAAGAAAGACGGGAACTCTGCGCCATATACGTAAGCATGACCGTCACACCATATTTTATAAAACATGCGTTTGAAGGAAATCACACGCTTCCAGGTAACAAAAAGAGAACAAAGCTCAGCTTGCGACAGAGAAAACTTACTTCCGGCAAGCTTATCTCTGTAGCTGCAGTGTAATTTCCCTTTGCATTGTGTTCATAGACGAGATTGTCTCTCAGTCACAAAGCTAGCAGAGTGTGTGCAGATTCCGTGCGAAAATGGAAGTACACTCTTCTAGCTCAACCAAATACACTGTGGTAATACACACATCCTTCAAAACAGCATTCAGCATTAACAGACGGACAAAACAAGAACCGTACCAGTTACCGGGTCTTATTTAACTTCCCTGAGTTATTTAGTCAAGGCATTCCCTCGCGCTGTAGGTGCCTTTCCTCAGCCACACCATTACAGTTCTTCACAGAATACTCATTAAAGATCCACTTTAATATTATCCTCACATGCATTGTTACCTCCTTCAAGAGTTCTCTTCCCTTGCGGCTAACGCCACAAAGCAGAGTCCTTCTTGAGAAGCTAACAGGCAATCAGCTAGGCAATAAATTCCCCGCATTTAACGGAACCCGAAGGTTACCGTGTTCACAAGAGCCCACCACTTGTCCGTATACTGAGCCAGATCAATGCAGTCAATGTCCCCACCCTATCTCTTCAACATCTATTCTAATAGTATCCTCCAATCCACGCCTAGTTCTTGCAACTGCCTTCTTTCTTTCGGGTTTCCAACCTAAATTATGTTCGAATGTCTTTCGCTCGTACGTTTTACGTGTCTCGCCCACCTCATTGATATTTATTTGCTTACTCTAACATTAGAATAGGTGAAGAATACAACTGTGAAGCTCCTCACTGTGTAATGTAGCACAAATGTGAACCTCTCGAACAATCATTCTTCGACACGGGTATACCGGCTGACTGCATCGGATGTCACTAAAGACCGGAGATATTTAAGATGGGCATCGCCTGAATTTTTTCCAAGAGTGGGGCAGGCAGAAAACTTGCTTATAAGCTTACGTATAAGCCGCGTAAGAACATCTCTGCAGAGTTGTGTGTCTCTGTATGAAAAGACCGGTGATGCTACGAACCCTGTTCAGCTGTGCATTTCGATCATTTGTCTTTTAACATTTCAAAATGGAGGCATTTTCTTAAAATGCCATGGTGGGTGAGGTAGATCCTGGCTGACTGTCGCCCTGCCGGCACCTACATTCCTTATGCATGCTGTCAACCTGTACATACGAACAATGCTTAAAAGAGAATGCGGCGTGCTGAACTCTTGTATAGGTGCCACTGGTTGGAATAATCTGTCTGGGCGACCTCGCGATCTTCAAGTGGCTGAAATTATTAAAACATCATTCAACGGAAAAACAGCCTTTGTCTTTTGGCGTGTACGTTCAGTCCGGCACGCACACTAACCAGCTTCGCCCACCAGATACGCGTATCTCGGCTCAGTGAACCGAGAGACGGCTACTGGATTAGAAGCGAGCGGCTTGACTGCGGGCCGCAGAGTTGAATCGTGTGGTGGCGATGGCGGGTATGGGCCTGCAGTAGAAACACCCTACTACGTGCACAAAGTAAACACATAATGGAGATCTATAATGTCCCAATGATATGTCTTCCAGACGATATGATGGCTGTGGATTTCATTTCTTATGGGCATTCCTCACTAACAGTGGCACCGTCATTCATTCTGATAAGCCATAGCCCTGCTTTACATGCAGCTCAGATTAAACCTCATGAGTTCCTCAGACCTCGTCAATGTATAAAACAAAGGTTACACGAAAAAAATACAGTATTACAATTTTCGTATTAAATATCTTTTTATGTCACGCACATTTAACGACCAGCAGAACTTAATAAAGAACATACACTACACATGTCACAGTCCTCGCCGTAAAAACTTAACGACGTTACAAAACATTTCGCAAGGCCTCGGGTGGGGCGTGCTTGTGAATGCAGTAACGGAATTCCGGGTTCAAAAAATGCGGAGAAGTTCTTGATTAGCCGGGGATCGGCTAGCTTCTCAGGCAGGACTCTGGAGTTAGTTATCACCATTCCATAATCAGACTAAACAGTTGTTTAGCTACTTCCTGGTTCTACGAAGCACTTGCTCATTCAAATGGGTAAACATCTTTGTGTGTTATGCCCCTTTGTGTGTGTTTAATTTCCCTTGTCGGAAAATGTGTGATAGAAATTTAGAGCAGCGCCTCAATACCAAGTTCTTGGCCAAACCCCACAAAGCTGCAAAGGTGTTTATGGTGACAAAACGTCTTGTTCCCAGTTGTCTGAATGGCAAAAAAATTCTGATGGTCAGCTCATAACCAGAATTAACTTATCACAACATAGAGAATTCAAAAACTTGGTGTGCAGTGACTGCAATGAATCACAAAGTCATTATTCCAGCGTCTGAAACTCCTGAACCCAAGTCACAAATGATACTATTTAAGGCAATCTGCACACTGTATCTTCTATACTGAAACCCCTCTAGGAATGTACGTTTACAGTTCATAGGTAATGTTAACAATAAACACCAAACCTTTAAAAATAAATCTGTGGACACCTCAAAAAAACTGCCCTGTATATTATCTCACAACCGAATTGGAAGTCTCCATTAAAAGCAGCCAACAGTCATGTTGAAGACCCAGGATGGCAAGCTCAGCAAAATGATTCACAGAGGGTTGGGGTCCACGCTGAGCACCCTCCGATTTTATAACTCTGTTATATCACATTTAATTGTTACTATGAAGTCTGTGTATTTATATTGACATTTCCTGCAAAATTTGTTTCATGATTCAGTCTTCCCATTAATCACATATCACGCTGGACACTGTTTACTGAGATACATTCAATGAACTTGTACATGATTATCTTGGGAGCTGGCTGTATCTTGTCACTGATCCAAACGTGCACATAAGTGCAAATTACAAGAGACCAACTGTGTTTATATTTACTTGAAAGTGAAATGACTAACAATCTCCACAGATGCAACACGATATATATTCAAGTGAAGAGTAATCACTATGCACAGTTACAGTGATATACATCCAACATCAACAGCCCCACTCTGTACATCTTTACAAGTCAAGATCAGCCTAATGGAACAACAGTTATGCAGTGTCCAGGAGATTGAAGTTTTCCCTCTACTTGGATTTTCACAGTCTCTGCACCATAAATATGAGCATAAGATTATAAAAATGGAGTGTTAATATTAAAATGAATGTTACAAAAGCAGGTTGAAAGCTTGCAAACTGGAATGAACTTACCAAGATCTGGTCCCATGACTAGATCTTCTGAACATGGTGATGAGCCTTCAAGTTATATCACAGGAAGAAATTTCTTCACAAGCTGAACTATGTAGTACTAAGACCTGTTCAAGGAAGATCCTGTATTACATAGCTAAATATAAAAATATCAAGTACCAAACATCTAAGCCAATTAAAAACATAAGTAACAACTAAAGAATATAGATGATTTTTTAATATTAAATCACTAACAGTAATACCTGAATTTTTTATTTTAAATAATTAAAAATGATGATTCTCTGTAAGATACAAAAGAAGAGGATGGATAATGAAACATAGGTCTAATCTAAGAAAGTGATGCAGGAAACATAATGAGGCAGCAAATTTCAAGGGAGACACAAATATGCAAAGACAGCAGCATTCAGAACATACTGACAGGAGAATCACTGAAAAGAATCAAGTTATAATTTCATTTGGTGAGTAAACTAGCCTACTAGGGTTTACACTATGGCTGACAAAGCTTCGTTAGTGTGGGTAATTAAAATTGTCTAGTTTTTATTAGTGATGTTAACTTCTCTGTTTTGAGAAAATACACACATTGAATAAAGTATTCAGGGAAGAGAGTGTCCAAAATGATCAGCTGAGACCACCGATAGTGAGAAATTACACATGAAGGGTTGCAGAGTCTGGGAACTACTGTAACTCTTCCTACATGTGTTCCTACACTCATATGGGACAAACACAGCATTTGAGTTTGTCTCAAAGTTGCAAAGACAGACTCAAACTGAAACTCACAACATAAGTTTCAATATACTTTACTTCAGTTTATTAAAAACTGCCAAATGTAACTGTAAGAATGCACAAACTGTCAGACTTTATGTCTAAATGTGATGTTTTACAAATACAGTAACAGTCATTAAACTTCAGAGGAAACGTACCTTATCTGTCACAAAAATGTCATAAATGGAAAGAAATAAAAGAAGAAAGTCAATATTTGTTGACAATAGGCAAATAAGGAATGAAAAGAAAGGCCAATGGTGGGGAAGGAAGATAGATGGGAATGAAAAGACAAATATGAAACAGAAGTACATGTTACACAAGATCTTTCTACTAGCATTTCAAAAAGAGTTTATGTTTTCAATCTACATCAAAGTGCTGCATCATGTAACCTATGAGTGAATGAATAAAGTGACCTGCCCCTACATACAAGCTTTTATAGTAGCAAAGAAATGGCTTGCTAGTTGTAGACACAGGGATGAACAGGCTAGAATGCACCACCATTTGTTTCCTATCCATTTAAAAAAAGTCAAGAGTGAATGACCCTACGAATATACTTCCTAAAGGATAAATATTTTTGGAAAAGGTATAACGCTGCCTGGCCTAACAGTGATCACAACATGCCACCTGGAGCTATGTGCAGTGTTAAGGAGATGAGTTAGAACAAAATACACATGTCCCTACCATACTTCTTACTTTTCTGTTAAGTTCTTGTGGCAGTGAGAGGAGAGTTAAGAAAACACAGCAGGAAATCAGTCTTACCATATCAAATTATAACTTTGAAATTAATCTAATTCCAGACACTAGCAATGACAGTGACAACCAGGATGACCACAAATTGGTGATCATCTCACGATGGCAATGAATTGACACTCTTTTCACAAGAAATTTAACTTTAGGTTAATTAGTGTGGCTTTAATTAATGTGACTGATAAAGGTAACATTTCACACATAATGGATGCTGCAACGCTGCTACAGCATAACAAGTGCAACACATATAAGCTAAAAAAATGAAGTCAGTAAAACTAAAGGGGCAGCAATTAAATGTTTGAAGTGTCACTTGGTACACTAAATTGGAAAGAAATGAAAATAAAATCGTAAAAAAGCAACTAAATCTTTATATAAGAACTAGAAAAACAGATTAACAACATTGTAAATAGTCTTGCCACTTTTGCAAATGGACAATAATAAATACCAAAAACTTTCTCTTGGGTGTGAACCAAAAAGATTTAGAAGATTTAAGACAGACAGTAGACAGACAGATGTGAAATCAGATGCACCTGAATCTATTTCATGCCAGCAACTGTCCTGTATCTACTTACACTGGTGCGACTCCCTGCACAACACGTCAGTGGAAAATGTATGTGACGCTTTTGTGTGCACTATTTAAGCAGTTCTCCTCAGAAGTAGCAACTGTTCTCTTCTAATAAATTCACTACATGACTTCCACAACAAATCGTTTCCAGCCCTTCTTCTAGCATCACTTCCACTCTGCAGTGATCAATGTATGAAAATCCTCCACACACCTCTGCTGTTTCACATTCTTGTCAAGTTTCATATAAAAGAAATTTAAAAGAAACATCTCAGCACTGTATAACACATACACATGATAAAGCATCATTACAATTAATTTAAAAAAAAAAGACGGAATTACTTATCTCCCACCATTAATAAACAATAATACATGCATTCCTTCTGATGTTATGAATTACTTTTGTAAACCACCTGGATCCTCGCCCATGGGTCCCTTACCCAAAAATCCTCACCTAAATTTTTTAAGTTTTCCATTTACACCTAAAAACTGTTGTTCTTTCAACTCCTTCAAGCAGCCCTAACTTCAAAATTAAAAACTGTATACCTAATTTAATCCCCCACTCCCTTCTCCCCTCCTCCCTATCCAAAGATTCTTCTTAAAAACTCGACTTTCACTGCTTGGCCCTTACTTTTGTCCTTCTGCAACAATGTCTATATTTCAGTCCCCAATTTTATATGTATTTGTGACTTGTAATTTATAACATCTTCATACTTATGCATGATGAGATAATATGAATAACTTCATGGTCCTCTGCTATAGGACTGCTTTTCACATCTCCCTTGTGCTGCTAATTTCAGGCCCTGCATCTAGAAATATATCAGTCTCTTCCACTAAAGCACTCATTTTTATCTGTACAATGTTATCTCATTTCTTCTATGTGCTGTTTTTTATGCATATTAGCACATAATCTGCATGGTTTATGCACTACATCCCTTTAATACATTTACTTAATAAAATACAGAAACATTGTTTTTTCCAGAAGGTTTCAGGCTACCAGACATGGCCACCATACAACAATAAGGAAATGACTCATAAACTGGAATTAAAAACCCATGACATCTGGCCACCCCAATTTGCAAAATGTGGTTTTGATCAGTGAGTATACCACAAGATATTTTGTATAAAAGGAATTGAAAAGAATAAATGCCTCAAGACAATACATCATAAATCAGCTTCAAACCAATAAAAATAATGAATGCTATTTCTTTTATAAAAGTCAAATTAGCAAGAAATGAGGTAAACAGAATAATGAATAAATAGCACGTTAAAGTAAATACATCAAAACAAAATCCTACCAGAAAGGCTGTCAAATTTCCCACCACAATGATCACGTTGATGTCCGAATAGGGCGTTTGTTGTATATTCCATTTACTTCATCACTGTCATCCAAAGTACTAAGATCAGGTGGGTCAATAAATCCAGAATCTTCGTAACGAGGGGTTCGAGTGCCCCCAGGGCTAGGCCCCAGTGTCACAGGTGTCCTTGTACCACCAGCAGGGGGACTGTTCCGTAGCAGGAGTGGATCATCATAGCGTCGTGACACCAATGTGAAGTCACGATGTGCATGAACCAGTTTCTGTAGCCGTGCAATCAGTTCATAGTCTGGTAGGCTGCCATCCATGCCCAGAAGTTTGCCCATTGATGTACGAAAACTCAGCAGCTGATGAGCAAAAACAATAACAGATGGGAATGTGTTTCATAGAGCAGCCTGTGATTTTGTGCACCTCAGTGACATTTATGTTTCTACATACATATAAATTAATGGAAAGCTATCAACACTAAAGATATCATCTAGAATATGAGCCATAAATCATATGCTTATTCCTTGCATACAGCAGAATTTTCACCACACCAAAAAATGTTTCAGTACAATTTATGTTCTATGTCATGGTCAAATTATTGTAAGCATGTTTGGAACGTCATATAAAATATGGGTTATAATGGTTTGATATGGATCAATGTACAAGCAGTTCAAACACATTTTAAGCTCACACTGATTCAATGTTAATGTTAATCTGTTTTCAGGTTTTGGGACTTTGTATCATGGGCTGTGTTCTCAATATTTAAAAAAAAGTCTTGCCACTGTCTTCAAGGCTGACTCTGGAGATGGAGCACTGATTTCCTCCAACCCTTTGACAACATAGCCCCCTGTCACGTGATGAAACACTTCAAAACAGGATCGATATTAACAGTATAACTTTTTCCAACAACTCTGAGAGCAAATCTAAACCCATAAGTTTCATAAAAGTCTGTTGAGACTTTGACATATAGTGACTAATGGTCATCATCTGTCAATTATGAGTGGACTTCATGCACATGAAGAAGTACCATAAAATGGCAAAACACTACTTGCTCAGTGGCTCATGTCACAGGACACTGACAGCATTCCTTGTGCTGTATTACTCAGGGCAAAATGCCACATCAGTAAACTTTAATAAATTCAATCTACCTCTCCTTCGTCAGTCAAAGGCAGCAGTTATCGAACTGAATTGACATTAACATTTTAAACGCCGAGTTAAATCCCATCTGCCCTTTGCTAGCATTATTCGGAGCTCACCATATTCTCCACGTTAGCAGATAAGGGGTTAATGGTTCTTTAGACTTTTTTTAAATACACTCCATTTAAAACGGTTTTAAATAAAAGCTGTGGATCTTATTCAGTTTTAGGTTTTACTTTGTAAGGCTACAACATGTTGTATGAAACGCTGCTGTCAGAAACACTGGCAAGTTCGTGCAAAAAGGGGGTTATATTAGACCACTGTAGAGTGAAATGAAATGTAATCAAAATCCTTTTATTAAATGTGAAGCTAAAATGTGAATTGCCAGAAAAAGCCTTCGTCACTGCACTGAAAGCGTTTTGTACAAGCCGTGCATACGAAAGGAGAACATAAAACCCAGAATACTGAAGTGAATTTACACCCACTCAGTGTAGTGCAATATGTTATAAGCAAACATACAGAACCCTCTCTGCGCTGGCAGTCAGATAAACTCTGCTTCACCCTCGCCAACTCATCCCGCAGCAACTGTAATGACTGATCATTCAGAGAGCGCTCCTGTTCTGCTGTCTGGCTTGTGGCTCGCACCTGTGAAGTAAGACAAGGAGTTTCAGAGACTGTTTGAAGCACTTTCAAGCACTTCAATTAATACACAAAAAGTCTCGTGTCCCAGTCATCAGCCAGCAAGAAACTCTACACTGTCCTGGCATGAACATTTAATATACAGATATTTAAGAGAAACATCATCATACTGGATTGAGCTTTGTGAAAACTCTGACAGGTGGAATCTTCTATTGTGTATATTATAGGTCACCTTTGTCTTTTTCTGGCTGATGTAAATTAAATTTCCATGTTATATCACTTATGTAGAGCTTAGATAGCTGGGATGGCATAGTTGGTACAGTGATTAGACTATGGGCCAGATGACTAAGGAATTATGTTTTGATTCCTGGCATGGGCAAGAGACTTTTCTCTAATCCAAAGCATCCAGACAGGCTCTGGGGCCTACCCATACTCTTCTTTCACACATTTGTGTTGCTTTCCCCAGCAGTAAAGTGACTTGAACATGAAGTTCAGCACTTACTTCCACCTAGTGCCAAGGATGAGAATAAGTGGTGCTATAACATCACTTCGCCCGTATGCCTTAATGGTGTGCACAGAGACGAAAGTGCCTTTACCTACCATATTCATTGTCCACACTTCTCTACAAGCATTTATTCAAATTATTTGTTAAAAACCTGGCTTCATTCTGATGGGCTGTATGAAGAAAACTGCTTATTTTGAGCTGTGAGTGTAATAATGCAATATTTTTTGTCAACTGACCTGATCTTTGAGTACAGCCACTTTGCGATTGTATCGAGTTCTCAGCATTTCAGACTCCACCAGCCTCTTCTGCAGTTCTTCCACTTTGCGTCCACGCTCCAATGCAGATATCTGCAACATGCGTTGTGCAAAAATTTGGGTTAAGCGTAACAGTATATTCTGCACCAACATTGCTGTCGAACACTAGCACAGTGCCCAGGTTATATGTGGCATGATAGCTAACAGAGGTGCTGTTCCAATAGAAAATATAGGAAGTGTCCACAGCAAACAGAAAAACTGACAGATGTATCAGCAATGACAATTATAAACTGAGGTTTTCTTCCTTTTTGATTGAAAAATGACATGCAGATCTTGTATCTGTTTCATTATAACATACATGTTGCTACAGTGGTATGAAACAACATACAGTTCAGGCTTGTATGGCTTGTGTAGGGTCCCTAGTAACTTTGAAACATTCATATGTGGCTGCAGGCAACAACTTATTTCAAAGCTGTATTCTCTAAAAGCTGGTCTGGGATAGCTCAGTCGGTATAGCAACTTGCTACAGTCTGGACAGTTCAGGGATCCAACCCCAGAGGGGGCGAGATTTTCCACACCCATCCAGAATGGTCCTGGGGCCCACCAAGCCTCCTATACAATGGGTACTGGGTCTTTCCTGGAGGTAAAGCGGCCAGGACATAGCATTGACTACCCACCTCCATCTAGAGCCAAAGTTTAAGAAATAGTAGAGCTATACATCTACTTCCCCTCTGGGCCTTGGTAGCCTGTTCTAGGTTGAATTTTACCTTTATTCTGTACAAGTGTCTTAGTCAGTTCAGCCCTAGATATACTTGTGTCTATCTAGCATGTCTGCAGGGCCAACCCTAAATATATTTGTATCCAGTTGCTCTTTATTATTATTATTTTTTTTACTAATACCGAAAATTGCATGTTTTCTGAATGTTAAATTCTCATAGATGTTCAAAGAATTAAGTTGACCTTTATCCAGCCAAAATTCAAATAATAATACAATAATGTTAGTAATATAACAGAGATTTAGGTGTACACTGTACCTGTTAAAAAGTCTGGTCTTGACGGTATGTATGTCAGTGCCTGACAGATGTAGCATGAAAGGGCCGAACAAAGTAACGGCATGCCATTCAAAGGTGACGGAAATTCTACCATCTAATTTAAGAAACTGAACTATGGTTTTTTAATAGCAATAATAAATGTACCAGCAGATGTGTGACATTTTGAAAGTTTCTGGGTCTGTATATTTGGGTGAACAAGCTGAAAATTGTTGATTAGAGTTGGTATACATGGAATGAAGTAACATTTCGATACAGTTAGTGAAGTTTACCTTTTATATGTTGGTTTTGAATTTTATAATGTGCCGAGAGTCATGAATAACCATTGCACGAGAACAGAATTTAAACACGTTAACCAGCAAAGAATCTCAGCCCAGAAAGTGGGTACACTGACTGAGTTTCATGAATAGCTTTGATTGCTATTGGTTCATGGTGGTGCAGTATACAGTAACATAGCTAAGATCATTTCATTTCACATTCCTTGCAATTCATTATCCACTAGTTACACAAGCATTAAATAATACACCTTGCAAGAAACAAATGAGAAGTAGGATGTCAATCACCTTGTAGTCAGCTGCATCTGCTAACTGAGCTTTCAGGTCCCGAGAATGTGCCCTTGCTTCAGCCAACTGAAGCTGCAGTCTCTCTGCTTGTTTCAGCAACTTCTTTACTCTAGTGCACAACATAAAACACAGAACCATTCTTCAATCTTCTTTCAGTCATCCTCTAAGGCTGAAAAAGGTAAACTGCTCTTTAAGTGAAGTGCCCTTATATATTGACCAGTCACAACCAAACTTATGTCATCTGTAGTGAAAGTGTGCAGTGCCCAGAATATGAATTTTCAGGAGAATCCCTTCAGTGGGAGCTGAGAAACAGCCCAAAAGGTACATAACCACTTGTGTGCAAGATCTGAAGCCCTCATAGAGATGCTGATGACAATTTAAGCCTTCTGGACTGTTATTCTGTGTCATTCAGTAATAGTTACCTATGTTTCGGAGAAGCAAAATGCCTCCATCTTCAGAAACAAGCAGTCCAAGAAGTCTTTATTTGCATGTTGGCTAGGTGCTTTTTACACATTACAGTGACAAGCATTCAAAATTCAAATTTCCATCCCTTTGTTGTGCAATGCAATTGCGTAAAAACATCAAAGAACAACTCCACCTCTGCATTACAATATTGTAGGAGAATAAACGAGAACCATATACACACACAAAAGATTTAAAGTTATTACTTAAAATAAAGCTAAAATATTCTGGAACATGCATTTGAAACCACCTCTCCTTTCTATGCCGCAGGAGAAGTGGGGGGGGGGGGGGGGCTCTTAGGGGGGGATTTATAAAATTTGGGGG
>Ga0123355_10003837_pt1 | contig 21733 bp, 12 predicted proteins | sample TergutEmb28metaG_3_FD_89872 | JGI IMG/M metagenome (GOLD analysis project Ga0123355, IMG submission 89872) | Embiratermes neotenicus P1 segment gut microbial communities from Petit-Saut dam, French Guiana - Emb289 P1 | ecosystem: Host-associated > Arthropoda: Insects > Digestive system > Gut ...
TAGTTCCTCCACCTAGCCACAATACTGTGGGAGTCTGCCACCAAGTCACCTTTCTCATCCTTCACTATATTACATCTAGGCTGGTAACCCTTCTTAAAGTAATTGATGCCCCTATACAAGTCCTTAATGTTTTTTATTTTACTGTTAGTTTCAAGTTCCTCAATTTTAGCTCTCAGATATGCCTTCTTTTTGTTCCTGAAATGTCTGCTAACTTCACGTCTTATATTGTTCAGAATATCTACATTGCTTTGGCTTGGATCCTGTATCCACTGCATTTTAGCCCGCTTCCTTTGATCCAAAAACCCTAAATATTCTTCATCAAACCAGGGTTTATTCTGCTTAAATTCGTGCAAACCCAGACTCTCTTTCGCTGAGGTTTGGATATTCTCTTTAATGTTCTCCCAAGTCCTATTTACGTCCTCGTCATCGTTCAAGTTCTCCAAAGCTGCAAACCTGTTTGTAATCTCTATCTGATACCGTTCCCTAACCTCTGGCTCATTAAGTTTCCCCAAGTTAAATCTTTGCCTGTCAAACTTATGCGGCCTGTTTATCCACTGCTAATCTTTCCCTGACCTTTGCAATCACCAGATAGTGATCTGTATCATAATCAGCTTCCCTAAAACTTCACACATCCAGTACACTCGAATGCCATCTCCTACCTATCAATACGTGATCAATCTGGTTGTGAGTCTTACCATCAGGGGAGGTCCAGGTGTATTTATGTATGTTCCGGTGAGGGAACATCGTGCTCTTAACCACCAGATTTTTTGATGTGGCGAAGTTAACTAGTCTAACCCCATTATCATTGCTATTCTGCTGGAGACTTTCCTGTCCAATTGTTGGCTTGAAAATATTCTCTCTCCCCACTTTTGCACTAAAGTCTCCTAGTAACATTTTCATATGATATTTCGGGAAGTGATCGAACACCTGCTCTAATTCCTCATAAAAACTATCTTTTGACTCCTCACTTTTTTCCTCACTTGGTGCATGCACATTTACAACAATGATATTACGCCAGCGACCTCTCAGCACTATATATGACAACCTATCGCTAACAAACTCTACGCGGCCTGTCTCGGCTCACTTAAGGTTCATAAATTAAGAAAAGAAGCGCATTACTTCGAAATTAAGACGCGACTTTCTTCACATTTTTCGGAACAGGAAATTACGGCGCGTCTTAAATTCGACGCACTACTTTTCACTCTTCGAAAGTCTCTACAATATCATTTTCCTCGATGAACAGGTGATCTTGCTAAAAGAATAGTAATATTTACGGGCAGGGAAATTTATTTGCTTGCAGATGCCTAATTTGCCGATACCCCCCTTTTTAAAAGTGGGATTCCTGTTAAATTAAAGGGAGTCTTAAATTATTCGTAATTTGGAATTTTTCCTGAGTTCCTTACTTTGTTTGCCGTCATCTTCTTAGGGACGTTCGACTGGCTGAACAGTTAGATGTTCAGATCTGGTGTGATTACAAGTCTTCAGCAAAACAGATTGGTTAAGGAAACGGATCCCGCTGCCTTGTATGAATAGCACCGAGATAAGATAAATGTACCAGTCATACAGAACCAGAAACGTACATGCAGACACTATACAATTTAACGCCCGTTTCTTTCCTCCCCATCACGTGTCGGTGTTTTTATAAAATCACCTTCATGCAGATTTGTTTACAAGACATACAAAGAAAGTACACACGATTACATCACTAAGTTTAAAATGGCTAGTTACTCTACATGCAGTAAAGAACAGCTACTCTATACGTACACCAGCATAAAATAGATACCTACTCTATATACACCAGTATCAAATACGTACCTACTCTACACATCCTACATGTACAAATTATAAAAGAGCTAACTAATGTGTATATAAAATGTGTAACTTCATATTAAATGTGGTTAGAGTGTTCTCGTTGTCAAACTATTTCAAACTCGAAATCTATGCTTTCAATACAAATCTCCCTGAAGACGGCCTTATAGGCAGGCATTTCTGGAAGGAAATACACTGTCGTTAATTCTACAGGCGACATGAACGTCATTGATTCTTGACGGTATATCATGCTGTGTACCAAAACTGAAGAAGGGAATTCATCGGGCATTCATTAAATTACTACATGTAATTTCCGTGCCTTATGGTTCGGTTTCATACTTTCATTGTAGACTCAGGCGACTTTTCGTGGCTTTAGGTCTTTTTTTCCTCCAAGAAATACAGATGTAACAGAGGTTTTCAGGGCGATTCTTTTTCAAATTACGGTATTTTTTTGTTTGTGGATTTCATATCAAGCAGTGAAAGTTTCTTCTAACTTTTTGTAGAAATGCACCGCTCCATCTCAGTTCCTATTTGCTCGACAGCAGCCCCACCCCCTCTTCCCTCTTCTGTTGCTGTGATCCTTCCTTCCATTACTTACACACACCTAGACAACATTCAGTCACCCTGAAGACGCAGCTGTGCGTTCGTACATTGCAGTCTTACAGTAATCTTCACAGCCACAGTACACTAGATCAGGGGCTAAACTGTTAATAATAATAATAATAATAATAATAATAATAATAATAATAATAATAAACCGCAACTGGGTTGTCAACCGGTGACAGTGGTTATTTTACTTGTATACAAAATATGAAATTGGTTACTAATAAATTTAAATCGAGAGGGCTACATGAGAAGCATGTAGTGGCAACTTCGAATCTTGGGAACCATCTCAGCATTTGCTTACAGACACAGGGAAACCAAGAAAACCTGCGTCGAGGTGGCCGACCGCACGACCTTCCGAATACTGACTTCTAGCCAGCAGTCCGGCATCTAAAGTAAAAGTTCATTCTAAATGCACTGTATGTGTGTTTTATTTCCACAATTCTTACTGAAAATCTCCCACTGTGTTCCGTTATCAAAACCTGGCCCCAGGTACACGGGCCAATACGAAGTCTGAATATGCATTTTTGTATCACATTTTATTTAAATAAAATACTGCAGAACATTTTCATCTGTTTTTTTATGCCAGAATGCCTGCACGATCACAGAACGATGAATTGTAAAGAATATGGAAAGAAGCTGTTTTGGTATAATATGGGACTCCCGCACGGAATTTGTCTGCAAAGGCTGAGGAAAACTACGATAAGTATGCTCAGATTGCATGTCTCGAGGACCTACCGAACACGTAGAACTGGGCCATGTGGTGTGTTTGTTCTCTTGTTACTGCAGCCAAAAGTAGAGGCTGTACAAGCGACCGTCCTCTAGAGGCCCTATGCAGTACAGTTAGTACTTTCTCAAGCAAGGACCAACCAACATACCAACCATGACGGTAACTACCTTAGATGATCCCAAAGTCACAGAAGCACAGAACAGGACCACAGTGCCTGTAAACCATTACTGGGGTTATGCCTGCGCTAGAAGGTTTGGTCGTCTTGGCTGACGTCCTTGACACGTTCAGACTGATTTTATTGGGAAGAGGAAGCTCCCACCTGGCAAATAGTCCTTTGGAAGAACAAACTTCTGTTGGATAGATGTCTGGGTGCTGAACACACTTTTCGGTCGTATTAGCTGAAGAATTCTTCGACGGACATGAAGTAACTCTCGCTTAAAGCCTCCGCAACTGCCGGAGACGTGCCCCGTCATCTTCCAACTTATCCTGGCACTCGCCTTACAAGCGACCTCAGACAGGGTAGCCCAGTGTACGAATGGTCGAGTCTACTTGCCCGCCACTCCGGCCGCCTCCGGTGCTGTCAGACAGCCCACGAGCCCACGGTGGGCAGGGGTGCCTGCGAAGTTAACGAACTAGCGGGCTGTACGTATGAGTTGTCTCAGCAGGAACTGTGATGTGGTGAGCGAAAAGTGCGTATAGCCTACTTAAGACCTCGACAATTATCATACTATTCGCAATATGACAGTGACTGTCGAGCTTGCACCTTCCCGACGTGGCCACCAACAACTCCTACCGGCCTATGGTACAGATCAGAGCTGCTAACGGGCAGACCGAGGGGACCTGCCATGCCTTCCTTGCGAACGTGTTGACCTGTGCCGATGTACCGGTTGGACCCCCCGTGTTAGCTATTGGTCTGGGCTTTTCGCTGCGATCTACACACAGCGTAACGTATTGCATTTTGGGGGCTGATGGCAATTGTACATACCGTAGTCAGCAGCGCTCAAATCTGTTTGCATAAAGCTCCAGGAAACTGATGAGCAGCGACGCAAACACGGGAGTCAGCATGAAATGTGAGAGTATGACAGGGCATTTCTTTGTCTGAAGGTTCCCCGGGCTTCGACCGCTTGTCATTTCGATAATGGTATAACGCAAAGCATTGGTGAAACGATGCTGACAGGCAAATACACAGCACTTGCAGAAAAATGTCCCATTGTCCACCACGATATATCCAGTATGAAATTTGTCTAAGTAATACATAATATATTCAACCCCAAACTTTCATCTAAGTAATATATAATACGTTCAACCCCTACATCTTCATCTAATATATAATATATTCAGCCCCTAACTCCTCATCTAAGTAATATATGATATATTCAGCCCCTAACACCCAGTAACCCAACTCCATTTCCACTAAAAACAAACCAGTTGATGCTGCTCTTTCTGCCAACCTAACCTAACCTAACCTTACCAAACTACCTGTTCACACTGTACACCAAAACAGGCAGCACCGCTGTGCTTGTGTTACAAAATGGTCGCGTTGTGTTGTACTATATATAGTCAGTCACATGTGTATAATCCAACAACATTTTAAACAATGTTTAGTCATACAAATGTATGATATCCCACATAGTGATAAGCACACACAGTGTGTGTGAAACACACGACACCAACGTTTGGGCCTCTTCAAGACAGAACTGGATTGGCAAGATTTCAATCAGGGTTTTGAAAACTGAGAGCAGTACAAGGATACATGTAGAAGAAGGGAGGTACGAGTTACATGAATATATTTCTGAAATATGAAGACAAACAGAGACGGAAAGAAAATTTTATGAAAAACACATGGCTACATATATGTAAAGAAATACCACATAAGAAAACAGTCATTTGTACCAAGGCCACAGAATTTAAAAATGTAGGCAAATTCCTATTCAAATTAAAATTCAAGAAAGAAAACCAAGTGCAATAAAAGGAGCAGGGTTTGCAGGAACTGGAGGAAGAAACACAGACATACTGCGGTGAACAGAGTAACCGAGACGGTAACAGAAACTTTGAAAACAGAATAAAGAGCATAAGATATACGTTATTCATTAGTAATAAATATAGAAAATTTGTACTGAGAAATGTGCATGAAACTCGGCTAATACACTTGAGTTGATTTGTACGGGTCTGTTGGACGCACAACACGAACGGGACAGTCCATGGAGGATTGGTTTTCTACTTCTTTGTTTATTTATGTATTATTCTGACCTCTTTCAACCTATCCTACCGGAGGTGTAAAGGGTTACTGTTCAACTTGGTCACACTCAATGACACACACACACACACACACACACTCGGTAGGACTCCTCTGGACGAGGGATAAGCCCATCGCTGAGACCTGTACCTTACAAGACACAACACTAAGAAGAGAGAGACATCCATGACTGCGTCAGGATTCGAACCCGCAATCCCAGCAAACAAGTGGCCTTAGACCGCGCGGCCACCGTGATAGGCCATTTAGTACTTACGGTCCATCAACAAGGCGAGGCGTCAAGCAGGTGTAGCATTACAAGAATCCCTCCCCTCCCTTATACTGAAACCTCTAAATCCCTGGGGTTACTTTATGTATAATTGGGGTTAACATTAAAAAATTCTATATTCTGCCCACTCCTTGTATTTGCTTGTTTTGTGTGGATCTCAGAACAAACAGCGTCCGTTTTCCTACACTCGTTGGTTTTTATAATCGAGACGGTGTGTGTTCTCTGCACTCACGAAATGAATCCCATATACAACTCAGGGACACTAAGGACGTAGTGTTGCTGTGCTGGTCCAGTTGTTGCTACGAGCTAAATATTTGTGAAGGTGGCTGATATGAACACCGTGTTACTTCGCGCACAATGGATTAACTTTTGGACAGCTGCCTTTACTAGGATGAACCTCCCGGTCGTCGAATTCTGAAAGAACGCATTTTAATAATGATCGGCACCTTGGTAAAAGAGCACGTTTGTGTTGGTGGCAGAAGGGAGAGGAATTAAGGCCAGTCCTGACACCACAGTAGAAAACAGAATCACGGACGACGTCGCCCGCCATCCTGTGAGAGCCAGCAGAAGAACTCCTAGAACATTTGACTGCTTAGTGACCCCCATACAACTGCTCAGAAAGGGCACAGTTCTGATACTGGCTCTGCAGCTATGTGTATTCCGTTTCTTCTGGACGTCGTGCCATTCACAGACGAGGCAGAAATTACTCCTGATGGCATGATCAAATTCAACAAGCGAAATTTTTGTCAGATGTCAATCCACATGGAATTGTTAGGTCGCGAACCAAAAACAATTTTTAAGAAATACAGCAGTATGCAAACAGCAGGCACACTGATAGGCCCTCTTGTTTTCTAGTACAGGCTAATAGCGATAACATATCATGGCTCTTTTAGCAGAACTTACCCACAGCTGCTAGAAAGTGTCCCACTACGGACAACGTCCACAGCTGCTAGACAATGTCCCACTATGGACAACATACTCCACTTCGTTTTGGCGTTGTCAGCATACATTTTAATGGCAAAATACGGTACGTGGCGGAACAATTGCACTACCGTCAGTTCACCGGACAAACCCGCCACATTTATACTACAAACTGTCCCTTAAAAAGGATTGTGTAACCTACGGTAGTGAATGACGTAGAGAAAATAAAACAGAGGGCATAAGACAAGTTCCAGTCTATTCGTTATCACATCTTGGATTTTGAGTGCGGTCAACCAACGTTCATAAAGCGCGCGCGTAGGGTGCTGTGTGGAAGAATACGGACATCGGCTTGTCGCGACACCAGCAGTCTGAAGCGACAGAATCCTGTCGACAGATATACTCTGTGCCTTTTAACCATTTTCCTTCAACAATTAAATGGAACTTAAAACAAAGACGAATGGTCAAAGGGGCTTATGTTTACACAGAAATTCTCCGTGGCTCGTTTGCAGAGAAATATCCCTACCGTGGTGCCGGTTACTCTGAAACATCCTGTATGCGCATAGTAACTTAGGCTTAAATGTTCCTTGAGACACACATTTTGTGTGTGTGTGTGCGCGCGCATGTTTCTGTCTTGTGAATATACGTTAAAATTCAACAAATGCACTATATTGCAATATCAAGTTTTGCAATTCAAACACTACGCACTGCGACATATTGTTACCCTGTTTGTGGTACACCAATATATCGCTCATTTGCGACAAGAGTGTCACAACTCAAAATTTGATATTTTTGAGTTATTGGTATAGAAAGAAACGTTTGCAGATGCGTTTTTAACAGGTATAGCGTCATAACGCTGTTTGCAAAACTAGCCGCTGGAGAGCAGTTGTGTCGTTGTTGCACCCACAGAAAAGTATAGCACTTCAAAATCTTTAAATGTTTCTCCTGAAAAATCACTAATTTTGAGTTGTGACGCAGTTGTCGCAAATGAGCAATATGTATACAACGCAGATTGTAAGTACATATGATGGGTCAATACTGTATTAAAATCGCTGAATATATGTGTTGATGTAGGTATATCAGCAAGAGAAATGTGGTTGCTCAAAACAAAGTTACAAATATGAATAACTAAGCCTAAGCCAGAATTTTAATTGCACATAAGAAAAGCCACATTCCGAATTTTAAATCCGGCGATTTGTAAGACACCAACCAAATCATTTTCGAAACGTAAGCAGTGTAAAAGTGGATGGCTCGAACAACACAAATACTTTCCAAATTAGGTACGGTTTTCCTCTTCCTCCTCCTCCTCCTGCACCCTGTCTATGCTGTAAAGTTCACTTGTCTTATAAACCTCACTGTAATCGTCAGGGAGTTCGGGCCATAAAGAAACCACCCATGTGGCCACACACCATACTGATGCCCTTGACCGTCGTCATTTGGCAAAATCTGGGTGGCTTTTTGCCCAAACCAGAGCTGCTTGGATCTCACCAACTTCGGCAATAAATTGGCAGGTGCGGTCGTCAGTTCCCAACTGGCCCCTTCAATTCGCAGACACGCATAATCGGAATCGTGACTTCGGTAGAGACTTCCTACGGTAATATTCACGTTGGTCAAGTGAAAGTATAGTAACATCGCACGTGTTCATGCACGTTGCACACAATATGGAGCTTCGAAGTTTGCACTCCGTAACTACGAAGCTGCAAGATAGGCAGGACATGCAGCATGGGTGATACAACAAGGCTATAGTGTGAAGTCTGGTGGGACAGAAACCACTTGCGAAATACAGGCATAGACAGTAGAGTGACAAGTTCAGGAGGTGCGAACAGAGTCGAAAGGCTTGCATTTGAATGGTCAGTTGCGTCCATGTTTCTTATGTAATGGGCCACATGATCACAAATCAATCTGTGGAGGCCAAACAAATTGTGTACTGACTAACGAGAGTGCCGCAGCAACCCGCTCAGCGTTATCTCTGTATTCTACATAGGTAAGAAATCAAATTAAGTTCCGGTCGCCTTTAGCCCCCGCGCGCAGAGAGCCAATGGACAATACAACAGCCGCTCTGACAAGGTACATGTCGGGTATGAAACCAGCCACTGTACTCTCTGAGCTACAAATATCCCATAACGTGTTTGATGCAATCAAACAGTGTCCGGAATTCGTTTATTTCTCCAGTACGACACTTTGCTGTTAACCAGTGCTATCCCCTTCCAAGTAGCCACCTTGGACCTCTCTGCAGCGAGCTACCGCTCCCAGCATTTCGCGAAATGCGTTGTTCTAAACTCAACAAGTGCGTCCCCCCATTTTGCCTGAATAGTGCGATATCATTAAACCTAACGTCATACTGAGTGCGGGTAAAAAATGAAGACATATGGCGCTAAACGTGAGTGGGGAGGGCGTACTACGACGTGCCATCTGTTTTTAGCCAGGAATGTACACACAGACCAAACATAAGCGTCTTGGAGAGAAACCAATCCCCCGAATACCGCATTTTACTTTCCCGCAGATGTGGTAAGGTGACAGTGCAGTAACGGCAATGAACAGTCTGTCTTCGTACAATAAACTCATAATTCACGACCTCGTGAATAGAGAGAACATCGAACATTGGAGCGGACATGACTTGTTGGGCACTAAGATACTGAGCTCTTGTGCTGAGACGACTCTTGCTTGGTTTCTCGGTTTCTAACCTCAGACCCACGTCTCATCAACTGTGATTATCTTCGAAAGGAATGCTGGATCTCCCTCTCTCTCTCTCACTCAGCGCATGTTCAGATTGTCTTCATACTGATCTGAACCAACCAAAACACAATCTCCAAACCGCTAGCACATTCTGACACTCTCCGCCCCTCGATCAGTATTTTTACGATTTTTATGCTCTGCTAGTCGATGGACGTTGCCAGCCTGCGGCATCTTCAGCAAGATCGCACGGCTTGTGCACGTGGAAAACCACTGAAAAACCTCTCTTCTTCCCACAGCCTGCTCGCCACGGCTATTCGGAACATTTCGGAAGTGTCTTAGCAATGTGTCCCAAAATTGAGGCAGACACACCATTCTTTCACGTCTGCCGTTTTCAAGGTATGCCAAAATCCCAAACGCACAACGCACACTCGTACGTACCGAGACGCTACATGCTACAGCGTCATTCCAAGGAGGAAACGACTCTACAGATTACCGTACCTTCATCCAGCAGCAAAAGGTTTTGCTGGTAGCAGTGCTGCCCGGACTGCCATCGCACCCAGTGAGCTCCACGGAAATACTCAAAATTCCGTTCAACTGAACAGCTGTCAGAAGGTGTCATGATGAAACAGGGGAGTGCAGGTTTAGCGCCACTCATTCTTAACCTCAGTACTTGATGAGGATGAATGGCTAGCTTCATGGCACGGCCACTTTCCCCAGCGCAAAACGCCCACAGTACCCACTGAAAAAGAGGGACGGTAGGCCCCAAAGGCCCCACCCGAGGCCTATTCATTATACTTACTGAGCTATTCCGGCTCCAAATGGACTTCAAAAGAAAATATGCACCATCAGTAAGTAACGAACGTAATTCAGTGTCAGTTACCACTAATGATACTTGTTCGCCTACAGAGCGGGGTGGGGGCGGGGGGAAGCGGAGGTTGGTAAGACTTTTCGACATACCGTGTGTTTGTTAATGCTGCATTTCGTAACACTTGACATCAAAATGTCTACGAAGTGAACGCACTGTCTGTTGTAAGACAAGACACGTACGCTGAAGGTTTGGAGCAAGACACGCACGATGCGTTCGCATTTGCTTCATGCGAAGTAGCCGATTTTCTTGCCACATTCAAATCAACCTCAAATTTTCGCGACAGATTTTCGAAAAAATCCTCAAATATCAAAATTCACGAAAATTCGTCCAGTGGAAGCCGAATTATTTCAAGTGGATGGACAGACATGACGAAGCTAATAGTTGCTTTTCGCTGTTTTGCGAAAAGCGCCTAAAAGCCAATAAGTTATTGTTGTATAGAGAAGTAATCGCTGTTTTTTCTGAGATCCATACAGTACACATAAATACACTGTGTCGGCAGAACGTAGAATTTATGAGTGTTAAACATCGTGGTACATATAGTGACCACTGGGCCTTAGAGGGTTAAATAAAACTACAGGCCTTAATGCAAAATATATTACACGTCACCTTCTTTTTTATTTCGGACGGTAGAGCACTAGCCTGATGTCCTTAAGCTGGATATAAGCTTCATACAAACTGCAGTTAACAATCCGCTATATGCTGCACCGAAAGTCCCCTGACAACGACAAACGAAGGCCCCTACTACCAATTACATCAAATAAAGGTTAGCCGGTTTCTGAGTTCATATGTCCGTATAGACAGACGGACGGTCATAATGCCATTTCATGGGTCCTTTCTACAGATTTCGTTGCATTTTTAGTCTATTTTCCAAGGAGAAGTGCAGGACTGTCAGACCGCAACACCGTCAGCGTGACATCCTCCAACTTTCCAATCAACAGACCCATCTTCAGGAAACCACCGCAGAACACCTACAAATCATACTTTATAAATTCACACTAACAGTTAAGAACAATAAAGCTCAACTGTTAATATGTGAGGTGGAGGCGACATTAACAACGCTCAATTTAAGGGTCTGAAATCATTGACGGCAATCAGTCTTCGAAAAATGTATAACTTTTGTTACGGTTTACACTTTCAGCATGTAAAATGACGACTACAAATTTCTGCTGCTGCAGTGCCTCACTTGACCCTATGACCTCCTCTACTCCCACTAAATTTCATTTCGCAAATTCTCTGTCAACTGTCTTCAGTGTCCCTGACACATCGAGACTCCTCACACTCCGAGTTCCAAAATTCGTGTCAATTGTCCATTGCTAGGTCGTACCAAGACACTCGTCCAATAGGAGGCCCAGTGTAGCATTGACAGCATGTTCGATTTTATATGGTAAGGAGTTGTTAGCCCCTCGCCCAAACCCGAAGCTGGAGGACCGCCCTTTGTCGGCTGTGCGCAACTGCCTATTCAGTATATACGCAGTTACCATCCATTTTTACAGGCCGTCTACTGCATCCGCAAATTAAGCAGGCGCCATGCATTAGTGACAGGGACACGACTGTTCGTGCACAGACAGATTATTCGCTGTCTGAAACAAATACCTAAGTACAGTACACATGTTTTGTGAACCGAGTGATAGCGAACGTGCCGCCTTGCTTCATGTCTGGAAGATCTCCAGTTCATTTCTCCGCTTACAGACAGACTTTCGCTGTTTGTCTCTGCCAGTCTGTTCTCCAGAACGGACCTCCATCGCGGCAGCTAACTCTCTGGAGTTTACACCCGATGCTGCACGTCTATATATAGAGCTAACACAGAGTTTTCCAACAAATTAAGTAAGAACTCAGTGATCGGCTACATCACAGCATCTCTGTTAACAATACCTCCCACACCCGCTTTTTCGAGGCTTGCCAACGGTAATTTCGGCCACATTCCTCGTTGCCGCAAAGCTGTATGCTCCTCCACACTGTTCTGGAGCTGAATCTTCACCTTCGGAAGGTTAAATGTTAATTTACGTGCGGTTTATTCTGATTTCCGGCAGGGGCAACAGACACCTGTCTCCTCCCAGGCACCTGGACTGGTTCTAAGGCCCACCTAGCGTCCTACGTAATGGGTACCGACGTTCCTTCCAGGCGGTAAATTGGCCTGGGTATGAAGCCTACCCGTTGCCGTCTAGTGTAGAGGTTAAGAATGTTTGAAGATACGCCTATATTTGCCCACAGGCTTTCATGGCGTGCAAAGAGTGAACTTTAATTTACTTTGTTTAGCGGTGATGCTGTCGACAGATCAAATTGAAGGTCTGTTATTTTAGCATGCTCAGTGCAACGTTATTTGCGCGAACAAATATGTAGCTGGTTGTGAACAATCTGACGTACTGTTACGGAAGTTAGCTCGAGGACGGGTGACTTCGACAATGTCAGAGAAGACAGCCGGTCTTCGGGCCGGGATTTGAAGCCGGGACCTCTGACATACAGCGCATGAGCACTGCAGTTGCATGTCAAGCACTGCGTTCCTCCAGCCTCCAGCTTCGTACAGGAACTGTCAGCTGCAAGGAGCAGCATATGGCCATTGTGACGCAGTACGTGTGGGTACAGCGGGCGAGACAAGGTTATTTAAATTACACACAGCATGCAGGCACGGCGTTAGACGTCGGAATCCCCATTTTTATACACCCCCACGCCCACGACAAAAATGAGACAAATGCCGAAAACCACAGTGCAATAACAGCGCAAACAGTACTTGAAGGGACTGCTGATGGGTACTTGCTTATTTGTACAGTATAATTGTACAGCAGACTGTGACAGCTAACATCAGGTTATTACTGCGTTGTGGATCTCATATTTAGTACATCCGGCTCTTTTTTTGGGGGGGGGGGCGGGGGGGGGGATTTTTTGCAAAAAAAGTGTGCATAGCATGTTTGGGGAAAAATTACAAAACTGTTCCCCTAGGCAATTTGAATAAATATTTATACAATGGCAAAAGTGAAACAAAAGTGAATATAAATAACAGAGAAAAAGGCCTTAAAAACACTGCGACGGTCGGTGAGCCACTTAACCAGCTGTTGGTTCTCTGCCCTTTAAACGCACTTTGCCAGTTTACAAAACTTATCAATTTGCGCTCTCTTAATTCCATGTAAATGTCATTTTTGATTCAGACTGTTTTATTTACGCCCACGTTTTCAGAAACGCACCTAGGGTGTATAAACATCCCCATCAGCCAGCCCCACTTGTTTCACTGTAACTGTAACCCTCCTCCACCAAACCAAATCGCCTACTGATATCCACGTATAAATGCATACACATTTTCTTAGATTTCTCAGTTCTGTAATATTAGCACACATCGCTATTCAACTGCTGGTAATACTATCTCTTCATTCACATTGAGCCATTTTCTTCACCTCTACGTTTTTGCACACCTCAGCAGTATGCACGTCAGTAAATAAAGTGCATAGAATAAGCGCACGGAAGAACCTTCGGAACCTCCAAACGAGCTACAGAACACTTTAATGCTGCTGCTGCTGCTGCTACTACTACTACCAATAATAATAATAATAATAATATAATAATAATAATAATAGTAACAATGTTCCATTATTTATTAACTACTTGTATGCCAACAGCCGTTTCGGTTTCAGCTTGCTACGCAGCATTCATTAGACGGCATCTCTGCTACGTTACCACAGCAATGACTGCTGAATCTCACATCAATTTGCATATGTGTACCTGGTGAGGTAGCCAAGTGACGTCAATAGTAAAATCCTTAAGGACTTAAATAAACTTGCGAAGTTCTGCAACAGTAAGTGTACAAAACATGTTTGATATGCACACAGTCCTTTTCAGGGCCGAGTTACTTTGAATTTTTGCTTTCGCCCTTTGTTCTTGCTTCTCTTTTCATGCTATCTTTCTTTTTCCCTTTCCTTTTACTACTTCTCTATCATTTCCTTTACCTCACCGTGTTCCCAGTAGCTGCTTCGCGCGCCTCCCTCTCGATACCGTGTCCTTCCTCACTCGCCACACCGCACACTCCACTGGCGGCCCGTTGAAGGGCCCCAACGCACACCTTCTTGGCCTATGATCGCTCCGCTCCCGAACTGCTGCTCATTCCGCTCACCAGCAAAGCCGTGCGTGATTCCCGGTACATCGCAAGTTCAGGCTGTTGGCACTCCTGTGGCGTATGGGGTTTGGTATTAAGTTTAGCGGTGCCACTTCGCCCAACCAAATGGACACTGTGTAAGACAGACGTACTGTCTGGCACCAGTCACAAATAAAGCGGTGGTGTAAAACTGGTGGTTGTGAAAGACGTCACCGGCAGCGGACGTTCAGTGGTACTTGTGTGGTCAAAGTGCATCTGTGAACACAGGCATGCCGAAAATGGAAGGCAGCCACGCTGAGAACTGTTCCCGTAAGTTGGCGTCTGGCGTGCGTTAGGGAAGTGCGTGATTCGAATCTCGGCAGGTCACCGGCTATCATAAGGTGTTCGTGGTTTGTCTTTGCCTCTCAAGGGAAATGCCCGGACAGTATATCAACTATGCCACGATCGCTTCCTTCTAAATCCCTTCCATTCACCCTACCTTCCAGCGCTATGTAATAAAAAACGCAGGCCCAATGAAATCGCTTCCTTTCACATCCGTACAATTCACCGCCAACGTGCTTTGTTGCCTCGTACTTCGTAGTTATCGGGTTCTTTGACGGGAATTTGCTGATTCCTCCAGATAATGCAGTGACAGGCCACGGCCACTTCCTGCTCACAGTTCTCAATTCACCATTCAGACCCACACTTGCCTTCAAAAGACGCAACCGGCCAACTGTGGCTAGCTGAACTGACACATAAAGAATCTATGAATCATCACTAGTTGATGTAGCGCCGTTATATAATTTAGGAAGCATGTTTAGGTAAACTTATCTTTGTGAGACAGTTATGTATGGCGGATTTTAAAGTAAACAATGCATTTTCAATACGACATGCACTTGAAACTGCAAGTCACTGAGAGCCTGAGGCAATGTCTTTCTTATGCAGCAGACAGGCCAGGCATTTAAAGTACACACAATGAGATAATATTTACAAGAATGAAGAATGAAACACTTCGTGCCTACAAGTCACGTATCACGTGACGTGAAACCGCCGGTATTTCAGCGGCACATCATCCAACTACAAATACTGTACTTGCTGCGGTACTAAGGTACTACCACACGGCAGCAGCAGTTTGTTCTGCCTATAAATGTCGGTCAGTGCAGCCGACGCGCTGCACTGTAGAATTCTAATACCTGCGAGGTGTCAAGTTACCACTGATTAATCTTCCAAAACAACACGACCGAACGATTTAGCGCCGTTGCGCCATTAAAAGATAAAGAAACGCACAGTTACACATTTTGCGAATATCGGTGGCCTTCAGTTGACAGACGGGCCACAGCGCAGGCAGGAGCGTGGCAGGGGTAAGACACGCACAGTCACGTTGGAACTGACAGTCGGTCGGTTGGTCAGTCACTCCGTCACAGTGTCAAGTTCACAGGGCAATACGCTCGGCCGAAACGTCGAGAACCATTCACTCGACGATACAGCACTGCAACCCCAATTAAAAATGTGGCGTTAACAATTTTGAAGTGCGTCATCCCCGATGTATTATTTGAATAACAAAACCAATGTGATATGTGTATATATAAATATAGTTGTGTTTTGGCGATATGTACACATATCACATTGGTTTTGTTATACAAATGTGGTTTGCCTCTTCTGACATTGTATTGAATGTTATGTGGCCCTAAAAAGTCAGTTAACCAGTTAGCATATTTTCGATTAAGGCCACTTTGTACATAACAGACAATACGTATTATATACGGATATACATTGAATTTTACCAAATTGGGCAGGTCTGTTCTTGCTAGCAGGAACGCAGGACACTGACAGCTCTCATGTGGATACTCCGAAACCTGTTTGTTACTACGTATCGCTTTATAACAATTTGCCAGTTGAATCCAAATGGTAACTTGTAAGAAAAGCAATCGTAAGCAACTCTTAACGTGCGCTGTAGCACCGGATGGAGCTGCTGCAGAACCGGACCGAGACCTAGTAAGTATGTCTGAAATGCTAATTACAAAGGGAAATTAGGTATTCTGATTTGTTGATTGATTCGTGCCTAAGTTATTTAACGTTACTGTTGCACTTGCCAAGATACTTATGGAATTACACTCGCGGCACAAAGCACGGATCTGGAATGGGGACAAAAACACCCTAATTCAGCGTACAAGCGAGTGTCCGCCTACAGGGAGTGGGGAAAACCGTGACGATCCGCGACTCTCCGACTGGATACCTCTCAAAAAGATGCGAATCCCCTGAAGCTATGGGCGGAATGTGAGACAGCCTTGAGACTGCAGAGTAAACCCAGAGAGAGTGTAGACAGAAAACATTTTTGTGTATAATTCAAAATTTAAACACACAGTGTAAGGCACTTCGTTCATAATCGGCTTCTCAAAAAAACAGCACAGCACAACACCTCGAGCATCAACGTTTGTTACGTCGTTCGGTTCTCAGCCCGGACACTAGTGGCCTAGCAGAACAGTTTGTTCGATAAACTGCTGCTGCACTTCATCCTCACACGTTACGAAGCAGACAGAAATCGGCTGTAAGGCAGCAAGATCTGTCGTGGCTTTCTTTAGTCTCTACCTCCTACATACTTATCTACTCATCATTCAGGATCATCTCTAGCGTTCCAATCAACACTATGTCATGTCAGTAGTTGAGAGACTGTCATTAAACTACCCAAATTCTGACGAATAGGCCAAGGCATGAGCTATTCCCGAATAATATCATGCAGTCCAATACCCACTACTCCTACACGAACTGCCGCTTCTCCCTGCTGTCGTATTTAGCACTTGTGAACATGGCAATCAACTTCGGGTTCCAGAAAATGCGGGGAATTTATTGACTAGCTGATAAACTATCAGCTTCTCGGAAGGGCTCTGCTCCTTTAAGTTACTTATTTATTGAAGTGCCGCTCTGAAAGACATGCTCGAAAGGCAAATTCTCATCGTCCAAATTCTACCAACAACAGAGCTGTAGTTATCAGTTGGTCGCCAGTCGCTTTGCTACATTATCACACCTCGCATAACTAAACACGGCCTGCCGATATGCAATCAGCAGCAAACTTCAATAGAACTCAAGAATTTTGCATAATTCGCTCCGCAAATATTGTCACAATTGTGTGTATGCAATTTGTGTCTGCACTGGGCAACGGGTTGCAGCGCCTAATTGAACTACGGTAACCTCTTGCATCATGTACGGGCGGTGTCAGTAGCTCAGACTGCATAACAGCAACCCCTTGTATCATGTACGGACCGTGTCACGCTCAGGCAGTGTAACAATAAACTCTCTCTTGAGCCAGTTAGCTCAGGCAGCAGGGTTTCTGCCACGGAAGTGGGAAGTACCCAGATCGAATCCCTGTAAGCGTACAGTTTTCAAGGTGAGATGTCTACCTAAACAGTTCTAATAGCCTAACGCTCCTCTCATCTCAGTTGAGGTCAAATACCCGCTACAGCTTAGACAACGCCTGTACATAACTCGTGAACAACTAAAACAAGTTACGGACTCCAAATAGCACCAACAGCTGAAGCTTCGAAATCATTACTGTCACCTAATGTAGTCTGACTTACTGACAGCGTTGTTAAATAAACAAGCTATGACCATTCACTCCTACATCCTCCGTCTGCAGGGCACCAACACGTTTCGACTCTCGCACCAGTCAGTCACCTCACAGCCGGTCTAAGTTCAAGAGCTTTCATACATGACTAAGTTCTGCCACGTAGCTGAGCCACATAATGACTGGGCTTCGAGGAACTGCACTTCGATTCTCGGCAGGACAAACTGCCCCTAATGTTTCTTGGGAGCACCAAGCCTTGTACGTATTCAAAGCGTACTGGAGAACTTCTTCGGGGGTGAAGCGGTCGGAGCACGAATCTGACCACTCACATCAATTCCGTGCCGACATTAAAAATGAATGGAGCAATATCTCCATTCCCCATCATTAAGTGCACAAAGACAACTTTAACTTTAGCCTCTAAGTACACGACAGTACTGTCTGTTCAGACAGGATATGTCAGTATATTCAGCTCTGTTCACCGTCATATCTTCGGTAGACTAGTCCTACCATAGTACGGGATATCGCGATCGTCCTATGGCTGCTGAGCTACTGTACGGTAGGACTGCAGATCGCCCGCCAAATGGACATCAGAAGCTGAGCATGCTACCGAGTTTCCAGGACGCACACATCTTTACACCACCACGGAACAAAACTGTTGGGCTCTGTGCCACGTCTTCAGACTGCAGGTGCATTTACCGCTGTGGCCCTCGACTTGTAACTGACGGAACGACTGCCTGTACAACATGGCAACAAGGCTCTCGTACTGAAACGTAAGTTAAGGTGACTATGAAATGAAGAGAACAGATTGGGTCAATGAGCAGCGTTGTGCTGCTCCTCAAGGCAGCTGGCCAGGGGGCATTCATTAAATCCGACTTCACTGGCACGATTTAAATTCGAATTCACTGACAATAATTAAATTCGACTACACTGACACAAATTAAAATCGACTTCAATGGCACAAGATAAATTCGACATCACAGACATAAATTAAATTTAGCTTCGTTATTACTATCCTGCACTAACAGGGCCTAGTACTGCGCTGCAAAGGGCACGCGGTGGCACAGTTGGTTGAGGCACAGCGCTGCAGGACGGAAGGTTGCGGGTTCGATTCCCGATAGCGTTACTGGAGTTTCTCATTGACATGAAACTTCTGGCCGCACCATGAGTACCAGGAATATATCCTGAGGGGGTAAAGGTGGCCGGTGAGTAGGGCTGATCTTACCGCATTCATGTGCCGACTAACCTGAAATCTGGGATCCTCAGCCTCCTGGAACCTTTTGGATCTGTCCAGGCCTGTACAGGAATTGCTTTGTTTTTACTGTGTTGCTGTCATGGATCGAGATGACATGGGTAAGACATCTAGCACGCACGGCAGAATAGCCAGCTCTACAAAATACTATACACGACGCGCTGTATATCAAATCACACGTCACTTACCGCTCCGACGCCTCTCAGTGCCTACTGACGCCACCGCCAGGGAGCCCTATCAACTGTAAATTCCTCGCAACACATCACACGATACCAGCACTTTTCTGATAACACCGTAGGTCTACAACAGACAGACAACTGAATATCCTCAAAGTTCCCTCAGCAATGTGTGTCTACTGAAACAATTCAAATTTAATGCCACGCGTGCACAACATTTAAGACCGTTTGAGTTCCTGAATCGTAAGAATGTGAAGAAAACGGCAGATGTCGAAAAAATTAAGAACACTTAAAACAGGCGCATGTGGATGTGGAATGTGGAATGTGGAATTCGGCGCGATGGTATATCTTGTGGTAACATCTTTTGTATCTTGCAGAGATCCTGCAAGGTCCCAAACTGGGCGCAGTACGACAATTATGTGCGTTGTTACTGCATCGTGTGTGTGTGTGTGTGTGTGTGTGTGTGTGTGTGTGTGTGTGTGTGTGTGGTGTGTGTGTATTGTGTGTGCCGGCGGCTGGCTGTTCAGAACATCCAAGATTGCTGTGTGAATGGGAAAAGAATATTGCGATGAATCTTAGAGGACCTGAGTGTGAGGAGTCCCAGTGGAGTTGGGTTTCTGGTGAGCGATTGATGAACAATAAAAATCCAGGAATTTACAAACGAAGCTGAGCAACTATCAGCTCATCCAGAACTCCGCTACGTAGTCAGTAAATTCTGACGTGGCCGACCGACCGACCGACCACACATCGGCTGTTGCTAAATCGTTAAATCTCACCTGAGGGCAAAATGCTGGACGTTTCATACGAACCCTCTTCATGCTTGCACAACGAGGCCCAGACGACCGACTCAATCTCTTAGTACTTCTGGCGTGGCAGGAGACCTTGTACCGGTGATACAACTTTTACACGTGCCGCGAAGAGCAAGTGTTGCTGTCTACCTGTTAGCTCTGTTTTGTGTCCAGATTCTGAACTTCACGCTTCTGACCCGATCTCTCGACGATGTGATTCCCCATTGTAACACACGCCGTAAGCTATGTTAAAAGGCCAGTGCAAAAAGAACTGCAGGATTTTGGATACTTCAGCATGGTGTTTGCGGTCAAACTGCTAAAACGTATCATTTTAAGTTAATCTGCATGTTGCGCCGCACTTGCTGCCCGCCCTGCCTTCGACCGCTCGCGGTTTGCAACAGCGCTCGTTGCTGCGCCCACCCCCATGTAATGAGAGTCCTGCCATATGCGTAAAAGAGATTTAGAAATTAATTCCGAACTGGAACAGGCCAGACAGCCTAATCCGCAGAGGCTGAAGACAGGCTTAATTCAGTCAGTGGCACTGCGTTGACCGCGCGACTTGCTAAAAGGTAGGTCGGTAGGTAGCTTGCCAGTAGTGTCTCAGTGTTGGGGACAAGCAGAGCCGGGCCTGGAACGGAATAGTCAGGGCGTATCATATTTCAGGCAACAAGATCAATGTAATATGTGTATATATCGTCAAAACACAACTGTATTTATTAGTAGTATATTGGGTATCTACTACAGTAGGCACAACTACATGTTTCGACCACTAATGTTGGCCATCTTCAGGTTGTACATGAACTTATCGAGTAGCTATACAGCATGTGTGGAATGGTTTTTAGGGTGTGGGGAAGGGGTTATTTTGTATGGGGCCGAGATTTCGTTTGTGTCAGTAGTGGGTGCATGGTCTGGAACATTAATCATTAGCTACCCATTTCTTAATTTTAGTGCCTATCCACAGTGGATAAACACTATGATATGCGTGAAGACACTGAAGAACTGTAAAAACAGTGCCACAACTACATTGATACCACGTATAAACTAAGGATACTAATATACTATACGTAATGAACCCCATTCTAGATATACCTAAAATTAAAAAATGAATAAGTATTGATAATGTTCCAGACCATGCACCCACCATTGACACAAACGAGATCTCGGCCCCATACAAAATAACCCCTTCCCCACACCCTAAAAACACCCCACATATGCTGTATAACTACTCGATAAGTTCATATACAACCTGAAGATGGCCAACATTAGTGGCCGAAACATGTAGTTATGCCTATAGTAGTAGATACCCAATATACTTACTTACTTACTTACTCCATGGTTCAGAGTCCTTCTTGAGAAGCTAACTGGTTTGCACCTAGTTAAGAAATTCCCCGCATTTCACGGAACCCGAAGGCTCATTACCGCACTCACAAGCGTCCGCCACCTGTCTCTATCCTGAGCCAGCCCAATCCAGTCCATATAACCACATCCCACCTCCTGGAGATCCAGCCTAATATTATCCACCCATCTATGCCTAGGTCTCCCCAGTGGTCTCCTTCCCTCCGGCTTCCCCACCAAGACCCTATACACCCCCCTCTCCTCACCCATACGCGCCACATGCCCAGCCCATTTCATTCTTCTAGATTTTATCTCCCGCACAATATTGGGTGAGGAGTACAAATCATTTAGCTCCTCGTTATGCAGTCTCCTCCATTCCCCCGTTACCTCGTCCTTCCTAGGTCCAAATATTCTCCTCAACACCATGTTCTCAAACA
>Ga0123355_10003838_pt1 | contig 21731 bp, 15 predicted proteins | sample TergutEmb28metaG_3_FD_89872 | JGI IMG/M metagenome (GOLD analysis project Ga0123355, IMG submission 89872) | Embiratermes neotenicus P1 segment gut microbial communities from Petit-Saut dam, French Guiana - Emb289 P1 | ecosystem: Host-associated > Arthropoda: Insects > Digestive system > Gut ...
CCAGACCAGACGCTGGAACCCCAAAATGGCGGAGTATATCTTCGCGGAACGTAACGGTATTTATATCATCGACCTGCAAAAAACCGTACGCAAAGTAGACGAAGCTTACAAAGCAGTAAGTGAAATCATCGGCGGCGGTGGCGAAATACTTTTTGTAGGTACAAAAAAGCAAGCCCAAGAGTCTATTAAAGAAGAAGCTCTTCGCTGCGGTATGCACTTTGTAAACGAGCGTTGGCTGGGCGGTATGCTAACCAACTTCAAAACAATGCAACAGCGCGTTGCCCGTATGAAGGATTTGCAACGTATGCAAGAAGACGGCCGCATGGCTGCGTTAACAAAAAAAGAAGTAGCAAAACTCGAACACGAATTGGAAAAATTAGTGCGTAACCTGGGCGGCGTTGTAAACATGAAACGCGTACCCGATGTTATGTTTATAGTAGACTCCCGCAAGGAGCATATCGCAATTCAGGAAGCTCGTACGCTGGGTATCCCCATTGTTGCGATAGTTGATACAAACTGTGACCCGGACGATGTTGACTATGTAATTCCAGGTAACGACGATGCTATTCGCGCAATAAAGCTTATCGCAGGCCGCTTGGCAGACGCAGTGCTTGAGGCACGTCAAGGTGAAGAAACCGCTGCCGAAGAAGCAACAGAAGAAACACCTGCGCCAACTGCAGCTGAGCCTTCAGCTACTGAACAATTCTAAAGTAAAAAATCAAATAAAACACCAAGGAGTGTATAAATATGACAGTTACCGCAGCAATGGTAAAAGAATTAAGAGAAATTTCCGGAGCGGGCATGTCCGCTTGTAAAAACGCGCTGGTAGAAGCAAACGGCGATATGAAACGTGCTGTCGAGATTTTGCGCGAAAAAGGTCTTGCGTCCGCGGCGAAAAAAGCCGGCCGCATAGCCGCAGAAGGTCTTGTGTTTACAGCAGTAACCAATGACCGTAAAAAAGGTGCAATCGTTGAAGTCAACAGCGAAACAGACTTTGTTGCCAAAAACGAAGATTTCGTAACCTTCGTACAAAACATGGCAAATCAAGCACTAAACTCAACCGCAACCACCACCGAGGCATTGCTGGCAGAAAAATGGATTGCAGACCCTGCCCAAACAGCGCAAGAAGTTCTCACACACAAAATTGTAACAATAGGCGAAAACATTGGTCTGCGTCGTTTCGAGCGTTACGAAGCCGCTGCAGGCAGCACCATTATCGATTATATCCATGGCGGCGGACGTGTTGGCGTTATGCTGGAAATTTCCGCACCACAAGTGAGCGACGCGGTTTTGGAAGTAGGCCGTAACATTTGTATGCAAATTGCGGCTATGAGCCCGCAGTTTGTATCAAGTGCGGACATGTCTGCGGAATATATCGCAAGCGAGAAAGAAATCCTCACTCGCACAGCAATGAACGAAAACGAGCAGGACGCCAAGCCAAAACCTGCCGGCGTTATTGAGAAAATGGTAGAAGGCCGTCTGAAAAAACAATTGAAAGAAGTCTGCCTTGTGGAATCCGAATATGTGCGCGACGACAGCATGACAGTAGGACAATATCTTGCAACTGTTAACGCAACTGTTTTACGTTTCATTCGTTTTGAAAAAGGCGAAGGCGTAGAGAAAAAAGAAGAGAACTTTGCAGAGGAAGTTGCAAAGGCAATGCAAGGATAGATTGCGTTTTACGGTTAGAGGTCAGAGGTTTGACAAATGCGTAGGCAGGTTCTAATCTCCAAATTTAGCCAACTATAATAGACTTCTCTGGAAACTCATTCCAGCGTGCGAAAATGCTCCGAAGATTCCGAAACATTTTCGCACGCTTCCGACAGTTTCCGGAGAAGCCTAATGAAAGCCGGTATGTAAAGAACTTTTTTACTGCCGGCTTTACTTATAACATCCCCTACCCCAGTTATAGCGGTTTAACTTTAAAACCCTTTCGCAAGCTACTGCACAAACCGCTGAATTTAGGAACAACTATTCTTAAATCGAGGTAAACAATGCCGCGCAAAAAAATAAAGAAAATCCTCAAAGGGTCAGACGCGATTGTAAAACTTGTCGCTCCAAAAGTAGTTACGGCAGGTGTTAATGTGATGCAAATGGGGCCGAGAATCATCTTGCGCTCCACGGTGGAATTGATGCGGGCAAATTTGTTTACCCGCATTTTGTCATGCATTACGATACTTATTTTTGATATTTTTGACCTTAGCCGCGGCAGAATTTCAAAGACGCAGTTTGGGGCTAATGTTGTGCTGTCGCTGCTGCTGGTAGTTGGCGGCACGGTTGGCTGGAATTTTGGCGGACGATGGATTATTTTTGAAATGCTGGGCGGCATGGCGGATATAATCGGCGGGATGATTGGTGCGGGCATAGTCGTTGTCTTTTCCAATTTTGTTTTCAATAAAGCGAGCAAGCAGTTGATTGAAAGTGATGCAGACAAGATGTGGAAGATAATCGACCCGTTTGTAGAGTTACTTCCAGAAGAAGCGCATGCGCCCGTGCGAAAAAGCATTACAGGTTCATGCTTAAAAAAAATGTATGCAAGCGAAGACCGTATGGCTTTTGCGGAGGATTTAGTGAGTACCTTGCATGGGCTTATGTTGGAAGAAGAATTTTCAACTGGTTAGTCACACTAACCAACTGAATTGTATCAGAGTTCCGGAGTTTCCGAGAGTGTCAAAGTGATAATGCGAAAATAAATTTCAGTTGGTTACTGTGGGTAACCAACTGACCAGCTATTTTTTTATGCTTGGCTGGTGATGGAATGCCATTAATGGGCGGATAGGAGAACGAAAAATGTTAGAATTCATCATAATATCCTTAGTTGTCGCAGCTATTTTACTGATTGCAATAACCCTACTGCAAACCTTCAAAACCAACCAACGATTGGACAAGTCTCTCCGTCAGATGCAGGACGAATTACGCCATATAAAAGACGATATTTTAACCCACACATCCGCCGACACCCGCTTCCTAAGCGGCGACTTCGAGGCAAAAATAGACCGTCTGCGCGCGGGACAGGCTCAAATGTTTGAGATAAACCGCGATTCTACTCAAAAGAGCATCTCCGAGTTGTCCAATACCATGCAAGACGGTATGCATCGCTTCCTGCGGCACACATCCGACGGAATAGAAACAATCCGCACAAACGTTGACACAAAACTAACTTCCCTGCAAAGCTCGAACGAGAAAAAACTTGATGAAATGCGTAACGTCGTAGACGAAAAGCTGGCGAAAACGCTGGAAGACCGCTTGAACAAATCTTTCGCGTCCGTAAGCGTACAGCTTGAGAGCGTACACCGCGGCCTTGGCGAAATGAAAACCGTCGCACAGTCCGTAGGTTCGCTCAATCGTATACTTTCCGGTTCAAAGTCGAAGGGTATTTTGGGGGAAGTCCAGCTTGGGCAAATTATCGAAGATATGCTGCCCGCTCAGCTTTATGACAGAGAAGTTCCCACCGTAGAAGGCTCGAAAAACCGCGTGGAATACGCCGTAAAGCTCCCCGGTGCCGAAGAAGGACAGCATGTCTACCTGCCTATAGATTCGAAATTCCCGCTGGAGCCATATGAACGCTTGCTTGACGCATACGAAAGCGGAGATAATTTTGAAATCGATGCCGCAAGGAAGGCCCTTCACGCGCGAATAAAAACATTCGCCCGTGATGTTCGTGAAAAGTACATATCTCCGCCTGAGACGACCCACTTTGCTGTTATGTTTCTGCCAACAGAGGGGCTGTATGCCGAGGTGGCTCGCGACAGCACGTTCTTCGATGCCCTGCGTCAAATGGGTATTATCATAACCGGGCCTACTACGTTCTCCGCAATGCTAAACTCGCTGCAATTAGGCTTCAAAACCTTGCAACTACAAAAAGGTGCGGCGGACATAGAAAAAACCCTTGGCGCGGTGAAAAAAGAATTCGGCAACTTCGAAATTGTACTAAAAAAAGCCCACGACAAAATATCGCAAGCCGGTAGCGAAATAGAAAACTTAGTTGGCACCCGTACACGCGCAATAAACCGCAGCCTGCGAGACGTGCAAACTTATACCGGCGACGATGCACCGCAGCTTTTAGGGTTTAGCGATACGGAAGAATAAAAAAACTGCAAAAGGTGTTTTTCCTTTTGCAGGGTGAGTCATTTACAATATAATACAGATTAGCCCGCCGGAACCTTCATTGATAATCCGTTGCAGCGTATCCTGGAATTTCATTTGCGCCGCCTCAGGCATACGGAAGAGTTTATTTTGCAAGCCATCCCGCACCATTTCATGCATAGACTTACCGAACATATTGAGTTCCCAAATCTTGCCCGGGTCGTCGCTCATTTCTTGGTTGATGTAGGCGATTAGCTCTTCGCTTTGGGCTTCCGTGCCAACAAGTGGACTCACTTCCGTTTCGATATCCGCCCGTATCAAATGTATGCTAGGCGCACTTGCTTTTAGCTTCACGCCGTATTTAGACCCATGCTTAACCAGCGTCGGCGGCTCCAGCCGCATCTCGTCGGTGGCAGGTGTAACAATCCCATATCCCTTGCGATGCACTTCTTCCAGCGCGAATTTAATTTTATCAAATTCCTTCTTAGCTTCCGCAAGCACTTTTATGGTGGAAATCAGCTGATATTCTCCGGCAATATCCATGCCTGTGGTTTCGCTTAGTATTCTATAAAACAGCGATTCGTCCACGCCAAGTTCGATACTTGCCGTCCCCTCACCCAGTGCGATGCTCTCCAAAAACGCCTTCTTCACAAATTCATTTTCGTCAAGCACACCAACATGGTCGCGCATTTCTCTTAGCTTGCCCACGCCCTTTACCATGTCCTTTACCGCATTGATAAAACTCTGCTTCAGCCAATGGTTAAGTGGCAAAGTCTCAATCCAGCGCGGATAATTTACACGAATTTCCTGTACTGGGAATTCGTACAATACGCTTTCTATAACCGCGTGGATATCCTCAAGCTTCAATTGCGCGCAGTTTACCGCCATAACCGGCGCACCGTGCCTTTCCGCAATTTCCGCACGCAAGCGGTCTGTTTCCGGTGAAAACGGTTGCTGGGTGTTAAGCAAAATTATAAACGGCTTGTTAATTTCCTTCAATTCACGAATAACGCGTTCTTCGGCGTCTATGTAGTCATCCCGGGGGATTTCGGCTATGGAGCCGTCGGTGGTTATCACAATTCCTATGGTGGAATGGTCGTTGATAACCTTTTTTGTACCCATTTCCGCAGCTTCCGCAAAGGGCATTCTTTCCTCAGACCAAGGGGTAGATACCATGCGCGGCATGTCTTCGTCCAAGTGACCGTTTGCGCCCGGCACAAGATAGCCAACGCAATCAATCATGCGTACTTTGAAAGACGCAACATCGTCCAAGCGGATTTCGATTGCTTCGTTTGGCACAAACTTTGGCTCGGTGGTCATGATTGTCCGACCAGCCGCCGATTGGGGAAGTTCATCCTTTGCGCGCTCTTTGGAATAGACGTTTTCGATATTGGGAATTACCAACAAATCCATAAAACGCTTGATAAATGTGGACTTGCCTGTGCGCACCGGCCCTACTACGCCTATGTAAATGTCCCCTCTTGTGCGCTCTGCGATGTCCCTGTATAGGTTTGGATAGTTCATATGAAAAATCTCCCTCTATGCGAACTGCTTAGCAGTTTTCCGCATGTGATAGTATCGTTGTACTATGTTTATGCGGGATGGGGAGAAATATGCTGGATATTTGAAATTAAGAACTTTGTGATTCTGCGATTATTGCTTCTACTGCTTCAAATACCATTGTGGCAGGATTTGCGTTGGCTGGATTTTTTAGGTCTACTTCATTCAAAAGATTTTTTGCCCTATGTATAGCTTTTTCATACGAGCCTCCGCACTTATTAATCGTTTCGAGAATGTTAGGCAAACTTTTACCATGGTCTTTATAATTTTGGTCTTTTGAAAAAATACCCTTACTCCTAAATATTTTTGTCATCTTATCATAATGTTGCCAACGATTTTGTCCTGTATTTGCATCTTCAAAGTGCAACCGCAACCATAATTCGAAACATTCATTAGACCATGCAACTATACAATCTGGATAACGTTTGTTGGCACTAAAAATCGCATCATTGAAATCATCAAAAGAGTCTTTATCAAATGCGAAAATAATTTTTGCATAAGGTATGCGTTTCTTTTTGCACAATTTATCAAAAACACCAAAGAAGTGTTCTGTTTTATCAACAACGCCTTTGGGGCTGTGTCCTAATCCATGCGCATCAAGTTTGATTTTTTGAGTGCCTACACTGTTTAAATAATTAACCAGCTCGTTGAAGTAATTTACTTCGGTTCCACCTTCGCTCAATAAAAGCCATGTTACTTCTCGATGGCTTCTTATTTCTTCCTCACGTTTTTTGCGTCTCGCCCTGTCTTTTTTAAATAAATTTTGTCTGTCGCTACCCATAACTAATTTACCCCACTGTTGGCGTAAGGAATAGCACCAAATCTACCTGACAAATAGTGCTTCCCATAGCTCATGTCTGAGCGTATTTGCTTGTCGGATGACTTAAAAGAGTCTAGGCTGTATGTGGTGGTATAACCTCTTTCATCCTTTTCTACAAACCATATCTCATCACGTCTTAATTCATGCCTATCTAACATTATTGTATTGTGCGCTGTAAAAATTAATTGCGAACCCATTTTATTTTGTTCTTTATCGTGAAACATACTCACGATGCGACGCAAAATTAGGGGATGGATAGAAGCATCTAGTTCGTCACATATAAATAAAGTTGGAGCCATTTTAAGGGATATGTGAAGTGAGATAAATATTGAAAAAAGTTTTTGTGTCCCTTGAGATTCAATATCCAATGGATACCATTCTCCATTATGTTTAGTTATAATCCTGAATTGGAACTCACCGTCTCTATTCATTTCCTCTACTATCTTGATATCCTCAAGTAAAGGGTCAAATTCATGTATAAATTCAAGAAACGCAGATTTTAAATAGTCAAATTGTTCGTAGAATTCAGCATAATCTTCCTCTTTACGTAATGCAACATTACTAGACGCTACGACTCCTTGCATCCAATTGTGTATATTTTGAAATATTTTAGCTTTTCTATTTTTTTGGAATGCTAAAAAACTTAATGCAAGATTTTTTTCTCCAATCAAACCGGTAAGATTTTCAAAGTCTTTATAGCTAGATGCAAACTGTATATTTTCATGCTCACGCTCAAAAATGACTTTTAAGGCTGTATTGTTTGTAGAGAGCATTTTTCTATACAACCATTCCTCATGTACTTTTTCTGAAGTAGTAGCAAATCCATATTGATATTCATATCTGTCAATTGTAAAAAAAACTTCAAATTCAGTAGGCGTATTGCGCATAGTTGTATCATAGAAAAAAGGCGTAGTTAACAATCCATATTTCTCATTATAACGATGAGAGTCCATTACGCTTTCAAACATACAAAGCATAGCATCTATAATATTACTTTTTCCACTCGCATTATTCCCATAAAAGGAAATAATAGGTAATATTTTAACTTTATTTTTTTCGATACAAAAATTTTGCAACTCTCGTCCTTTTCCTGCTGTTAGATCAATTATTATTTCATCACCTATAGAGCGGTAATTCTTAACGCGAAATTGTAGTAACATTGCATTCACCTCGGAAACCATTTTAACATCACCTTTCTAAAATGCAAGAGTAAATTTCCAGCTACAGTGAAATTGTTTCACAAATACAGGTAATTTATACTTTATTCAGTGACATTTATAAAACATGTGAGTTTTTTTCTCGAATATTACAGCTTATACAGAAGCGGAAGAAGTGTGTCTGTTATGACAGACGTCATAAATAAGAAAAAGTATTGACATTAACGTAACGTAATAGTTTACAATATCTTTACTAGCGCAAATGCATCCAGAGGAGGCCAAATAAAAATGAACTACACAATCCAAAACCTAGCCAAACTATCCGGCATAAGTACCCGAACGCTACGCTACTACGACGAAATTAGGCTCCTTTCGCCAACTCGCTCAAACTCAAACGGCTATCGTCTTTATGGCAAAGAAGAAGTCGATAAACTCCAACACATCCTATTTTACAGAGAACTTGGCATACCACTGGCTGATATCGGAAAAATATTATCCGACAAAGATTTCAACAGTGCCGCCGCATTGGAGTGGCATTTAAAATCCTTAATTGCCAAACGGGGGCAATTGGACGCGCTAATTACAAACGTCAAAAAAACAATTTCAACAATGAAAGGAACATCCACCATGACAGACAAAGAAAAATTCGAAGGTTTTGAAAAAATGATTGCCGACAACGAAGAGCAATACGGCAGCGAAATTCGCCAAAAGTACGGCAACGCCGCCGTTGATGGCTCCAACGCAAAGCTAAAAGGCATGACTAAAGAGCAATACGCAGTAGTAGAAAACCTATCCGCCGAGCTAAACGCCACCCTAAAAGCCGCCTTCGAGCAAGGTGACCCCGCAAGCGAGCTTGCGCAAAAAGCTTGTGAGTTGCATAAAAAATGGCTATGCTGTTTTTGGGATAGCTATAGCCGGGAAGCGCATATTGGCATCGCACAAATGTATGTAGACGACCCGCGATTTACAGCCTACTACGACAAAATCGCCCCGGGGTGCGCCGTGTTTTTGAGGGATGCGCTACTCATTTATTGCAAAATATAAGAATTTGCTCCCATAGACTGAAATGTCTGGCCGTATTCCGGCCTATGGGAACGGATTCCAGCTAATGCCGCTGGTATAACTTCAACCCAAACTCCGGCAAAACCGCGTACACATGGTCAAATACATCCGACTGGATATTCTCAAACGGTACCAAGTCAACGGCATTTGCAAAGGCGTAAACTTCAAGCGGTATACCTACATCTTTCGCCTGCAGCTGTCTTACCAGCACAGTTAACTCCCCGTTGATATCTTCCCGCCTTTGCAAATATGCCGTTACATACTCTCGAAAAACCCCGATATTGGTCATCCCCTCTTGTGCAACCTCCGTCATGCCGGGCATTTCTCTAAACTGCGCAAGCATCTCTTCGTCACACACTCGCACTGTACATGCATCGATATGAAACGACCTCATTATACGCCGCGCCCCCGCGTCAACAATTCCGCGGCGGTTTACAAATGGCTCAGACACGAAAGTATATGCCGGGATAGACACGATAGTTTTGTCCGGACTTTCCACTTTTACGGTTATAAGCGAAATTTCCATTACCTTGCCTAAAATCCCCCGCTGGGGGATTTCTATTATATCGCCAACTCGCACCATATCATTAACTGCAAGTTGAATCCCCGCGACAAATCCCAAAATGGCGTCTTTAAAAACGATGGTGACAATAGCCGTCATAGCCCCTATCCCGCCAAGCAGTGCGGTGGGGCTTTTATCTGCAAAAACGGAAATGAGAATTATCGCGCCTACAATAAAAACGATAATTTCCAATACTTGAAGCACCCCGCGCAGGGGGACGGTTTTGGACACTTCGTAGGAGCTGTAGATATCCCCAATTCCTCTAATAAGCGAGTCTATCAAAAATACCACAACAACAACCCAAAGCATCTCTATAAACCTGCTCCAGAAAACTGTATGCATTCCAATATCGGCCGCGACAAACAAAAATACAATTGGCAGTGTCAAATTAGCCAGCCATTTGAAAAATCCGTTCCTATCCAAGACCGCCGTCCAGGAAAACGGCTTAAAAAACCGACGCAAAACCCAAAGAACCATCCGACGCAAAATTACACACGCCACAAGCCCCGCAAAAATGCATATAGCGTATGCCATAGCAGGCATAAATTGCCCATCTACCGGCAACCAGTCTATCAAAAATGAATACATGTTTTAACTCATGCCTCCTTCGTTGGCGGAACGAATAGGCTGGTATGAAAATCCGTTCCATAAATTTACACCCAGCAATTTAGCCTAATTGTATAGCGTCACCACCCTCGCCGTCAACATCTTGCTTGTGTTTGAAGTTATATTCTCATATAATAATTAAGTTATATACATAATGTTGAATTGAACAGGAGGAAATTTTATGCCAATAAGAAGCATCGGCAAGGGATTGGGAATGGGTGCAGGTCTTGCTGTCGGTCAAGAGTTAGTAGGCTCATTCTTAGGAAGAAATAATCGGCAAGGCGGAAACATGCTTAGCCCAAACCAAGCAGCGGTTCCGGTTGCAGGCGGTGTGGCCTGCGGCTGTGGTTTTATAAACGAAGCCGGTAAAAAATTCTGTAACAGTTGCGGAACGCCGATTGTGGCACCCCCTGCGGCTAACAACATATCAAGCATTACTTGCTCATGCGGAACGGTTGTATCTGCCGATAAAAAATTCTGCAACGAATGCGGCAGCAAAATCGAACCACCCGCCGAAAGAGCATGCAGCGGATGCAATTTGAAAGTGACAGACGCAAGCAAATTCTGTAATGAATGCGGTAGTGCTATAACGGACGTACAGCAAAGCAGCAATTGCAAAAGCTGCAACGCAGACTTAGTCCCGGGCATTAAATTCTGCAACCAATGCGGTACCATGGTAATATAAAATGTAAATCAGGAGGAATACGTAATGGAAACAAGAAGGTTTACACCAAGAGAGCTTTTGAGTAGGACCATGCCATTTGTTTGGGCAAAATTATTTCTTAGGCTTTTGGCTACAGGTATATCTGTAGGTATATTCGCGCTGGGAATATGGATGTCCGGTAGGTTTCCGGCGGCAGGGCTTGTACTTGTAATAATTGCCCTTGTATCTGCATCAGCAATCTATTTTATCCTTGTACGAATAGTCGGGTTTGGTGTTAGGGTCGGTCATATTGCCGTTCTTACCGAGACTATTAAAACAGGCCAACTACCTGCCAACCAAATCGCATACGGCAAGCAAAGAGTGGTTGAAAGAATAGGCACCGCGGCAACATTTTTTGTAATAAACAAACTCGTAGACAGAGCCGTACAGCAATTGCAAAGAGGACTTGCAAGTGCCGCAAGTATGCTTGGCGCAATACCCGGCATGGCAAAGCTGGTTGCTTTCGCCAATACAGTACTTAAAGTTGCCCTAAAATACGTGGACGAATGCTGTATAGCATGGATATTTTACGGCCCGCCGAGTCAGAGTGCTTGGAAAGGCGCGTTGGACGGAGTAACAATATACGCCCAAAACTGGAAAAGAGTATTGGGCGGCGCGGTAAAGACAGCCCTTATGGTAATATTATTAACATTTGGTTTGTTTGTTATAATCGCGCTAATATTCTCCGCAATTATCGGTTCGGCATTTGATGGCGGAATATGGACATTATTGGCATTGGTAATCGGCTTCTTGGTCGCGCTTGCCATAAAGCAGGCTTTTATTGACAGCTGGGTTATGATTAGGATGCTTGTAACATTTTTGGAAGTAGCACCTACGACCGAACTTAGAGTGGATATTTACAACAGGTTAAGCAACATGTCCCCCGCGTTTAGAACTATGACTACCCGGGCGCAAGCCGAAATTGGCAATGCTCCTCTTGGTGCGGCTGCTCCTGTTTCCGCAACTGCTTCACGCCCCGCGACACCACGTCCTGCGGCAGGCGCGCAAGTTTTCTGCGGGCAATGCGGCACAAGAAATCCCGCAGGTACTGCGTTCTGTGGAGAGTGCGGGCAGCGGGTATAAAACCTGAAAATTTGGTGGAAGTCTATTGTGTTATCTAAGATAATTAATGCGAGTGAAAAATCCAACTGGTGAGTGAGAATCACCAGTTGGATTTTTCATTTCGCGCTGTCCTGTTAGTCAGACGTATTGGCTTTTTTATCCATAATGTAGCACAGTAATTTGATTTGAGGGAATAAATGACGAGGCTTGGTGTGTTTCGTTACGACTCTAATGATGAAGATAATCATCCACAAATGGATTGATAAAGAGATTACATCTGCGAATTTCAACTGGTGACTGTGAGTCACCAGTTGAAATAATTTGCTTGCCAATGAGTTGCAATTGTAAATATTTTACTCAAATCAGATTGCCGTGATAATATAAACTTCCCGGTTGAATTTCAACATAAGAGATAGTAAAATAATTTATGGTGCAATTTCACTTTGTACGCTGTTTTGTCTGTTGAGATTGTGTTGTAAATTTGCAGTTAGTCGGGGGAGTGTTGACGTGAAGCCAATTAAAAATCCGGCAGCATTAATCACAATGGCTATGGCATTATTTTTGCTTTCGGGATGCGCGGCTTTCAGAAATCCGGATACGGTACATGAGCCATATGAGGCTGGATATTCATCTGCGTCCTATGGTCAAACCGAAACGAATAATAATGATAACATTGCAATCGAAACGACTGCAACCAAAGAAACCGCAGATGCCCCTCACCCCCATGCAGACTTACTGCACAGCATTATGAGCGACGTTGACCTTCTTGCTCAAATTGAGGCTGTTATTGGCGCGCCTTTACATTTTTGTGAAGATTCTTTCCTGGGGCTTCCTTTTATAACTGTTCTGCCCTCGCGTAATGTTGTAATTAGTGGTCGAACAGATTGGGCTCAAACGCTGACTGTGTTTCTAAGGCCTGACCATACTGCATCAAACTCGCACTGGATATTCGAAGCTTACGATATAACCGGAGATGGTATAGTTTTGGTTGAGCCTTTTATTTCAAGAGGCGCAGAGCAAACAATATCTGACTCTGAAACTCTTACTATGCGTATTTACTACGAAGGCCATGGAAATGGAATGCACGGGGCTTGGGATGATGGTTTTAATTTTGCTGAAAGAGAGCTTGGCGAAAACTGGGCTAAGGATGCGATGCAATATATTCGCGAAATAGCGGACATAGTTATTCGTGATATATGGTTTGAAGAAGACGTACTGCACATAATGCAAAGCCCCATCGAAGATTTTATCGCATGGGGGCCTGCGTCTTATAGGGGAACTCTGCTATACCTAACAGGTGCAAGCCTGCCCGGAGTTGAATATGTTTTTATTACCGGCGTCGAACCCGGGCCATTTAGATATAACGAATGGGCAGAGTTGGAGGAGTACCGGGGTTTTGTCTATACAGGCCGCAAAGTGCTTAGGGGGCATCATTGGGCGTGGGTTGGGCCCGGTGTGGCCGAAAAAGCGGACGAAGTGCTTGAATTTTTTGAACAGCAACTCTATGCCGAATTAAGTGCAATGGCTAAATATATTGATTATGCAAGCGGCAGCGAAGCAAGATTGTACTATTTATATGTGGGATTAACGAGAGGAATCGGAGGCATTTTTTCCGGTGGAATCCATCATGGAGAAAGAATGTTTTATAGAATTATGTATGGCGAATTGTGGATGGATGCAAATGGAGATTATGTCGGGAGGGTTCCACAAGGGTGGTTTTATATATGCGAGGATTTTAGTGAAATTTTCTGGGTTAGTGCAAATGATTATGAAATCGTGCTTACTTTTGACGAATGGAGAGATTCGGAGTTTTATTCTAATAGCTGATTAAACCCAAACCAGTTCATCGTAGCTTGCAATTTTCCAGCACTCCGTCGTCGCGTCAAACCTTGTGTACGCGTTGGTACACGGGCGGTTCGCTGCTCTTTGGATTGCAGAAAAACTCCTATGCCACAATGTGCCGTTTTGGATTCAATCAACCATAAATTTGCTTTGAGACTAGAAATTCAAAATATAAAAACGAGAAGCTAACAATGAAGAGAAAACTATTTTTATTTATGCTCGCGCTCATTTTAATTGCGGGGGCAGCCGCCCCGGCTTTTGCACAAACTTATTTATGAAAACGCTGAAGTAATAGAAAACGTTGCCGCCAAAGTTAGCGGTTTATTTGAGCACAACAGCCAACCGTATGGATGCCGGTTTATTTGTAATTATATGGGACAAAGATTGGATACTTGTATACACTACTGTGACTTATCCTCTCCTTGAAACGGTTGTCGTGTTTTTCGCAGTAGGGGAATTTTAGCCGTATAAGGCGGAAATTTATTTTTATAGTGATTGGACAATCGCGGTTGGTTTTAGCCATGCGCTGGCGGAGAGGGGTTTTGAAACTACGCCCGTATATCAATACCACATCGTGGCCGTCGGAGATACTTTTTCCAGTATTGCTATGTTATATTATCGGAAGTTTAGGTTATGATGTGATTGATTTAATACTAGCGACCAATGATACTGTATCTTGTGATATGCTTTTGGTCGGTAACGTGTTGGTCATCCCTATTTTTGCAGACTAATCAAGGATATGAACGAGTTTCTTGCTTTTTAGAGGAATTATTTATTTGGGCGTTAAGAAGATTTATCGCATAGTGTTTATAACCAATACTTTCAGAAGTAAATAAGACAAGCAACCTAGATAATGCAGGTATAGATTTATATTATTGCGGCTACTTTTTTATTTGAAAAATTAAATAAATTATTTTCTCCAGTGACGAGAACAAGGTCGCTTTTTGTTTATGTTTTTTCAGATAAATTGTCACACTAAAAGCATGAAAAAGAAAAAATCTGAGGAGCTTGGGATTTGGCTTCATGTTTTTGGTGTTTGATGCTATATTCATCTATTGCACAATTTGGTAATATGGTGTATGATTGTTTGACAAAAAACACTATATTTTGTAAATTACAATTAGAGGAAGAGGTTATTTCATGTCCAGTATTAAAAAAACTTACAAACGTTTGATAAAGAGGACTAAGCCCAATCCCGAAGAAATCTTAAAAAATGCAAAAGAAATCTTAAAAAAGGTCGAAAATGACATAAATAACGTGAAAAAGCATGAGCGCAGAAGTTTTAAAGCTTTTGTAGATTCCGTTGAAAACAACTCAGAATTAGACCAACTTATGATATCAAAAATAACACAACTACTTAGAAAGAAGAAAGAAGCCACTACACAAAACTGGTTTATGGAACCCCACGGAAGAAAAGGAGATTCGTTACTAAGCATAGCAAAGGACTCTGGTTCTTTGAGACGTGTAGCCGAAAGTTATTGCATAATTCAATTATGTATACATCATTGGAACTTAAACATGGAAACCACCAACGATACAATAACACGAATAGTTGAAGTGCTTCGTTATACCAGAGAGTGTAAGGAATCGCAACATTATTATAAGCATATGAACCTTTTTTTATGGCTGTCAAGGTTACCATTTAGAGAAGGAAATACATACGGACATCTTTCATTGCGCTTTCCTTTCAAAAAGGAAGTAGAGGAATGGACTGATAAGGAGTTTGAAAATGTTATAGAGGATTTTAAGCAACTTGATATTAGATACTTGGAACCAGAGTTAAAGTACCATGAACATGAAAAAAAAGAACTACCGGCAGAACGACAATATGAAATCAAGGAAGATTTCGAAAATTCTTTGAAAAATGCTACCCCCAAAAAGGTAATATTAAAAAATGAAAATTACAAGAAAATTTTCAAGTATATGCATGACCGAAACAGAGCCATTTTTATTATGCTTTACTTCCAACTTCATGGAAGCCTTCGTCAACGCTATGTGCGCGAAAGCGATCGTATTATTTCATCCGATTTTTTCCGCTATCTTCAGTACAAAACACAAGTTATGGTCAATAATACCTCTGACGACCAACGCACAAGACTGGCACATTCTCTTGAGGTGGCCGGAATAGCAAAATTGACGGCCAAACAGCTTGGGTGCAACTGGGAATTAGCAGAAACAATTTCACTGGGGCATGACCTCGGTCATGTACCGTTTGGACATTCGGGAGAAGCGGCTTTGGATAAATGCTTGCATGAAGCATTGGCCGGACGTTTTTTGCATTCTCTGCAAAGTGCAAAGGTAGTGGGACTATTAGCAAGGCACGAAGCAATTAACGAACGTTTTGGTATAGAGGGATTGTGTCTATCAAGCCGCGTTATTAAAGGTATACTCAAGCATGACACCGATAACCTATTCAATGATATCAGGAGAGCAAGCTGGCGTTTGCAGTATAAGGGTTGGCGAGAAGCAATCACGCGAACTGATATCAAAAACTACGTTATCGAAACTGTTGAAACTGAGTGGGAAGACGGGTTAAACTTAGGTTGCTACGAATCACAAATAGTATATTGGTCTGATAAAATTGCATATGCCGGGCATGATTGGGATGAACTTGCAAAAAGCCGCATACTTCAAGACAGAGCTATGGATGTTGAACATATTCTAAAACGTATGCATCAGCTCCGTCACATGGCGCATGCAAGGGATGGTGAAAATAAGTATAATCCCAGCACTATAGCAGAAATAAGTACAGAACAACAATTGGTTAGTTTGATTCGATATCGCATTAACGAAATTTGGAATGCACTTTCAGGTAAAACACTTTGTGATACTAATTCTAAACTATTGTCATCCGGTAGCATAAAAAATATTAGAGAGGCATTTAAGCCATCTAAAAAAGTTTTTAACAAAAACGAAAGTGAGGCTAAGCTATCACCTTTAGCCGAGTTTGTGTGCGAAATTTCACTTTACAAGGAAGAGATAACAAAACTCGAATTGGAATTTTTCACCACAGATGAATACGAACTAGTTTTTGATTTTTTTGCTGTTGCACATAACATGATATACTTAACAAAAACCTATCCTAGGTCGTATAAAAAAAGCAATGATGTTGTGCGAGTATTGTATCGCTATTTATCTGAAACCAATAATCGTTGTATAGTGCAAGCATTGCAAACAAACTTGCTTAGAAATAGCCGAGAACAGTTAGATAGTGAAAAAGTTAGTCGCGCAAATTACAAAGAGGCACTTCCAAGCAACCTCGCTACTATAAGAATTAAGGCGAGCAAGTATGGATACGTTAATTCGGAAAATTCTGAAGAACAAAAAGATTCTACATATCAGGAAAGACTGGATAAATTTAAAGGTCTAAAAAAAGACTTTAGAGATAAATTACAAAAAAAGATGCCAATCTGTTTAAGCGATGACATAGCAGTAGCACGAGCCGGTATTGCCGATTTTGTTTTTAAGTACTACATAAAAAGTGATCAGGTTCGAATTATGCAAGTAAAGGCGAATTTGATTATATCAGCACTTTTCAATTTCTTTATGGATAGGGCAGAAATGTTGCCAGCTAAGCATAGGCATAAAATTCAATCTTATAAACAACGACTTGCAAAATTAGAGGATGATTACCTCTCTGCTGATGGTAAAAAAATGCATGTAGCTAAAAAACGCCTGCTAGTAATACAGTATGTACGGGAACGTGTTGAAGAACACAAAACAATGCATGGAAAACTCAAAAAAAACATAATAAATTATAGTAATAATGTACCCCATAAGTTTCTAGAAATGTATCTTCAAAAACGACATTATGATAATGAAAAATTTTGTCATTTTGTCGAATTAAAAGAAAATGAAACGGCATTTAATGATTATCTAGAACTATGCGAACATATCGCAAAGGCCCGTATAATCGCCGATTATATTGCAACCATGACAGATAGGTATGCAGAAAGGAAGTATAACGAAATAGTAAGCTCAGGTACAACTTGGAGCCAATCATGTCGCGAGTAGCATATATACCATACCTAAACTATAGTAAGTTATGAGATATAGAGTTGAAAAAGATGTGACAAATGACCTACGTTATGGCAATAGTAGCTTGGGCGTTACAGAGAAACATATTTTGCAAACATTAATCTGTAGAATCCCTCACTGATGCCAATGATTGCAATTAACCATAGTTTATGCTCAAGCAAAGAGCGAATACCATGTATAGGTACTCGCTTTTTTTATTATCGTTACCCTAGCTTGCATTACCCCACCCCAAAGTGCTAAAATAGTGACAATGTCTTATAAAAAATCCCTATCCCAAAGGAGCATATAAAAATGAACCCAAAGAAAACCATCAACAACATCAACGTAAAAGGCAAGCGCGTACTGGTACGCTGCGACTTTAACGTGCCGCTGCAAGACGGCAAAATCACCGACGAAAACCGCATAATAGCGGCACTGCCCACGCTCAAGAAGCTAATTGCAGACGGTGGACGACTAATCCTATGTTCGCACTTGGGCAAGCCAAAAGACCGCGCAAGCCTTGCGCCTGTGGCAGTGGCATTGTCGGCGCAGCTGGGACAAGACGTAAAATTTCTGGCAGATGACGCGGTTATTAGCCCCGCGGTACAAACAGCCGTAGGCGAAATGAAGGACGGCGACGTTGTTCTGTTACAAAACACCCGCTTCCGCGAAGAGGAAACCAAAAACGAAGCGACATTCTCAAAAGAATTGGCGTCCGTAGCGGATATATATGTAAACGATGCATTTGGCACCGCACACCGCGCCCACTGTTCTACCGTTGGCGTTACCGAGTTTGTAAAAGAGTCCGCCGTGGTCTTCCTTATGGAAAAAGAATTGCAATTCCTGGGCAACGCTGTGGAAAATCCTGTGCGTCCGTTCGTGGCAATTTTGGGCGGCGCGAAAGTTTCCGACAAACTGCCAGTAATAAACAAATTGCTTGATAAGGTGGACAAGCTGATAATCGGCGGCGGCATGGCATACACGTTCTTTGCGGCGCAAGGACATGGCGTTGGCACGTCCCTTTTGGAAGCGCATCTTATAGAAGATGCAAAAAATGTGATGGCAAAGGCCAAGGAAAAAGGTATCGAACTGCTTCTTCCCATAGACACCGTGGTAGCGCAAGAGTTTGGCCGTGACGTAGACTTCAAAACTGTACCCTCCAGCGCAATAGAAGACGGCTGGATGGGGCTTGACATAGGCGAAAAATCACGCGAACTTTTCACCGACGCGCTAAAAGATGCCAAAACCGTAATCTGGAACGGCCCGATGGGCGTTTTCGAGTTCCCCAATTTTGCAAAAGGCACATTAGCACTTGCACAGGAGCTTGCTACCCTTGACGCAACCACCATCATAGGCGGCGGCGATAGTGCGGCGGCGGTAAACCAGTTGGGCTACGGCGACAAAATGAGCCACATTTCCACAGGCGGCGGCGCGTCGCTTGAGTTTTTGGAAGGAAAAGAACTGCCGGGTGTTGTAGCGGTGCAAGATAGATAGGAGAATAAAATGCGTAGAAAACTAATAGCCGGTAACTGGAAAATGCACTTCGCTCCCAGCAAGGCCGGGAAATTTATAGAAGAAATGAAGAACAAACTAAATAGCGACACCGTAGACGTTGTACTATGTGTGCCGTATGTAAGCCTGCAATCCGTGCAGGCAGGGCTTGCCGGTACCAATATCAAAGTTGGCGCACAAAACATGCATTACATGGATGAAGGCGCGTATACGGGCGAGATTTCTCCCGCAATGCTTAAAGATATGGGCGTACCGTATGTAATAATCGGCCATTCCGAGCGGCGTGGGAGTTTTGGCGAAACCGATACCACCGTTAACCTAAAAACCTTAAAGGCATTGGAACATGGAATCACACCTATTGTATGCGTGGGCGAATCTCAAAAACAGCGTGTACAAAGTCGTACAGGTGGCGTATTGCATAAGCAAATCAATTTTGCACTGGACGAGTTATCTCCTGACGACATGGCGAAAGTCGTAATTGCATATGAGCCGATTTGGGCCATCGGTACCGGTTTGACTGCCACCACAGAGCAAGCGGAAGATGCTTGCGCATCAATTAGGGCTCAAGTCCGCATCCGTCTTGGCGAAGATGCCGCGAAAAAAGTACGCATCCTATACGGCGGCAGCGTTTCTGCAGACAACGCGGCAGAGCTTTTTGGTATGGAGAACATCGACGGCGGCCTTGTAGGCGGCGCAAGCCTTGTTCCTTCATTTGAAAAGGTGGTACACTTTGGATAATAAAAGTTTGGCCGGTAATTTTAATAAAGGCAACCGTAAAAATGTGGTCTTAATGATACTGGACGGCTACGGCCTTTCCAATGACAAAGAAAACAACGCCATAAACTTAGCAAACACTCCAAATTTAGACCGCCTTATGGAAAAATCCCCCTTCCAACCGGGCGGCGCGTCCGGCATGGACGTGGGCTTACCCGACGGGCAAATGGGTAATTCCGAGGTTGGACACACAAACATAGGTGCGGGACGCGTAGTTTATCAAGAATTAACGCGCATCACCAAAGCCATGGAAGACGGAGATTTCTTCAAAAATGAAACCTTGCTTAGCGCGATTGATAACGCGAAGAAAAACCATTCCTCGCTGCACCTGTACGGCCTACTTTCCGACGGCGGCGTTCACAGCCACAATTCGCATTTGTACGGGCTTCTAACACTTGCAAAACACCATGGACTTACCGATGTTTACGTTCACGCATTTTTGGACGGGCGGGATGTACCGCCATCTTCCGCCGTCACTTTTGTAGAAGAGCTGGAAACAAAAATGTGCGAAATAGGCGTTGGTAAAATAGCAACCATCTCAGGCCGCTACTATGCCATGGACCGCGACAACCGCTGGGAACGCGTAGAAAAAGCATATAACGCCCTTACAAAAGGCACTGGCGAAACCGCCGACAGCGCGGCGGAATGTCTTGCTGTATCTTACGCCGCCAATGTAACGGATGAGTTTGTTCTACCCACGATAATACTCGACGGCGGCAAGCCCACGGCAACAATAAAGGCTAACGACTCAGTAGTATTCTTCAACTTCCGCCCGGACCGCGCCCGTGAGATAACCCGCGCGTTTTGCGACCCCGCTTTCAGCGGCTTTGCGCGTGAGGAGTTCCTTCATCTTTATTACGCCTGTTTTACGGAGTACGATATAACTATCCCTGGCAAGCATGTTGCGTTTACCGCGCAGTCTATGGACAATGTACTCGGGCAATACTTGAGCGACAACGGTATGACGCAGTTACGCCTTGCCGAAACGGAAAAATACGCCCATGTGACATTTTTCTTCAACGGCGGCAACGAAGAGGCTTATGCGGGCGAAGAACGCATCTTGGTGGCGTCGCCAAGGGTAGCAACATATGACCTTCAACCCGAAATGAGCGCGCCTGAGGTCACAGAAAAACTGATAGAAGCCATCGAGTCTAAGCAGTTTGACCTTATTGTAGTAAACTACGCTAACTGCGACATGGTTGGACATACAGGCAATATAAAAGCCGCCATTGCCGCGGTAAAAGCGGTGGACGCGTGTGTATCACGCGCCCTTGAAGCGATAGTGCGAGCAGACGCATGTATGTTTTTGTGCGCAGACCATGGCAACGCGGATAAAATGGTAGATGAAACAACCGGCGGTGCGTTTACAGCACATACTGTTAATCCTGTACCGTTTGTACTGTTCAACTACCCTGGTTACAATCTTAGCGACAGCGGAAAGCTGGCCGATATCGCCCCTACTCTGCTGCAAATATTAGGACTGGAGAAACCTGCGGAAATGACAGGTGCTTCGCTATTAATACCGGCATAACATCCCTGCACCTAATGCAACGCCCAACGATTTTAACTACAAAAAATTTCATATAAGGAGTAAAAAAATGCTAAAAAACTTCATCGAAATCGTAGAAATCCACGCCCGTGAGATAATGGATTCTCGCGGCAACCCTACCGTAGAGGTAGAAGTAATCGTCGGCGACGAAAACGACAACCTGTTTTCTGCTATAGCGGCAGTACCGTCGGGTGCCTCCACAGGCGCGTTTGAAGCGGTAGAACTGCGTGACGGCGGCGACCGTTACATGGGTCTTGGCGTAGAGAAAGCCGTAAGCAACATAACCGACATCATCGCAGACGAACTCCAGGGCATGAACGCGTTGGACCAAGTAGCAATAGACCAAAAAATGATTGAGTTAGATGGCACTCCAAACAAGGAACGCCTGGGTGCTAACGCAATCTTGGGTGTATCCATGG
>Ga0123355_10003839_pt1 | contig 21729 bp, 16 predicted proteins | sample TergutEmb28metaG_3_FD_89872 | JGI IMG/M metagenome (GOLD analysis project Ga0123355, IMG submission 89872) | Embiratermes neotenicus P1 segment gut microbial communities from Petit-Saut dam, French Guiana - Emb289 P1 | ecosystem: Host-associated > Arthropoda: Insects > Digestive system > Gut ...
GCTTATTTGAGTTTTTCCATTTAACCAATCTTTCAATTGCATATCGTCTCATGAAAACAATCATTCCTTTCACATCTTCCAAGGCACAAAACAACCATGAAAAAGGAATGATTATTTCGTGCAACTCTTGCGGTTTCCCGTAGGGAGCGCGAGTGGCACATGCCCTTGGTTTTAGTATGACCGTGTTCATACTAATAATCACCTCACATAGCATTATGCACGCGCTGCGCAAAAAGATCAAGCACTTTTTGCGCATGTTCGCAAAATAGCGAACGACTTTTTGCTCGATTTCACAAAATAACGAACGATTTTTTGTAAGCGCCCAATCACATATCCCTCTGATTAGTACTTCATTCTTGAAATAAGTTTGCAAAGATTGTGGTAGGTTTTTTCGTCTGGCAAGGCAAAAAACTGCGGGAATACCACTGGTCTTTCAAGGTTTTTAACGAAGTCAGACGGAACAAAGATGCCGCAAAATTTGTAAGCTTATTTTGAGAATGGAGTATTAGTAAGCCTAAGAACTCCGCATTTTCAAATAAATCATCAATGCCGCAGCGTCAGCGGGAGATACTCCGGATATGCGCGTTGCTTGTCCGAGATTTTGAGGGCGGATAGCGCTTAACTTTTGACGTGCTTCCAGACGCAATCCTTGAAGGTTATTATAGTCAACATCTTCGGGTATCAGATGCGCTTCCATTCTCGTCAGCTCTTCGAGTTGACGCTGTTGCCGTTTGATGTATCCGTCATATTTTATTGATATTTCGGCCTGCTCTCGCACTGCTTCGGATAGTTCGGGCGCCTGTTTGTCCAGATGGGCGATTTCATCATAGCTGAATTTCGGTCTCCTGATGAGCGAGGCCAGACTCACCCCTGATTTTGGTTCCGGCATATCATGTTTGATGAGCAGTGCTGTAAGCTCTTCCGATGGCGGTACGAATGTGGTTTCCAGCCGCTTGATCTCTTGTTCTGCTTGTTCATATTTTTTCAAAATACGTGCGTAACGCTCATCAGATACCAGTCCGACACGATGACCAAAGTGTGCGAGTCTTATGTCGGCATTGTCCTGTCGATGCAAAAGTCTGTATTCTGTGCGGGAGGTCATCATGCGATAAGGCTCATTGGTGCCTTTTGTCACGAGGTCGTCAATCAGTGTGCCTATATATCCATCACTGCGGCTGATGATCAGTGGCACCGCTCCTTTGAGCTTGAGCGCTGCATTGACTCCGGCAACATATCCTTGAACGGCGGCTTCTTCATATCCTGATGAACCGCAGAATTGACCGGCTCCATACAGACCTGAAATTTTCTTAGTTTCTAATGTCGGATAGAGTTCCAGAGGGTCAATGCAATCATATTCTATGGCATACGCCGGGCGCATAATCTCTACATTTTCAAGACCGGAAACGGTGCGAATCATTTCAATTTGCACTTCCTCCGGCATGGATGAGGAAAAGCCTTGGAGATAAATTTCTTCCGTGTCCAGTCCCATTGGTTCGACAAATATCTGGTGGCGATCTTTGTCTGCAAAACGCACGACCTTGTCTTCAAACGACGGACAGTATCTTGCGCCAATGCCGTCTATAATTCCTGAGTACATCGGGCTTCTGTGTAAGTTCTTGCGTATGATTTCATGCGTGTGTTCATTGGTATAGGTGAGCCAGCAGCTGACTTTATTCACCGGTGGTTCCGTAGTTTCAAATGATAGCGGCGGGGGTGGTTCATCACCCGGTTGGATCGTCATCTTTGAATAATCTATATGTCTTGCGTTTACACGTGCAGGTGTTCCGGTTTTAAAACGTCTTAAGGAAAGTCCCAGTGCACTTAGTTTTTCTCCCAATATGGTTGCTGCAAACATGCCATCCGGTCCGCCGTCTTGAACTGCCTCACCGACAACTGTACGACCTGCCAGATATGTGCCTGTGCAGATGATCACTGCGCTTGCTCTAAATATTGCGCCGGTTTGGGTCTGGACAAATGCCACTGCGCCATTTTCTATGCCGATGTCTGTTATTTCGGCTTGTCTGAGTGATAGATTGTCTTGAAGCTCCATGGTGTGCTTCATAATTTTTTGGTATTCACGTCTATCGGCCTGTGCGCGTAGGGAATGCACCGCAGGGCCTTTGCCCCGGTTGAGCATCCGAAATTGTATGCACGCCCGGTCAGCGCACAGCGGCATCTCCCCACCAAGCGCATCCAGCTCCCGGACGAGGTGGCCTTTGCCGGTTCCTCCAATATTGGGATTACAGGGCATGTTGCCTATGGAGTCCAGATTTATTGTGAAGCAGATGGTCTTCATGCCGAGACGTGCAGCAGCCAGCGCAGCTTCAATACCTGCGTGTCCCGCACCAATTACGGCGATGTCATATGTTCCTGCTTCAAATGTGTCCATGGGTTGTCCTTTTAATTTTCGTAATTGTCAAATTCGGGATGAATCACTGATTTCAGAAAGTGTCCGGTGTAGCTGCGTGTACACTTGACCGCACCTTCGGGCGAGCCTTCGTAGAGCACTTCTCCTCCGGCGTCTCCACCTTCCGGCCCAAGGTCTATGATGTGGTCGGCTGTTTTGATCATATCCAGATTATGTTCAATGACCACAACAGAGTTTCCGGCATCGGCTAGGCGATCCAGCACTTCGATAAGCTTGTGTACATCGGCTGTATGCAATCCGGTTGTTGGCTCGTCCAGCACGTAAAATGTGTTGCCGGTAGAGCGTTTACTCAGTTCTGTCGCAAGCTTCACACGCTGAGCTTCACCGCCTGAAAGGGTCGTAGAGGGCTGTCCAAGCTTTACATATCCCAGCCCAACATCTACAAGTGTGGTCATTTTTTGTTTTATTTTCGGAAGGTTTTCAAAAAAGTCAAGCGCTTCATCGACCGTCATTTCAAGCACTTCATGTATATTCTTGCCTTTGTACCGCACTTCAAGCGTCTCACGATTGTATCGCTTGCCCTTGCATACATCACAGGGAACGTATATGTCAGGGAGGAAGTGCATTTCTATTTTTAAAAGGCCATCGCCGGAGCAAGATTCACATCGACCGCCTTTGACATTAAATGAGAAGCGTCCGGGCTTATAACCTCGCGCTCTGGCATCTTGTGTCGAAGCAAATAAATCCCTTATCTCACCGAAGACCCCTGTGTAGGTCGCAGGGTTCGAGCGCGGTGTGCGCCCGATTGGTGATTGATCAATATCGATTACTTTATCCAGATACTCCATACCTTCTATGCGTTCGTGCTTGCCGGGTCGCGTCTTTGCGCCATTGAGTTCAGAGGCAAGCGCTTTGTACACCACTTGGTTGATGAGTGATGATTTGCCGCTTCCGGAAACGCCAGTTACGCAGGTCATCATACCCAGCGGTATGGATACGGTCAGGTCTTTTAAATTGTTTTCCGCAGCGCCTTTTATGGTCAGAAAATGCCCATTGCCTTTCCTGCGCTCCGAGGGTACCGGTATAAATTTGCGTCTGCTGAGGTACTGTCCGGTTACGGATCTGTCGCATTTTTTGATGTCTTCAACGTCACCTGAAAATACAATTTCGCCGCCATGCACACCTGCTCCCGGCCCTACATCGACAACATAATCCGCTTCCAGTATCGTTTCTTCATCATGCTCAACGACCAGCAGTGTATTACCAAGGTCACGCAGTCTCTTGAGCATGTTTAAGAGCTTCACATTGTCTCGCTGATGCAATCCAATGGATGGTTCATCCAATATATACAAGACGCCCATAAGCGACGATCCGATCTGTGTGGCGAGCCTTATTCTCTGACTCTCCCCACCTGAAAGGCTGCCGGCTTGACGGCTGAGTGTCAGATATTCGAGTCCCACACTCTGCAAAAATCCAAGCCGTTCGCGGATCTCCTTGAGTATGCGATCGGCGATCATTTCATCTTTTTCTGACAGCTCCAGTCCATCAATGAAGTCCAGCGTGCGTAAAATCGACATTTCAGTGAGGGTTGCGATATTTATTCCACCAACGGTCACTGCAAGCACTTCTTTTTTCAGTCTGCGTCCACCGCAATCAGGGCAAGGATGCTCTGCCATGTAGTTTTCAAGCTCCCAGCGCATCGACATGCTCTGCGTCTCTTTGTAGCGCCGCTCTATGTTATTGACAATCCCTTCAAAGGGCTGTGTCAGTACACCCTTTCCTCTGGGCTGATCGTAATACAGCTCTAATTTTTCACCTTTAGTGCCATAGAGAATGATATCTAAAATTTCTTCGGGGAGGTTCTTTACCGGTGTGGTCAGCTTGAATTTGTATTTTTTTGCCAGCGCTTCAAAGTACATTTTAGAAATGCCGTCGCTCTTTACATTGCCCCAACCGGAGGCTGTAATTGCACCCTCAGCAACGGAGAGTGTCGGATTGGGAATAATGAGCGCTTCATCTACCCGAAGTTGCGTACCCAAGCCTGTACATTTCGGACATGCGCCGTAGGGGTTGTTAAATGAGAATAGTCTGGGAGTCAGCTCTTCCATGGAAACGCCACAGTCTTCACAAGCGTAATTCTGAGAAAAGAGCAGTTCTCTATCTTCACCCACTATATCAATGACCACCAGCCCACCGGAAAGCGAAAGCGCTGTCTCAATGGAGTCTGTAAGCCTATGGGCAATGTCTTCTTTGATGACCAGCCGGTCAATGATTACTTCTATATTGTGCTTTTTATTTTTATCGAGCTTGATTTCCTCTAGGAGATCATAGACATTGCCGTCCACGCGAACACGAACATACCCGCTCTTTCGTGCATCTTCGAACACCTTTGAGGATTCGCCTTTTCTTGCACGGATTACAGGTGCCATCACCTGAACTCTCGTTGCTTCCGGCAGAGACATCACGCTGTCTACAATTTGATCTACGGATTGTTGCTTTATTTCTTTGCCGCATTTGTGGCAGTGGGGTACACCGACACGCGCCCAAAGCAGCCGCAGGTAGTCGTATATTTCGGTCACGGTGCCTACGGTCGAGCGTGGGTTGCGGCTCGTTGTCTTTTGGTCTATGGAGATGGCCGGTGATAGTCCTTCTATGTAGTCTACGTCGGGCTTTTCCATTTGTCCGAGAAATTGGCGTGCGTATGCCGAGAGTGATTCGACATAGCGCCGTTGTCCCTCGGCATAGATGGTGTCAAAGGCGAGTGAGGATTTGCCGCTCCCGGAGAGTCCTGTCATTACAACGAGTTTGTCGCGGGGGATTTCTATGTCGATGTTTTTCAGGTTGTTTTCACGTGCGCCTTTTATGTATATGTTGTTTCGCATTAAATTATCAGCTTTCTTTGTTATTCTATGGTACCAGTTGTCCGTAAGGTACGACCATTATGGCGCTTTCTGTGCTGAAATAGTAGTCAAATATCATACGCGCGATATCCATAACTGCCGAACCTGAACCGCCTTTTTCTATGACTATAGCTACGGCAATTTCCGGATTGTTGTGCGGCGCATAGGCTACGAATATACCATCGTTGACATCTCTGCCTGCGACTTGCGCTGTACCTGTTTTGGACCCTACCAAAATCGGATAGTTGCGGAAAACCGAACGCGCTGTGCCTTCGTTTCCTCTCGATGCTGCAAGCATGCCCTCTCTGATCAGCTCAAGATGATATGTTTCTTCGATTTGGCTGCGTACTGTCGGCTCAAATGTGTGCAGCGCTTCGGAGAAGTCATTGCTCATGACTCTTTGCAAAATAGACATTTCGAATAGTGTCCCACCATTGGCGATCGTTGCTGTGTAACTGGCGAGTTGCAGCGGTGTAAATCTATTATGCCCTTGTCCAAAACCGGTAGTGACGGAAAGCGCAGAGCTCCATGAGGGGTGGTCTACCAGCCCATGTGCATAGGCTTCTCTCAGCCATTCAGGTGTCGTCAGTCTGCCGGTACTCTCAGGCAGCTCAATCCCGGTGTTTACACCCAATCCAAATTCTCTGGATATCCCTGCCAGTATATTCCCTTGCTGATATGAACTGCCTTGCTCCGCCGGAAGGCGGTCTGCAACCCACATGAAGTAGTAGTTGCATGAAGCTTCCATAGCGCGCACCATATCTACGCCGCCATGACCCACGCCCACCAAAGAGAAAATCCAGCAGCTCGGAGTAAAGTTATGCGCCGCATATCTCATATACCGCCCTGCACAGCCTATGGTCGTATGTCTGTCTACAAGACCGTGGCGTAGTCCTGCAAATCCTGTGATCATCTTAAAGGTTGATCCCGGAATAAAGCGTCCATGTGTTGCACGATTAAACATCGGGTTTCTCGAATCCAGATTGAGCATCCCAAAGTCTTGCCCCAGTGTTCGGGGATTAAATGTCGGATATGATGCCGCCGCAAGAAGTTCTCCGGTTCTCACATTGGTCACCACCACAGCGCCGCCCGGAATGAGGATCTCTTCAATATCAATCACCTCATTGGATAGGCTCGCATCAATTTCGCGCTCACTATTGATCAGATTGATCTGCGTCCTGAGCGAATGTTCCACTACTGTCTGAAGGTCAATATCCAAGGTCAAATATACGTGATTGCCCGGTTGCGGTTCACGTACAGTGATCACATCTACAACGGTTCCATCGGCAGCCATCCTGATGCGTTGTCTGCCATCTATCCCGCGCAGAACACGTTCAAATGCATATTCTGCACCGATTTGCCCGACCAGTGCATCCATGGGATATCCATATTCCCTAAGCACTTCAAATTGCTCTGGAGACATGCGCCTGATATACCCCAACACGTGTGCAGCATAAGATGTATGATACTCTCTGATGGAGGATCTTTCGACAAAAACGCCGGCATAATCCCGCTCTGCAAGCAATGAAACAAAGTCCGTTGAAACGTCTCTGGCAAAGACATATGGATTGAGGTTGCTTATGATAAATCTCATCTCCAACTCATAGCGGATACCCATGATCAGCCTTGCGTCCAAGATGCCTATGGTGTAGTCTATATTGTAATGGTTGCGCATCCATGCCAACAAATCGGATGCTGAAATGTCAGGATCGATACGATGCTCTGCAAAAAACGCATCAAGCCATCTGCGCTCTTCTCTTCTCATGTCCGCAAAAAATGCAAATGGAGCGCCTGTGGTTATCGGCAATGTATCTGTATATTCATAACCTCGCTCTATCGTTGTGTATATCAGATCCAAAATGCTTCTGTTCATCACTCTGCTTCCCCGCGGACGCATCGTGTTAAAGTCAAGCATGACATCAAATGATGCTCTCCCGGATGCCAACAATATGCCATTTCTGTCATAGATATTGCCGCGAGCCGCCGGTAAGTTAATGGTTCGTGTAGTGGCTCTCGGAGGTGTCGTATAAGGGTCAAGTGCGCGCGCCTCATAAATCTGAATCCTGTATAGATCGACAATGTATATAGAAAACATGACTGCTGTGATTAAAAATATTATAGCGATCCGCGCAGGTTTATACATCTTTTGCATATATCGTTTACCGTCCCTTTCTTACTGTGGTCTGCCGGCCACCGACTCTCTGTATATGCGCTTTCCAATTGCATTGACAAAAAACCAAATCGGAAATGCAAATATAAGCGAATATATCGTCTGCCAAATCGCGGTGCCCAAAAGATATTGGGGCAAAACCCCTACAAAGTATATCAGCGGAAACATCTGCACTGCGGCACAGAGTACCAAAACACCTGCACAAAACAGAACATACGTCACAAATCCGCGTGTAATAAATGTGTCAGCCAATGTGCCGACAAGCAAGCCGGTAAGGGTTAGTGTGACTGTAAATACCGCTACCGGCTCATTGAGTGCAAGATCACACAATATCCCGGCAAATATGCCCACCACACCCCCGGTTACACGTCCTTCATATACCGCAACGCCTGTGCTGACCATCGGGAGTAGCATCGGCGCCAGTCCGCCAAAGCGAAGATAAGGGAAGATCATCCCTTGGAAAATAAACACCACGATCAGCAGCAACGCATGCAGCACAATTGAAACAAAAAGTGTCTTTCTCTTCATAGCATCTTATTCTTCATCGTCTACTTCAAATGCCGTTATTACAAAGACTTCGGTCAGTGCATCGAAGACGCGGGTCGGTCGGACTGTCGCAAACCGTCCGATACCTGTTGGATGCACGTGCAACTCAACGACCTCACCGATACTCAGCCGGGGCGGAAATCTTCCACCATATCCGGATGTAACGATTGCGTCACCCACTCTGACGATTTGATCGTCATCGATATGATCCAGCAACAAAAGGCCGTTGCGCATGAGATTAAAGTCTCCTCTGATCGTGGCGGTTCTGTCACCTTCACCGATAAATGCGCCCGCAGAAAATGTGGTGTCAAGCACTGTTACAACCGTTGAGGTGGTCGCTCCAACATCGGTGACTTGCCCGATGAGCACCCCATATTCTGTGATGACTGCATTTCCGGATTCGATTATCGAGTTGGCATATCCTCTGTTTATCGTAAACGATGATGACCAATTAGATCCGCTCCAGCCCCGAACTCTTGCAAATTCTGTGTCATATTCCGGGTTTCTTTCACGAAAGCCCAATTGAAGTCTCAGTAAAGCATTTTGCTCGGCCAACTCTTGCGATTCTCTAAAATCGCCGCGTAATCTGGTGTTTTCCGCTATAAGCTGCTCATATCTGGCCATCAGGTCATCGTATCTGTATACAGAGGCATAAATTCGCTCAAAAACACCGGTCACATTCGATGCGAGTGTTCTGACGGGTCTGGTGACTGCGTTGCCAAGGTTTGTCACCGGCCCCACACCATCAAAGAAGTTGACAGAGAAAAACGCCACTATAGCAAATCCCACCGCCACTGCGGCGATCATTATAGATTGTCTGCTTAATAATACTTTCATATATCTACACCCAAATTCCTTAACATAATCGTCAGGCGGCACACAGGCAGTCCCATAACATTAAAAAAGTCGCCTTCCAGTCTTTCAATGAAGACCGAACCCATGCCCTGTACACCGTATGCCCCAGCTTTGTCCATAGGTTCTCCTGTTTTGACATAGTTTGTGATTTCTTTGTCTGATAGTTCACGAAAGTAAACTGCTGTGGATTCTGCACCGGTGATTATGTCATCACCCAAAATAATTGCAAGTCCGGTATATACTGTGTGGCAACGGCCTGACAGTCTCTTAAGCATGTCCTCGGCATCTTGCGCATCGGTTGGCTTCCCAAAATGCTGCCCATCTAAATACACCTCAGTGTCCGCTGCAATAATCAAATCGTCTGGATTGCATAACTTCGAAACATTTTTTGCTTTTTGCAGTGCGGTCTTACATACCGATTGCTCCGGTGTAAGTCCGAGCGCAAATATCTCTTCGGTCTCATCCGGGATCACTGCAAAATCTTTAATCTCGATCATCTTGAGCAGTTCTTTGCGGCGCGGCGATCCTGAGGCCAGTATAATCTTAAGTTGCTTATCATTTTTAAGTTTCAAGCTATTCAACGCCTCTATAGTATAGCCCCCTCGTGTGTCCTGAGGGCTGATAATCATTTTGTCCCATATATCTTTTGGTGATTGTTGCGCATTCCAGTGCGTTCTCTGTTGTGAAACTCAGACGTTGCGCCCAGAGTCCGATCGAGTGGATCATATTGCTCTTGTCGGCCATAAATAATTTCTTTGAGTTGAGCAGTACATTTCTGCAACCATGTTCGGGTAATACAGGAAACAGTGCGCCTTGTCTATCTACCAGTCCGGTAAAACTGTCACAGGTACATACGCCTGTGCTGTTTTTGATGATGCAGTTTTCTGTGATCATCAGCGGCAATCGTCCATAGGTTATGAGTTCCGTATCGAGCGGCTTGGACATATCACGAATCTCCGCAAGGCGGAGTTCAAAAGATAATGTTGCTGACTGTAGTCCCAGATTTCTCAGGACATATAATGTCTCAGAGTTAAACACGTTGAGACCGAAGTCTCCTCTGACTGTCATGCCATGACCCTTAGCAAATTGGATGTGTCCGATATTTCCTATGAGGGCTTCCGTCACGCCCATGGGTACTATGCGTGTCAATATATCGGATATTTTCTTTCGCTCATTATCGTGGATTATTCTGGGTAAAATGACCGCAACATTTATATCTTCATTATTTATAAAGCGATCGAGAATCGGTGATTCGTATTCAAATTCCGATATCGGCACGTAGACTATCTTGGGTGCAAGCGCTTCGAGTTCTTTAGAAAGTTGCTCTGCTCTCAAAACAGAGACTGTGAGTATCGGTGTCCCTGCATATCCGACAAAATCCTCACCGGGTGTAAACTCACCTTCCGCACGTATCGGCGCGGGTTTTCGCTGTTCTAGCAGTTCAGCAAGCAGGCTTCTGCGCATCTCGTTAAATACTGAAACCGGAAGCGATAAGCCCGGTGCAACAGTGCCTTTTACACCGGCGCAGTAAAATGGTGTGCCGCCGGTTTTGTGTAGTTGTGTCTGGAGTGTCGCCAGAGAAAGTTCCTTGTGAAATGCCGGTTCCGGTACTTTGCCATAGACCACCGCAGTGTTCTTTCTGTCGTCAATGGCTGCGAGCTTCGCTCTCTTTCCTGCGCTGATCGCTCCGACGAATCGCACCGGCACTCTTTGGAATTCTCCGTTTAAGTAGCTCTTGCGTGCGGTTGCAAACATGACTGTGTCCGATTTTTTTTCTTCCTCACGTATGCCAAACATCTCAGATCCGAGTTTGTCTGTATAATATCCATCTGTGAATCCCTGTCGTGAAAACGCCTTTTGCAGGGCGGTCAGATCTTCAGGAGAAGGGCGCTTGCCTGTGTGTACCGCTCTGGCGTAAATGCCGGTCACAATCGCCGAATATTCCGGTCTTTTCATGCGTCCTTCTATTTTTACACTGGCGACGCCGATTGATGCCAGTTCGTCCATATATGATACCAGACTGTTGTCTTTCAGGCTAAGCGGATGAAGCGCTGCATGGCCGACTGCATTGTATCCCAGACGGCAAGGTTGGGCACAAACGCCGCGGTTTCCGCTGCGCCGTCCTATGATTGCACTCATGTAGCACTGACCAGAATAACACACACATAGTGCGCCGTGTACGAAGACTTCTATTTCAATCGGGGCATTTTTGCAAATGTATGCCAGTTTTTTCCGCGAGAGTTCTCTGGCAACGACAACACGCTTGAGTCCCATCGCAGCAGCCATTTTCGCCCCTTCGAGGTTGTGTATGGTCATTTGCGTGCTTGCGTGAAGCGGAACTTCCGGAACGGCTTGTTTTAACGCACTCATGACGCCCAAGTCTTGAATGATGATCGCATCAATGCCAAGTCTGCATGCGATTTTAGCACGTTCGGCTATGGGCGCAAGTTCATGGTCGGATGCAAGCGTATTTAATGTTAAGTATGTTTTTACACCGCGAATACGACAGTATTCAAGCGCCCGCGCAAATTCTTCCGTAGAGAAATTCTTTGCGTTTTTCCGAGCGTTAAATTCACCGAATCCTAAATATATAGCGTCTGCGCCGTTTTGTACAGCAGCCGTTACACCTTCAGGAGAACCCGCAGGCTATAGTATTTCCAGCACTGAACTCACCCACAAAATAAAAATAGAAACTAAGTGATAACAAATAGTAACATATTATATCACAGTTTGTATCCAAATGCCATAGTTAATGGTAAACATTTTTTTAATATTCGGCAAAATGGTTTAGTCAATAGTAATGTCATTGCTATCGATACAAAAAACAGTCAAGGCGAAAAATCACTTTGGCTGCTTTTTTGTTTTTGCATTTACGTGTGGCAACGGCGCACAAAGCCGTGCGGTCATCACAATCGCATGGCTATTGCAGCATTTTTGCAAGATATTCTCTACTATGTCGAAAGCACCTGAATCTTCCCATCCCTAACCGCAATGCCCACCTGCTTTATATTCGCCGCATAGCTGAAAATCATCTCGGTGGCAATTGCATCTTCTATCTCTTTCTGAATCACTCTGCGTAAATTGCGCGCACCATAAGCTTGCGAATAGGACTTATCCGTCAGATAATCCAGAAGACTATCGTCATACTGTAGGGTGATCGGCTTTTCTGCCATGGCATGTTTCAGCTCTTCGAGCATCAGCTTCGCAATCGCTTTAAAGTTCTCTTCGGTCAAGTGGTTAAAGTACACAATCGCATCCACGCGATTGATAAATTCCGGACGCAAGAAATCCTTGAGTGCTTTTTCAGCTTTTTCCTTGCCTTGCTCATCTCTGGAGCGATTAAACCCAACCGCACCATCTTTTTTATCGCTGCCTGCATTGGTCGTCATGATCACGACCGTATTTTCAAAATTGATCATGCGCCCTTGCGCATCGCTGATCCGGCCGTCATCAAGGATTTGCAGCAAAATATTCATGACATCCGGATGTGCCTTTTCTATCTCATCGAAGAGCACCACACTATATGGCTTGCGGCGCACTTTTTCTGTAAGCTGTCCGGCTTCATCATAACCGACATAACCCGGAGGTGAGCCGATAATACGCGATACTGCATGTTTTTCCATAAACTCGGACATGTCCAGCCTGATCAAAGACTCTGGAGAGTCGAACAAGTCAGCTGCCAGACGCTTGACCAGCTCCGTCTTGCCCACACCGGTTGATCCGATGAAAATAAATGAAACAGGCTTGCGCTTCGGCGAAATGCCCACACGATTGCGTCGGATTGCCGCACATACAACATCCACAGCTTCATCCTGTCCGATGATATGTTCCTTAAGACGCACATCAAGCTCTGATAGACGCTTAAATTCATCCTCACGGATACTGGACGCAGGAATTTTTGTCCATAGCTCAATGACACGCGCAAGATTATCTAATGTCAGCGCGGGAGCGCCTTCCAGTTCAAGTCCATCGAGTTCGCCGGTCAGCCTCAAGTCCAAACTCCGAATCTCGGCCAGTCGCGCATAATCACTTCCGTTTGGCGCAGCCAAAATCATCTCACGTTCCTTGGATAGATCGGCTTTTTCTTTATTGATTGCATCTTTTCTGGCAATGACCTCACTTTTGAGGTTCATATCGGAACAGGCCTCGTCAATCAGGTCAATGGCCTTATCAGGCAAGAATCGATCCGAGATATAACGTTCAGACAATATCACTGCCTGCCTTGCCATGTCATCAGGAATAGACACACCATGAAAGTCCTCATAATAATGCTTAATGCCCATAATGATATCGATGGAATCATCGATCGAAGGCTCAGCCACTATGACGGGCTGAAATCTGCGCTCAAGTGCGGCATCCTTTTCAATATGCTTTCGGTACTCCGTAAAAGTGGTCGCACCAATCACCTGTATCTCGCCGCGCGAGAGGGCAGGTTTTAGTATATTTGCAGCGTTCATAGACCCCTCGGCATCACCGGCACCGACGAGACTATGCACCTCATCTATAACCAATATGACATTGCCTTGGGCTTTGATTTCCTCGACAAGACCTTTCATACGACTCTCAAACTGACCGCGAAACTGCGTCCCGGCAACCAGTGCCGTCAAGTCAAGCAAATATACTTCTTTGTCACGTAACTTAAAGGGCACATCACCATTAAAAATCCGCTGTGCGAGTCCCTCGGCAATGGCGGTCTTGCCCACGCCGGGTTCGCCGATGAGACAGGGGTTATTCTTCTGTCTTCTGTTTAATATCTGTACTACACGTTCGGTCTCAATTTCACGGCCGATCATCTTGTCTAGTTTTCCGTCTGCGGCTCTGCGTGTCAAAGATATGCAATAATTTTCAAGATACTTGCGTTTTTTTCCACCTTGTGATGCTTGTCCGGGTTGCCCTGCATCTTTACCCTCACGAAGCGGTCTAGGAAAATCTCTTGTCGGAAAATCTTCAGGCCCGCCAAAAAGTCTGTTTAAAAACGGAAAAGTGGCGGTCTTGCCGTCATCTGTGCTGTTTTCTTGTTCTGCAAGACCTTCCATCCCGCCCATTGCATCCATCATCTCATCCGTCAGGCTTTCGAGGTCTTCGTCAGACAGACCCATGCGTTTTATGATATCTTCAACAGGCTTTATGTTCAGTTCACGAGCACATTTGATACAAATACCCTCATTAGTTGTTACACCATTTTCAATTCTTGTTATAAAAATCACGGCAGGATTTTTTTTACACCTTGCACAAATTGTTGATTGCATTTACTCACTAATCTCCTTTGGATTGCCCGCACGTTCCATGCTTTTCATAATTTTAACATATTTTATCAAATAGCTTACAAGCGCTAAGAATGTAAGACCTATGGCTACTGAAATCAGTAAGATCGATATCCAATTGGAAATGCTTCTATACAGCATCAGCGTCACGCAGACGAGAAAGAATACCACTGTTGCAGTCTTGCCAATTAAGTTCGATGGCGGAATATCCGCATGCGCTTTCTTATGCAGCACCAAGCCGCCGACACCCATGAGCAGTTCTTTTACGCCGACCAGAAGCACTGCCCATAAAGGGATCAGCCCATCAATCGTTATACAGACCATAACGGCTATCGTCATCAGCTTGTCGCCCAGGGGATCAAGTACCTTACCTACATTTGAAGAAACCTGAAACTTTCGTGCGAAAAAGCCATCAAGAAAGTCACTGAATGCAGCAATGGCATAAATAAGCACCGCATACAGATTGTTATTGGTGTCGTCAGAAAAATATACCAATATAAACACCGGCACGAGACAAATCCGAAATACAGATATTATATTCGGAACAAACTTCACCCTGCAATTCCTCCAAAATAAATTTAAAAAATATAACTATATAAATAGTATCATATCATTTCGCATTGCAGACACTATTAAATGCCCAATATACCTGCGATAAAGTTGTTTTGCACCAAGTAATTTAGCACAACGGTGTCTTCAAGCAGCTCAATGGCCAACAGGCCAAAATAGCGGGCAACCACCGCAAGTGTTAACACAATAATAAGCCCCTTAACAAATCCGAAAGCAGTGCCTGTAATTGCATCGACAAGCCGCAATCCCGGAAGTGAAAATACAAAGCCTATCAGGTTTCCTATCACCGCAAAAACAATCGTAATGAGCACAAAGGCTATCGCAAAAACGGCTATATACGCAAGCGATGAAGATAATGTATCTGCAATGGAGGTAGAAAGCGATCGTTCTGAATCTCCCACTATAGCTCTTTCGGTAACGCTGATGGCTGCCGGAATCGGCAGTCCAATTTCGCGCAACGCCGTATATGATGCTCTAAAGTCTTCTGAGTCATCTTCATGGTCAATATCTTCAAATGGAACGTTGTCCGAGTCTATGTCCGCAAGTGCCGTATCAATAACACCGCCCACAAATGGGATAAGCATTCCTTCAAACTCCTCTGAATAGGCATTTGCGATGATATTTGCTGCCAAAATTGCAACAACAAGCGCAACAACGCCAAACACGCCGCGAATAAGTCCGTTTTTGTAACCGCGCCACGTACAGTACACAACAACGCCGATAATCGCAAGGTCAATCAAAATAGATGTCAATTCGTAGTGCACCCCCCTATACCAAAGCAAAAACAAATCCCGGCAGCACTCAATTTGTGCGCAATTTGTGAAATGCTGTCCTCATAAGTCTTATTCCTTAAAAACCGCCATAGCCATATGCTCTCCGGTTGCCAGTGCGACACCGCCGCCCAACGAATGCACTCTGCTGATCCCGGCGGCTGATGAGTCTCCTTCTATCTTACTAAAGGCGTTTAGATTACGATCAAAAAACATGACTCCATCACTAAACAGTACGGCAAGATACCCGCCCTCATAGGACATTGATATGATTTCGCGATCTGTATCATACTCGGTCAGAACCCTGCCTCTATCATCAATTTTTACAATGCGCCCGGAGTGGCCTACTCCATAGTCCAGCAAGTGCAATATGGTCACATTGTCATGGAGTATAAAGCCGCCGAGACGTCTGTCAGCAAACTCAAACAGTGTCCGACTCTCCCCATTTCTGTCGATAATCATCAGCGCATCTCTGGAAACAGCCAGAAGGTTGCCATTTGACAAAAATCGCATATCCAAGATCAGTCCGCCGGGGAGCACAAACACACTGTCGTACTCGCTTCGGTTCATCCCTTGGTACAGCGTTATTCTGCTGCCGATATCAGTCAGATTCAGCACCGCAAGATTTCTGTTATCCGGCGATATGACGGAAGCAAAAGCATATCCGCTGCCCAGCTCTACCCGAAACACGGCGTTGCCGCGATCATTATAAACCATGACCATGCTGCGCAGTCCGCCGCCCTCTTGGGTGTTAACGCTAAACCATCCGCCTCTATTGATCGAAGCGGAAATAATTGCGCCGCTTGCCTCAAGCGAAGACAGCACCTCATTTGAGTCAAAAACGCGAACCGCAGTCCCGCCAATATCAAATGCTATGGCGCGGGAATTATTCGCACTTACAGCAGGGCGATGCATCCAAAATGAATCTCTGAGGACTTCGTTTCCATCGTAGTCCAGCACTTGAATGCCCAATGCACCGGCCGCAGCGATAGAATTATGTAAATTTACAAATACTCTGTCCCGCCCAACGTCAAAGAGTAACTCATCCGCCACCTCAATGGGTGTCGGGCGTGTAAAGATATTGGTAAACCAAGCAAAACTCACACCGCGTCCGGAAATCAGTGCCATAGAGATGTAAGTCAGAATAATCAATGACACAACCGAAAAGATGAGACCGATAAGCCTGTGCCATTTTTTCTTTGATTTTTTTTCGCCGAACATCAACTACTACTCTCCGTTTCAATGCGATTTAGAATTATATCATTCTTTGTGCAAAAAAGAAATAAAAAATTAAACAAACATTTCTGAGACCTTACCTTCGTACCAAATTCTCGTCAGATATAGACCGCCCGGCGGCAGCGTTGGGCCAGTGAGTCTGCGATCCTTCTGTGTCAAAAGCTCAGGGAGATCATCAGGCGCAATTTTGCCCTCTGAGACATAAATTAGCGTTCCAGCCATCGCTCTGGCCATGTTGTATAAAAAGCCATTTGCACAAACTTTAAGCTCAGTCAATGACCCTTTTTCTTCGACTTCATACCAATGAACCGTCCTTACGGTGGTCTTTGTTACAGAGCCTACTGAGCGGACTGCTGCAAAATCATGGGTACCGACAAAGTGGTTCGCTGCACGCTTCATCGACTCGATATCCAGTCTGCCGGGATAAAAAAAAGCTCTATCGCAGTAAAAGGGATTGCGTATCCGGGAGTTATATATTCGGTAGGTGTATTCTTTTTTTATGGACGAAAGGTTGGCATCAAACTCGGGCGGAACATCCATCGCTTTTTGTAAAGCAATATCAGGTGGGAGCAGCGCATTAATCGCAAGGGGCAATCTGTCCGCCGGAATACGCGATGAAATCTTAAAATTTGCGCAATAGTTCTCAGCATGGACTCCGGCATCCGTGCGCCCACAGCCGTTTATTTTGACCGTGTGTCCGCACAGTTTAGAAAGCGCATCTTCGAGCGTACCGGCTATGGTTGTTTCCGTCTTCTGAACCTGCCAGCCGTGATATTTCGACCCATCATACATTATTTTAGCAGCGATATTTCTCATAAAAATGATCATTCCTTTCGCATTGCGTCAGGCACAAAACAACCATGAAAAAGGAATGATCATTCCGTGCATCATTCGCGGTTCCCATTAGGGGAGCGAATCGCACATGCCCTTGGTTTAGTTTGAATGCTTTCAAACTATCCCCTATCAGCGCAGATACACAATCACCACAATTAAACCCGCACCCAGCAGCAACGCAACAAAATCTCTGCCCTGCGCCTTTAAAACTTTCATCCTCGTCCTGCCCTCTCCACCATGATAACAGCGGCTCTCCATCGCAGTGGCCAGCTCGTCGGCACGCCTAAAGGCACTGATAAAAAGCGGAATAATCAGCGGAATAATGGCTTTGGCTCGCTTGATTAAACTGCCGGACTCAAAATCTGCGCCCCGCGCCCTTTGCGCACTGATGATCTTATCCGTTTCTTCTATCAGCGTCGGGATAAATCTCAGCGCAATGCTCATCATCATCGCCAGTTCATGGATCGGCAGCTTAATCTTCTTGAGCGGATTGAGCATCTGCTCAAGACCATCTGTGAGTGCAATCGGAGAAGTCGTATAAGTCAAAAGAAATGTTCCTACAATGAGCATGATCAGCCGGGATGCCATAAATCCCGCATTATACAGCCCTTCGCGTGTAATGACTATAAATCGGTATTCAAGCAAAACCGTCTCGCCATGGACGAAGAAAATATTTAAAACAACCGTGATCAAAATAATGATAAAAATAGGCTTGAGTCCTCTAAAGACTGCCTTTGGCCCGATCTTCGAAAGCGTCAAGCAAGTCAGCACAACAACGAACATCAGTGCGTACGCCACAACACCTTGTGCTAAAAAAAGTGCGGTGATATACGCCAGCGTGAGTAGCAGCTTTATTCTGGGATCCAGTCTGTGAACAATGGTAGTTCCGGGAAAAAACTGACCCAATGTGATGTCTTTAAGCATGGTCATCACCCCCCGGATTGCTGCGAACACTTTCGCCTTTGCCTTTGGATTGTTTTAGCTCTTTGAGGGCATTGCAAAGCATATTGGTGGTGTAAATATCCTCCGGTAGCTTTAAGCCCAGCGCCCTTAGCCGAGCGGCTACCAGTGTCACCTTGGGTGCGCTGAGTCCCAATGCACTGAGCGCTTCGTCTTGCGAAAAGATCTGTGCCGGAGTGCCTTGCATTTCAAGCTTTCCATGCGCCAAAATGACGATGCGATCCACTGCACGTGCCAGTTGCTCCATATCATGAGTGACCATAATGACGGTCGCACCGTGCGCATTCTTATAGTTCATGACATTGCGCAGAATCTCCTCACGCCCCCTCGGATCAAGTCCCGCTGTAGGCTCATCTAAAATCAGCACTTCCGGGCGCATGGCGATGACACCGGCAATCGCTGCACGCCGCTTCTCCCCGCCGGACAGTTCAAACGGTGATTTTTTGAGCAACTGATCACCAAGCCCGGCAAACCCCGCCGCCTCAAGAACACGTTCCTCAACATCCGAAGCTGAAAGACCCATATTTTTAGGCCCAAAAGCAATATCCTCAAAAACAGTGGACTCAAAAAGCTGATACTCAGGATATTGAAAGACAAGTCCAACTTTAAAACGCGTATCACGTGTAAAGCTTTTGCTTTCATGGATATCTTTGCCCTCATATAAGACCCGCCCGGAAGTGGGCTTTATCAGACCGTTTAAATGAGAAATAAACGTCGATTTACCTGAGCCGGTAGCGCCAATAATGCCCAAGTATTCGCCTTTTTCCACTTCAAAGTCAATATCATAAATCGCGACATGTTCAAAAGGTGTGCCAGAACTATATACATGTGTCAGCGATTCGGTCTTAAGCATATGCAAATCAGTTTCTTCCTTTTACTTTTTGTACTTATCGGAATTGATGTGGGTATTTATCTATTTGAATTCATTGTAAATCGCTTGTGCGCATTCATCAACCGTCAACGCATCGAGCGGCAAGTCAAATCCATCATTCCTGAGCTCATGAATCAGTGCAGTGGTCTCAGGCACGTCCAATCCGGCCTGCCGCAAGATCGTCTCATTTACAAAGACCTCACGCGGTGTACCGTCCATGATGATTGCGCCATCAGACATGACAACAATTCGATCAGCGAAGATGGCTTCGTCCATATGGTGGGTGATCAACACGACTGTAACCCCCAAGTCATCACGAAGGTTGCGTATCACTTCTACTACACTTTCTCTCCCTCTTGGATCGAGCATCGCCGTAGGTTCATCAAAAACAACACACTCAGGCTCCATCGCCAAAACTCCGGCAATCGCAACTCTTTGTTTCTGTCCGCCGGAAAGCAGATGCGGCGCATGTTCACGAAACGCATACATGCCTACGACTTTGAGCGCTTCATCAACGCGCCTGCGAATTTCATCGGAAGGATAACCGAGATTCTCCGGCGCAAAGGCCACGTCTTCTTCAACTACAGTGGCGACGATTTGGTTATCGGGGTTTTGAAAAACCATGCCCACTCTGCGGCGGATTTCCAAAATAAGGTCTTCGTCTGAGGTATCACGTCCGCAAACAAAAACCTTGCCGCCCAGAGGCAGTAGTATGGAGTTAAAATGCTTAGCCGGTGTGGATTTGCCGGAACCATTATGCCCTAAAATGGCGACGAATGTACCTTTTTCGACCTCTAAATCAAGCCCCTGCAAAACTACCTTGGGTTCACTGTCGTCAGCGCCAAAATAAGAAAATTCTAATTTTTCAGTCTTAATAATACTATTCATTGATCCACCTGCATGTCGCCCCGCAGGGCAAAGCCAAGCCGCTTGCAGTTACCGGCAAGCCCAGCTCCCGGCTTTCGCTTTTGCCGCCGAGCAAAGATTGTGTGATGTAAGATATTGTAGATGGGGATAACCCTGTCGTGTATGAGTTCACTATCAAAAATAATGGATCATCGCTTAAAACTCCGGTGCAGAGCTTTACAAACGCAAATAGGTTATCTTCAAGTTTCCAAATTTCGCCGGAGGGGCCTCTGCCATATGATGGAGGGTCCATTATGATCGCATCATAGCGCCGTCCGCGCTTAATTTCCCGCTCGACAAATTTAGCACAGTCGTCCACAATCCAGCGAATCGGTCTGTCTTCAAGTGCGGACGCGCTTGCATTTTCTCGCGCTCTTGCGACCATGCCTTTTGCTGCGTCAACATGACAGACATCAGCGCCTGCCGCTGCTGCCGCTATAGTTGCAGCACCTGTGTACGCAAAGAGGTTCAGTACGCTGATTTTTCGGTTGGCATAGCGAATTTTGTCTGAAATATATGCCCAGTTGACTGCTTGTTCGGGAAAAAGTCCGGTGTGCTTAAAGTTCATCAGGCTGACATTAAATGTCAAGTCATCGATTCCGATCTGCCATCGGTTCGGTATGTTGCCTTTGTCCCATTTTCCGCCGCCTGATTGTGAGCGCAGATATCGGGCGTCCGGGTTCTTCCATCGCGGATGTATTTTCGGCGTGTGCCAAATCACCTGCGGATCAGGTCTTACCAGCACAAAAGATCCCCAGCGCTCTAGCCTTTCGCCGTCAGAGCAGTCGAGAAGTTCATAGTCAGACCATTTGTCAGAAAGCCACATAAGGTACTCCGTTCTCGGAATGAATGTCTAAGTTATGTACTATGTCATACACAGCGCATAATTATATCAAAAGGGTTAGGGCAAGTCAAATTATGCCAACCGGCAAAATGCAACTATTTTAACCGGCAGTTTGCAACAATTTCCAAATCCAACAAGGGGTGATTGCACATAATTTCCAAACCATTTCCAAGTCCAAAAGGGCCGATTGCACATAATTCCGGATTTAAAAAATATTTTCATGCACATGTGCCCAACAGGCAGCCAACATATTATGTGACTGCCTGTTTGGGTTCTGTTTTAACCTTATGCTCAGACGAATGTGCGCAACCTATCTAATATGAATGATGCACCCATTTGGGCAGTATCCTTCTTCGTCTAATTCAAATTGAAAACATACAGAACAAATCAGCCCATGATTTATTGCGCCATCTTGTCTGACTGTCACCATTTCTCTCAACACTCCCGCTGTGACTGTCACTGTAGCTGTTCGATCCTCACCATGATTTGTATCGGCTATGAGCCTGAATCCGTTATTCAACCTTACTACACTTAGCCATGATTGATCGCTCACCACATTCCAAGAAGGTTGATTCGTAGTTACTGTAACCTCAACAGATGTTGTTAGCCAACCTGTATTCCATGCATTTCGGGCA
>Ga0123355_10003840_pt1 | contig 21729 bp, 17 predicted proteins | sample TergutEmb28metaG_3_FD_89872 | JGI IMG/M metagenome (GOLD analysis project Ga0123355, IMG submission 89872) | Embiratermes neotenicus P1 segment gut microbial communities from Petit-Saut dam, French Guiana - Emb289 P1 | ecosystem: Host-associated > Arthropoda: Insects > Digestive system > Gut ...
AAACCAACTAGATGTCACTTAGTATTGTATTTATTTCTCCTTTATAAGTTGCTCAACATGTTTCGGGCCACCTTGTGCCCATCTTCAGGAGCTGACGACTTAGTGGTATTTTTTCACGTGTGGCGCAGTGTCGTGGCTGTGTAGGCAGTCAGATCCGGTTGGCTGGTTGTGTGTCCATTGGGAAGTACGTATCTTGTCAAGTTACCTGTTCAGTATACAAAAGGGTAATGTAAATATTCTTTGGGATTTGGAAAATGGAACACCTGTGGGGTTGTCTACGTCATTACGTTAGGCCTTCTCGTGATTCTGATGCGGGGTGCGGAATGTACAGGGAAGGCAGTGAAGGCGGCGAGTAACATTAATTGAATTTTCGTTTCTGATGTTGCATTGTTTCAATTGTCTTAGTTCTGGAGAGCAGTTTTGTCATACCTGTCGACCTTCAAGGGCACCATACGTGTTCCATCCGTGCTAATGGAATTAGTTTTGCGTCCCCAGTATTTAATGGAAGGCCTCAGAATCGAACCATGTAATTTTAGTATAAGGGCACTTCTGCTTAGTACAAAAGCAGGTGGTTGTACGTACACTAACCACTCACCTCTGCTTCATATCGTGTGATTGTACAAGTGAGTAATTACAAATCATTGCCTTTCTATTTGTACTCGCTGTATAATTTTTGTGTCCGATACCCGTGCGTGTCGTGTACCTGTATGCGCAGTACCGATATGTTACTGTGTTACCGTTTGATATTGCTCACTAAAACATCACGCATCACGTATGTAGAGGGATGTGCTTTGGCATAGTTTCAGAACTCTCTTCGGAACGTGATTTGTTCACCGATGTAACTGCTTTTTTTAACCATGGCGAAACGGCTGTAGTGGACCAAGGCCTCATTATCGAGGATTCGAGAACACACTCATACACACCACACTCGGTAGTACACCTCTGAACAAGTGACCACAGCCCTACACGGAGACCTCTACCTGACACACAACACTAACAAGAGACAAACTTCCATGTCCCCGGCGGGATTCGAACCCGCAATCCCAGCAAGCTAGCGGCCGCAGACACTCGCCTTAGACCGCGCGGCCAGTGGGATCGTCGATGTAGCTTTAGTTCATCTTATAAAACACTGCTTATAATTGCGTGATTATGGTTTAGAAGCAAGCCTGAAGACGGGGGCCTTTCCTGCCCTCGAAACGATGTGTTGCATGTTTAAAATTAACTGAATACATTATACGGTGTAGAGTCCACAGAATTAATGAGTAAAGGAAGTCGTATTGCCCTCCGCTTTCCACTTTGCGGATGGGGCAAAAATATTGTTAGAAACCAAACGCTGACCACTTCAGATTATAAATTTTGTAATCGATACGCATATAATGGAAAACAGTAAGGAGATTGAATCCTAGAAACTTTAAGGTATGTTTTAGGGCAGAAGTGGATGGCCCATCGTCATCTCTGTTGACATCCGCACATGAATTCTGAGGCCGTTGGTGGTATCTGGGGGCAGATGATTCACTCTTCGGTGGACTTCGAATACCAGACTCGATAGGAAGGGGAGTGGACATCATCATCATCATTGTCAGCCTCCACGCTATCATGGCTGAAATATTTGGAAACCGTTTCTTTTCGGTTTTATCCCACACTTGAGGGTTGCTTTCTGCTATTTCCCGCTCTTTTGGCTTCCACTCGTTCTTCTGGGGGTCACGAATTCATTTTTGTAAGGCGTTGGACGTTAGGATATTTGTCGTACCCTCTTTCTTGACATTTTTTCGGTCATCTTTTGCGATCGACGTGATATGTGTGTGTGGGTTTTCAACGAAGAAACCCTGGTGCCGAAGGTTTATCGATTGTGTGAAACAACGTCCATCACTTTGCAGTGAAACTGCGCTAATGCCAAGGTTTCCCACATCGTGTCGTACGGGGTCTCTTGGGGAGAGCCCTTTCCGTCATGGCTACAGGAAGTCAGTTTGCCTCTGAGAAAACGTATCTGTCTAGCGGCCAGATCCTAGTTGGACGAAACTCGTTGACGGCCTTACATTTCTAGGCCCTTAGTGCTTCAAGAGGTTGAGGCTCCCAGAATTTCTAGACGCTCTAGACAAGTGAATTAGAGTGACTGCTTCTTGTCTGATGCGACTGTTCTCAGTACAGGCTAACCAGCTTCATGAAGGAGGCGTCCAGAAGTTTAAGCCTGTTGCACAATGTGGGAACGGGGAAAGCATAGGATTGGTACGCTTTTCCTCTCGCATTATTTGTCATTCCTAAGGTTTTCGTGTGGGACCCGTTCCCATCGAGTAGAAGAAGTATTCGTGAGTCCTTCTGAACTGCCAAAACTTCTCGGAATTTAGGAACCAGGTACCAAAAAAAAAATACATTGTCATTCTTCGCGTCGCAGTCTTCATCCAGTACCGCGAGAGGATAGATTGGGTTTCAAATATCCGCACTTGCTGGATTCGGTTGCTACCGATCAGTCCTGTCTGCAGAACTAAGCGTATCAAGTTGATACTGGCCTTTCATTGCCAGAATTTTGACTTCGCGGTATAGCTGTTCTGCCGGCTTTCCCGCCGTCGGGCGGTGGACAGCGATCATTTTTGCTAACAGATAACATTTTTACAGAAGCCTGTGGCACGGAACTCGGTTGTTGCCTTCGGCTTTCTCAAAGAGATGTCAGGCTGTTTAAAGAACCCCGATTCCAGTTAACCACTGCACCTATCCGTACTCTTTGAAGGGTTGGAATAGTCATTTGCCTTGCGTTGTTCGTAAGATAGATTTCTTATTTGTTTTGCAGTGAAACCGAAAAGTCGTTGCCAAACACTTTTAATGTAACTATTTCTGCTTCATGTTTAGAAGTGGAAAAATAATCGCGATATATGCCTTTTGTGTGTATTTTGAAACTGTGCTGGGATGATTGATCCTGTTCTCCATTTCACGGCACTCCAATGCTCTTTGTGGAACACCATTATCACTCAGAAACATCACAGGCACTCATTATTGACTGTCTCAGCTGCATTCGTCAGTGATTCTGGGAGCCACCATTGACGGTTTGTAGTTCTGTCCCTCTGTCGAACCATCTGAACACGCCTTATTACGAGCAGGCAAAACATGTATGGGTTCTAACGGGTACTTTTCTATTCTGCCGACCCCATGCTGCCCCATTGGTAGTTATGTGAATTTACGAAGCTTAGTATCATAACGTAAGAAAAAATATCGATAATCTAACGGGACAGCATTCCGAAGTACACCTCCCGCCTGTGTGGCGATTGCCATTTACTTCTTTTTCTTTCTTTCTTTCTTAGTCTCCACTCTTCAACTTATTCAATGTATGCGAAGAGGGTTATTATTGCACCTGATCACACTCATTGATACACTCGGTAGGACTCCCCTGGACGAGGGATCGGCCCGTTCACAAAAGACATACCCCCGGCGGTATTAAAGCCCGCCATCCCAGCAAGCGAGCGGCCGCAGACCTACACCATTGACCGCTCGGCTACCGGGACCGGTGATTTTCATTTCCGGGTATATTAAAAACCCTCACTTTCACAGCAGTAATGATCACTGACTTGATGCCGCTTGTATCCAAGATGTATTGCGATGTGAAGGTATAGCTGATCACACTGCCACATTTTGTCACACTTTCTCTTATTTTACCTCACCAACCCGTTTTGCCCTATGTTCGCCTACGTATGCAGGCCCCTGTGGATGAATTTTACAAACTGGCCTTTCCACTTTCATTCGCCCATTCTCTGCTTCAGCAGTTGCAGAATGTTCGTATGCCAAATGGTCGGAACTCAAATTTTCGTGTTTCTGAATGGTTGGTTGTCGTGTGGTGGTCTGAACGTGATGGAATGAGGTTTTATCCTGTAGCTGGTCTGCTACATAATTATTAAAGATGGGTTTTATCAGTCGGGTTATGTGGCGTCGGCTCGCCTTCTGCTTTGTCGCACTAACTCGCCGACCAGATGTCGCAGCGAAGCATGCCGGCCCAACATTTTATTATACACTGCTCGTTGTATGTCGCACAGAAATGTATGAAACGGACGTCATTGAAGAACGGGAAATGCAGTAACGTCATACTGACCAGTTTATCGGTCTCTGATCTACTGGAATTGCTGGGTGATCGTGGTTATAGCATTGGAGATCCATGCCTGCAGTGGTACAGTTTTTAACCCTGTACAACTGACATTATTTTCCCTCGCAGGTCGCTAAATAGATCTGTTTAACATAAACGTACACGGTTACAATAAACGCTTTGTGATCTGTGTTTTGTGTTACATGCCTCTATTAGCTACTAACGTTTACCAGTGTTTCATATTTACTTCCAGCGCTGTACATTCTAGATACGACCGCGAGGGTAGTAAACAAAAGAAAAATGCCGGTCGAGGGGCATGTAGTTTCTCAGTTAATCAAAAATTTCCCTGCCTTTCATATTTACTCCGCCAGTTCATTACCATATTCGCTAGAGCCCGCCACCGTACGGAGTAATGAGCCAGGCGATTTCAGTCTGTGTTATTTCGTTTAATCAGAGTAAAATGACGTAACATTTTAGTTTCGGGTAAAAAAAGTTGCTTGTATTGAGTAATTCAAATGAACATACGTTCAATAAATATTGAATTTCAAGTTCCAGGTGCATGCAGCCAACCATTAACCTCTCTTTAGAGCCGAATTAAGAATGTACCTACCCTTTCCATATGTTTGTTTCATGGTATGGCCATTATACAAGCACAGGGGAAACGTGTATTTATTATTATTATTATTATTATTATTATTATGTGTATTACTAATGAAACTTGGGAAAGTATTTATTTATCAGGTGATACTGATATCACTTTTAATGCATTCTTATTCACTTTTCTACATTTTGAATCATGCTTTCCAGTGCATTATGTCAATCCAAAAAAGAACACTAACAAGTGGATCACCAAAGGCAAAAAGATTTTTTGTAACAGTAAGCAGTCTTGTTATGTGTTTTGTAAATTCACCAATGCATTTTATTCTCTGGAAGAATTCTTTTCTGAGTCTCATAACATTTATAAATAAGTAAATTACCAAATTGGGGATCACATTAGTTACTATACAAGTTATTTATTTAATTTTATTTTGAATTTAGTCATAATATTTTAAGTTTTATCGTATTATAATTTCTGTGTGAATTGTAATATTGTTATATCCTTCTGTTATTTGACAGGCCTTGGATTTATAAATGCTATTGTGTAAGTATAAGTGTAAATGGCTTGTGACTTTCTTCAAAGTGACTGATCAAATATATGTTCTTCTCTTGATGTTCGCGTGACAGTGCATCGTTGATACAATAATATAAACAATCATCTAGATGCGACAATGACAGTTTATTAATAACTTCAATCAGCTCGACATGTTTCGGGCGATAGTTTCGCCCATCCTCAGGAGCACTAGACTATGTTTACAGCTTGTGGTATAAAGCACCGACGATGCTGCCTGCCGGCAGCATCGTCGGTGCTTTATACCACAAGCTGTAAACATAGTCTAGTGCTCCTGAGGATGGGCGAAACTATCGCCCGAAACATGTCGAGCTGATTGAAGTTATTAATAAACTGTCATTGTTGCATCTAGTTGGTTGTTTACATTAATGTGTTCTACTGATTGATGAACTCATTATATTATGTCTGTGTATAATTCAAGTGGAATAATGTGGCATCAGGTTTACAATGGCGGCCATTTTCATTGCAGTGCAATCGTTGTGCCAAGCCAATCCTGCCACCCCATCAGAGACTCAACTTCTACTCCGACTACAGCCACTCTGTGCCATGTCTGCACTGTGGTGCTCTGGACACACACTTTGTGAAGCCCCTGTCGCTTTGCTACATCCGTGACGCGCTTCAGGCATGGCCTTAACAGTGCTAGCACATTTAGGAATAGCGTGTACAATATTTGGAGCAGCTGGGATGATAAGATGTCACTGACAGGGAAGATGGGTTGTGCAGGTAAGGTCTGGAGATTCCATATTATGGCGGTTTAACGGTGGATATGGGAGTCAGTGAAACCGTCCCTCGAAGTTACGTGCTAGGTGTGTGGCTCAATGATACCACATTCTGTCTAAATACATGCATACATCTTCTGTACAGATCTACTGCCATCTTATATTTTTTAAATGAAGAAGAAAACAAAATTCATGCCTGTATATGACAGATTTGAATGTTGGTACCATTGTGGTTGAAGTACTCCTAGATGTGGGTGGCTGTTTTCATTCTGGAATTACGGAATATTTCGTGTCATGCATATACTTATATTTGATGCAGGGAACGTAACAGATGTGCCAGGATAAGTGACACTGATTCAGTGTAACACATTATAACATGATTGGTAATAGTGTCAGTTGAAAGCCACATTTGAACAGATATTAAGAAAATTGTGAGATACAACTCCGGAAGTGTCCAAGTTATTGAACTGCAAGTTAATTGTGTCTGAAGCTACGTGGCAAATGTAATTGTCATTTGTTTTATAGGTAACAGATTGCACTTTGAAGCATTTAAAAGTGTTGCTAGAGTTGTCATGAGCAGAAAGTCTGTTGACATTGTGTGTAAAGACGTCAGTATATAAAAGCAGGGTTGAGGTTCAATATCCATTTATGGTAGATGGATTTATTTTTACATGTGTAATACTGTGAATGTAATTTCCATGTTTTTATGAGAAGTGATATTGTAACATGTTTATTTTTTATCATGTCTCAAATCTCTGTTTCCTGAATTTCCAAAAAAAATGCCACATGTATTTTGGTTCAGTCCTTGCAGTTATTTGAAATTACAGAAGTCCAGGGGCTGTGTGATGAAAACACATTTAATGTTACTGGAGTGTGAGAGATGCTTTCTGTTCTGTAATACACTTTGACTGTAAAGATTGGTACTTGTGGGTATACGAACTTCTGCCTTGCAACTACGAATTTATAAAATTTGGATTTCCAAAATGATGGCTTCCTGTGTCTCGAATAATGAATGCAGCTGGAAGGATTCTGATTTACTCTGAAATCAGCAACAGCTTAGAGAATGGCATTCTTCGTTGCTTAATTATACAGAAAACCTCATTCAAATAAAATGGTGTTTATTGTATACTGTTTCTTTATTCTAATATTGGACATAATAAGTTCATAAAGCTGTCCCTGAACCCCAGGTACTTCAAATCAGAGGAAAGAATGTGCAACTTAAATTTCTGAGTATAGAAAAGCATTGGCTTATCATACAGTGATTTTGCTAATAATTTGGCAGTGGTACGGAAATCTTCATCAGGCTTTGAATGTAGAAGGATGAGTTTTGAAGCATATTGCATCTTTTCTCCCCCTTGCCTTTGATTATTGTTTTGTGCCCTTTCATGTACATTTTAAGTTTCCTGTTCTGAAAAAATGAGCACTTCTCCTGTGGTAGAGCATTAGAGAGACATAACCTTTGAAACTGAGTTTAATTTCATATATCATTGGCACTGAAGGACTGATTCGTTATTGGTTTTAAAATACATGTCTTTCAATTAGCCTGCAGTTTGTATCTGTTTGTGGTTTCTGTTCATTAGAACTGACAGCACAGAGCAGCTGTATGCATATTTTCTTGTGACATATACAGTGCCTCCTCAAGTCTCTACCACCAAACTTCTCTCTTTTTAAGAATAATTTGAGCATGACTATTTCACACACTGATTTTTTCAGTGATTAAAAATTATTGTACTTTATAAAGCTCCAGATATTTATGAACACGTGCTTTACAATGGGAAGCTAATTTCCATGTAATATATATATATATATATGTATATGTGTGTATTATGTAAAAATATAGATGTGCTCAAATTAGTCGAGAACCATCATTGTAGATAACGTTTTTTAAATGAAATATTTTGTCATATAAAGTTGGAATTTACTATACAAACATAAAATAAATTTTGTATGTTGTTGATGTCATGGCATAGTATTGCGTAAAATCCTTGCAACAGATTGTGCGAGGAGTAGCTAGTCATGTAGCATTGTATGAAATTAAACGCACATTAACAACATTACATGAAGAATATCCTCATGAAAGTGCATTTGACCATAATTGATGTTAAGGTTAAAATAAGTATGGGTTTCAGTAAGCAAAGGAGTTAATTCGGCTATAGCACCGACCACGTCCTACCTGTAATGTTCCTGCGGTTGTCTACAGTTATCCACCATTTCAGCCTGAAATTTCCTTGATGTAAAGCATCGTAGTCATTACAATAGCATTAATACATAATGCATTACACTGCAGAAACAATTTTGTATCTGGTTATGGTCTCAGAAAAAATATTAATGGAACGTTTACTGTTTTTAAGACTCTGCGATTATAATAATTAGATTAGAATCACTGTATTAGACATGTTTATATGAGTGCATATTATTACATATATAATGTTTGCACTTTTAATACAAAAAAATTATACCGCGCTCAAATGACTTCCTAAATGTTAATTATTAAAGATAGATTTATTCTCAAACTTGTATTTGTACTTTTCGAATTTTGGGAGTCTGAATGCAGATTGCAACAAATTCTGTAGTCATTAGAGACAAACTTAACTCTTGTCACTAAATGTCTTGTGTTTCAGTTGAAGTAAGACCAGTTGTACTGTCCCCCCAAAATAAACTTGCTTTTCTTTGGCAGAAAACTCACAGAAACATAGCATGTCAAATGAATTAATGCCACAGTATAATATAAGAAGCAGCATCAGAAGAGCAAGTAAAATCTCGATGGTAGCAAAACAATTTTTCATGTTGAATTTGTGAAGAAAACCTCACGGTAGCAAACTTTTCCTTGTGAATTCCTCCAAGGTAAGTGAAGGCTGCATATGTCATACGAGGACATTCAGTGCCCTGGGAAACATGTCTGCTTCTCACAGTTAGGAAACTCTGATGAGACTCTTTGATTGATATATGTTAATTAATATTATGGAGCTTTAAATGATCAAAGTATGTAGTCCTGGCGTTGCTGTTTTCATTCTAAATATATGTGCATCATCTTACCTATTCCAGTCAAAATTTATCCTTTTTATGTAGGAATCAGGAACAGGGTCAGATCCTGTTGTTGATATCTTCAGCCACTTTATTCAGTCTTGATCTTTGAGTTCCAAGAGTGGGCAATGATATCAGTGTAGAAAGCAGACTACGTCATTCCACTAGATATGGTCACTGTACTTCATACTGATCTCTCCACTTGTCTCTGTGCTTTTGAAATTAAAGATAAAGTATGTCTTTATTTAACATGGTAGTTATGTTTCTGAAATCACAGAGAGTGAAACAATGTAGATTTAAACATTTTTACCACAAAAACTGAGTACAGATTGATTGAAGTAGTGTGTAAAACAACATTAGTATGATTTTGGGCAACTTACATCAAATGTTTGGTCAGTAATATTTGTCAGCTTAACAGTGAAACAATATTGTTTAGGTCAGCATTAAACAAAGACTGGCCTTAATTTATTTTTACATGCGCTCCTCTACTATGATGTAATTGTTGGTACTCTCCGTGAATTGCAGTATTCATGCTATTCATTCTTATGCAAGACTTCACCATGTTTATTCCCTAATTTAATGTTCTGGAAGCAGTATGTGAGTGGTGGAAGATTGTCTCCTCTAGTAGTAGCATTTGGTCACTGCCTTGAAGGAAAACTTCGTGATGTAGATCCGTCACCTGAAGTGATTTGTGTGTATACAAACATTTATATTACAGAAAAAGCCTTTTTAAATATGAAAACTAATGTACAAAAATGTCACCTCATTTTCCACATGTAATTGTTGTTAACAAAGGAAGGAAAGATGCAGTTTAAGTTGATATGTGCATAATGAAGATAAAGTTCCAGCCATCCATTATTGTGGACCTGTACCCTAAAGGTATTGGTTAAAGTCAATATTGCAGGTCATTTACCTGACAGCATTATATCATAAATGAAAAATTTTTGTTTTGTACAGTAAGTGAAAATACTGTCTCTTGACAGCAGATTCGTATCCATATTTCTTGTACAGTCATGAAGACCTTAAAAACCATGTACGTACATAATTAAAATTTAATTTTCTATAACTATATTTATCATAATTGAAGGAAGAAATGTTATTATTTGTACATGTTTTTGTGGAGACGTTTGTGTTCTGAACATGTAAAATGAGTGCATTATAATTACCTACTTACAAGACCAGAATGTGTTATATTTTGAATCATAGGGTAAGAGGCACCCACAGTCAGTATGTGAAGATTGAGATAATTTTAAGATATCTTTATAAATGCTGGTTCAAAACTGATAAAAAACATCAGAATATGTCTTGGATTAAGAACTTACCTTAAAAAGTGCAATAACTAGATTAATCATAATGCCTCCTAGATCTGCAATACTGACTCCAGCTAACCCCTTGACTCTGAAAAAACTTAAAATAGTTCCATTGTGTGTTTGGCTAACAGTAACTATGGAGAGTCATTTACTTATGGGGTATATACTCTGTCCAGCTGTTGCTTTTGGCCGGTTTCACCATTTCAAAAGTGCAATATTTAGAGTCAATTATATGTGTGTGTTATAAACCTGTGCTGTGGGAAGCTAAACCCATTGTGAATATTTTTAATGTTACAAGAATGGCTCATCAATAAGCAACTAATCTTGCTGCTTAAATTCACTTAGTAATTCCGATTTTAGGTGACTGGTAGTCAGCCACATTTACATGTGATGTAGCCAGTATCTAATTACAAATGTTGTTCATCATAGCTTTATGTCAACTCATATAAATCGGAGATTTAGACATACCGAATTTACATGTAAAGGCTGTAGGAAGTTCATTCAAGAGCTGTTCTTTGCTCTACATTTAACATCTCACCAGTAACTGTAGTATGTTGCAACTCTTCGGAGTATGTAAAAGCTGTTCTTTGCACTACATCTGACATCTTACTGGTAACTGTAGTATGTTGCAGCTCTTCCATTTATTGAAATCCCAAATCCAACCTTAGAAACTTAGCAGGTTTTTATGGCTGTGAACATTCTGATGTTTCTACAATTATCTCTAAAATTGGGAAAATAAATAGAATGGGACTTAATTTAGATTGGTGTTTAAACACTAAATTTAGTTATTTTAAGTGATATGTAACTGAATTGGTGGAACTGACCATTATGCCTTCAGATGTTAATATACCTCTACCACTTGTGTGATAGGTTAACTGAAGTAGTTTGGTGAGATGTGTTTCAGTTACATGCATATGTATTTGATTTTTTTACTGTGTGCAGGTTACTGTGGGTCTGAAACTGGGCGGCTGACAATGTCATGTTAATTATTATTTGTGTTATAGAAATTTTGAAGCACATGTTTTAAAACATGTGGTTCAGAGTAATGTGAAATTTCAAATATAATGAAAGGCATGAGTGTGAAAAAGTATGGAAGTTATAACTGGGGACTGACATTGTAGCAATAATTTGGGAAGTCTAACTTTATGAAGAATTGTTTCAAGTTTTTTTTTGTCCTTCCAGTCTGGGTTGAGCTGTAGAAATATTATGCTTTCATTTAAGAATTTTATTTATAGGCCCTGTACAAAGCACTGAAGACTATGATAAAAAAAAAAGTACTTTTAAAGACACTTTCTAGTGATATAAGATTTAGGAACATAGAGAATTATGAATGTTTTACAACCCACCATACAAATTGAGAATATCAATCATGAAGGACATCACAGTTATTAATTTTATGTAGTAATTAGTATTTCAAATGTGATCACAACAGTATTTCCAACAAATGGACCTTACAGTGGCACGCTCAGTTTCTTTGACCCTAACTGTATCCAGCTGGGGTGTTTGAATATAGAAATATATTACTTCGCTACCTGGAGGATAATATCAAACATAAACACAACTTTGCCACCAGCTAGTGGCTGGATCTTTGTTGCATATTACCTAACAACAGTGTCATAATATGTCATTAAATAACTGCTTCAAAGCTTAACACTAGAACTAGGTCATAAAATAGTTCTTTGTTAAAAGATGTGCTTTCAATTGAGCCATTTACTCCTAATATACATGGGCTTTCAACTTCATGTCCCTATAATTCACATTGTAATGTAATGATGTTTTCAGTTATCTGTCACTCGGTTGGTAACTGTATTAACAAAATGACCTCGGTTCATTTTGAATTACTTTCTAATATGAATTTTTGTCATTTGTTTGACATTATGAGTGTTAAGTTCGCTGGGGGAAGGGGAGGTTATGAAAGCTGGAATAGGTCATGGGAAAGATATGGCAGCATTATTGTTATCTATTACAAGTAAATAATGGCCTAAAGTTTTCTGTGAATTACATTAAAAGGAGCTGAAACCTTGCAAACAAATAGCGTTAAATTTTTGGAAAGTTTCTAGAGTAAAATATGTCATGGTGCTTAGAAGAGGAGAATGAATGAAGAAAATCATGCTATAACTTTGAAAGATTTTGAGTATAAAGTGATTCCAAAGTTTATAAATGCAATTAAAATGGTCCCTAAAGCACAACCACAAAGTGCAGAAAAACAGAAAAAGTGTTTATATTGTAAACATATTTAATATGGAATGTAAGGGCCTAATTTGGTGAAAAAGTTGCGAAATTTTCTTGTTAGGTATACGAGTCAGGTGTTTCATTTGACATCATACCCTGGCAGCCATTTGGTGCAGATCAAACCATTAATATATCAAGATGGCAGTATATAATTTTTACCGAAATATAGAAGCTGGTGGTGTGGACCAAACACAGAAAATGGAAACGAATGGAATTGGACAGATTAACCTTGTGATTGACTTGAAATGCCTATTGTTAATATACATAAAGGAAATGCAAAAAAGGCCTATTGTTAATAGTAATAACTGGTTTTTATCTTAATACTAAATAAGACAGTGAAGTTCTAGCAGTAGAGAATTGATGTTAAATCCAGCGATATTTGTGTCCAGGTTAGAACCACAGGAATCAATATCTCACGCACAGAGATATTCTTTGTACTTCCTCTCTAGCAATAAATGAACATTAATTCCAAGGAAATGCTTTCACTTCCTCAGAAGCATTATTTCAATCGTGGGAAACGTGATTTAGAAATCTTATTTCCTTAATAGGTTTAAAGCATGCAAAACTTAGTCGAAGGAAAGTATAAGCCACAGGTACTTCATATTTGTGACAGTAAAATGAGTTTGGGTGACAATAATGTACCCTCTGACAAATTATAAGTAAGGGATACTTGCTTGTACATTCTTCCATAAGTACTTAGTTTTCTAAAAGCACTGAGATTCTTTAAAATGTGACTGTAATTTGCATCATTGTAAAGCCCATACATTAAAGAATAGAATTCGAATTTAAATTGCCCTTTTAACGATAACATTAGAGATGCAGTGCTCCCAGCTTTGTCATTCGTACAACAGATATGGTGATTTGACTGGTAAATATTGCTCTGTCTTATTAAATGGTTATATAATCATAATTACCTTCATTAAATTTGGATGTGGTTCAGTAATGGCAGCAGTAATAGCTGTAGTAGTAGTAGTAGTACAGGGGTGCTGGTAAGTTCTTAGCCCCATCAGGAAGGAAACAAGCTAATGTTTCTGTCCGAATGGCTTGAATTTCCTTCGGCGCCTTGCCTTGCAAAAAAAAACTTGATGACAGCTCGCGCCTCGTTTTTGTTGAAATCGTGCACGTCCCTGACATGCTTCCGAGCTTCTTTCCTTCCTGGTCGGGCTAAGGACTTAACAGCACCCCAGTAGTAGTAGTAGTAGTAGTAGTGGTCATAGTAGTAGTAAGTAATAAATAAGTAGTAGTAGTAGTAAGTAATAAATAAGTAAAGCATTGTTATGCATGATAGGCCTGCAATGCCCCCAAAAAAATACCGGCGTGGAGATATATTCTTCAGTAATTATGTGAATTTGATAACATTCCGTTATAAAGATGCGTGGATGTCGAAAGAGGTGACTGTTGGGCCAGTTATATATAATATCAACAACAGGAAAAATAGTTTGAAAAATAACTGAAGAAATTTTTTGTGCCAAGAATAAACACCTTTCCTGGATACATTCAGTTTATGACAAGAGACGGTTGTTATCTTGAATTTAATGTACTTTCCTGATGTCGCTTCATTATGTATATTTCTTTAGTTTGAAATTCTGTGTGCGATATTATTAATCAGCAAATCTTTTGAACGTCTTCACGCCTGTTTCCTCTGTGCATAGCTTCTGCTACTGATCCAGAGAACTCATTTCACCTGCTGCAGTCCTTTCATTATTTGCAGTTATTGTCCATACTTGTTATTCGTGTTTTGCGATTTTGAGATTCATGTTTCTTATTTGGCATTCATTCTCTTTAAATTTACTCGTCTGACCCCTGTATACACATTTTTAAGTGTGATATTTGATATCCTGATAATTAAATTTGTAACAGATTCGATTATCGCCATATTCTATATAGAATTAGACCTGTTTCTAAATTCTCTAGCTGTAGTTCATCTATCCATCATTTGAACAAGAAAGCAAGGTCTTTTCTGTAATTATGAAGATTATGTGTATATTTTATATTCTACATAACAGACTTCAGGGACCTGATAATTGTTTGAGAACGAAATGCTTGTTTCTTATAATGAATGGACTTGTTTTCGTAACTAGGTGCACTAGCATTGTACTGTACTAAAAAAAACATAAATTTTTAGAATATATAACTGCAGTAGGTCCGACAGTTAGGAAAGTTTGAGCAGCGAAATAAAGATTGCTCTTTCTTCTTTCTTAACACTGTCGTCCAGCGTTTTTAGTAATACCCTGTCTTACATAGAAATTGCTATTCGTCATATATTCCGCCGTCACTGTAAGCCATTATTATTATTATTATTATTATTATTATTATTATTATTTATCACCTGTAAGCAGGGTATTTACAATCATGTACCTGAAAGAAGGTATGTTTCTGGGTTGTGTAATGCTGCAGATGTTCTGTAGCTGCAATATACTGTACACGCAATGTTACTTTGCGTGATGAACTTCTTGTATTTTTACAGTAGTACTTCCCGAAGTATGTGCTCAGTGCCCAATATAGCTGTTTCCTAAAATTCCTTGATGTCCCGCTTGCCAAGCATGTTGCCCAGATATATTCTGAATGGTATGGAAATGGTTCCAGTTGCCCCTGTTGTTAACCGGTATTAGCTCTTGCTTTTACGTTCCACATGCGCTCTGTTTTTATTGTAAGTTCTTGATATTCTGAAACATGGTCGACTTCTTGCTTGGTTACATGTCTGTCTGCATGGAGTTGCGCTGTCTGTGAACAGACGTGTTTATGATGTCCGGTTTATTGCTAGGAATGGTTGTGAGTTTTCACTTGATTCCACAACATGGTGGCTTTACTTTCATGCCTTGTTTCAACTAATTTTGGTGTGTGCTCATACCAGTGTCCATTGTCTAATTTTACCCCTGTTTCCTTTCATATGTTAAAGTGTAGTTGAGCACACACTCTTATCATGTTTGTTTATGTATTGTTCTCTTGCCATTACTGGGTACGTTGGTATAATGCGGTCTATTGTCCCGTCATTTTGTTGACATAGTCTGTATTTGCTATCACCGTTTTCAATATTTTCGTTGCATGGTAATTGGTTCGTAGCGCTTGATTCTCTGCTGCTATTATTTCACTTTCAGTTTTTGCTTTGAAATGTCCCCACGACGGCAATAGGAACGTGTTTGCTTCACTGTTAAACTGTCTGTCTGTACATCTGATATACTTTCCATGTATTACTGAACCTTTTCCATTTTTTATTAAAGACTACCCTAATTCTTATAATAAAACCAACTAGATGCACTGATTTCACAAATTTATTTTTGGAATAAAGCTCTACGTGTTTCGGACAGTTCCTCTGACCATCATCGGGAGTTTTTCACTGTACACACAGCAATGGTATATGTCATACAGGTTTGCTGACAGCTTGCGAGCAGGATCAGGACGGAACGTCCTGATCCTGCTCGCAAGCAGTCAGCAAACCTGTATGACATATACCATTGCTGTGTGTACAGTGAAAAACTCCCGATGATGGTCAGAGGAACTGTCCGAAACACGTAGAGTTTTATTACAAAAATAAATTTGTGAAATCAGTGCATCTAGTTGGTTTTATTATAAGAATTTATCACGATGCACGGTCACCTGAACGTCAAAGACTAACCTAATCTTGCTTATGTGTGCTCTGTGCCTCCCTTTTTTGGTGTGTCACTGCTTTTTGTGTTTGGTTGAATTCTTTTAGAACCTTTGTTGCTGTTTTAATTGTTCAATTCATATTTGGTTGATTTGCTTTCGTGGCATTTAATAATATATGAAAATTGGTCTTCTTTATATTTTGTTTTCATGTATTCTGCAGTATTCATTGTCCCTGTCGCTTCAGTTTGTAACAGGCCTCTTCTATCTCTGTATACATATAGCCCATCTGTTTCAGCTTTCGGGTGGTGCACGATACTCATAGTTCTGCTTTTTTAGGTTTCTTGTCGATTTTTTGTATATCATTATCATTATTATTATTATTGTTAGACTGCGTCTGATAAAGCGTAGATACCACACATGTAACTGTACTCGGGCCAGTGATAGAATAAACATGGATGGTGAGATTTGAAGATTTCCCCCAACCTTCCATACCTTACCTACATTGTACGCCTCCCGGCCTGACGAACAATAAGAAACTCAGAACGTAAAGGGAGAGAGGGAGGGCTAGTCACAATACATGTGATAAATTTAGGGGAATGGCGAAAGTCATACAGAGAGATGGGTCTGCCGGGCAGACACGTGGACTGGTGTTCTCCCCCCCCCAGACCGGAATGCAGTTACTGGAAATGTTAGGTATCTGACGTTTGTTGGACCGTGCATCATTGTGATAACTGAAAAATAAAGAACCAACTAGATGCCACATGTTATTTTATTGTACTTCTTATAGGCTCAACATGTTTCGGACATTACTATGCTCATCATCAGGAGCTCGCGAGTATGCTGCTGATTACCACATTGGTTGTGTGGTAATCAGCAGCATAGTCGCGAGCTCCTGATGATGAGCATAGTAATGCTCGAAGCATGTTGAGGCTATAAGAAGTACGATCAAATAACAAGTGGCATCTAGTTGGTTCTTTATTTTTCAGTTGTTAGGTGCTTTACAGCAGAAATGCTATAAACACCCGTAGGATTTGTTATCAATTTTATCTTTGTTGGATATATGACGAGATTTTTTTTGTTGCTATTTGCTGTATGTTTACTGTTTCTGTTAATGTGAGGGTGTTTATGAGGTATATAACACATTTAATGACATTGTTTGCCTTTCATAAAGTGCAGTCTTATCTGTCTTAACGTGGGTGCAGAATTTCTTTTTGTCACGATATTGAAAAACCATTTACTCAACCTTATTTTCCGGTGTGCCCTTGGAAAGGACACATTAAAATTGAGTTTCGTTTAAATTGTGCATTTTCTAAAACCATGAGTTCGAGTTTGTTGAAACTGTGGTTACCACATTCGTGAAGCATGCAGGTAGATCTCAAGTCAGATTTGTTGTTTGGATGGCGTGGGTCATGACCAGTACTGTCTGCCTGGTTGTGGCGCTGGTTGCTGTAGGAGGAACGTTTCGAAAACTGATGGCTCTGTTCTGAAAGTAGCAGGTGGATGCAATAGGTATCTCCGAAACGTCAGTGAATTTATTCATGTCCACACGGCTCCACATCCAAAAAGACAGTATTTTTCAAATATTTCGGTATTTTATCAGTTTAGACATTGTATTGTCTGCAGGTCAATGTACTGTGCCCTGTCCCCCTCTGAACTGGTAGTTGGGTGCACTGCATTGTTATATGGTCCGTCTATTTGTCACATTGGCGAATTCATGAGGTTTTGATTATTCTGGGCAGATTTTCTTGTATTGGTTGCGTGTGAGCTGACAGGAGTGTCAGTACGATATTCACACATTCTTAGCTCATGTGTAATTAATTCTTTGTCACTAAATATTTGTACGTGTACCATGGTAGACATGTAAGTTTTTCTACTTCCAAAAATTGCATGCTGCAGGTTGTCTAATGAAGACGACCTTTCCATTTCGTGTCCCGGTAATACTGGTGTATGACAGCTGTCGCAGAACCACCTGATGGTTTCATTAAGGAAAGGCTTTTTAGTAGTTTGTGAACGGAATGTGCTGCGATTGACGTGACATCATAATATTGTGGAAGAAATCAGACATTCTGCAGAAAGTGGACGACATCTTTTTGTCGGATTATGGTATTTGCATTCGTTTGCGTTACAAACTTTCCTTTATACAGAGTGGCCAGAAAGTAATTTGAAAGCGATTTTTTGAGTTGAATGCCGAGAAAGAGTTACTGTGTCCTTGGTCAGTACCGGTATGTAAAACCAGTTTGTAATGTGATGGTAGTATTTATGCGAAAAATTCACCAGTCATGAAACACGTTTATAACTGTATAGGAATCACTTGTTAGCATTGGGATATGCTGGGTTACTACTTTTCGGTTGCCCTTTTCAGTTTTAGACTGAAATATTTTGTAATTATATGTTTTTACCGATTTAGTTCATATGCTACATTGTTTTGGTGTATGTTTTGATTTAAAGTAGCTTAGGTAAGTATCACTGATAAATCTAATATATACAGCCCACATTCAACAGTGTTACACACTTCGTAGTTGTAGATACCTTGGCTTCTTTATATATAATGCGTGCTATGTATATACATATATATATATATACATACATAAGTATCGTGTTTTAAATATCGTTGGAAGCACTACAGGGGCGGTTACCTCCAACCATGTGGCTTATTTTATAAGACTGAATTAGTTCTAATATATATATATATATATATTTTCTCGTACACTCTTTGCAAAAATATATTTCTTAAAAAAACTACATTTGACAAAGGCGTTGATAAATAATTTTCATGATATAAAGAATAACAAATCTATGAGAAATAGATACCTGATGTCTTGATTTTTTGTATTTTTGAGCTTACTATAAATAAAAGTGTATAAAACATATATTTTGTATACACATAGGGCCTTTTGTATCGAATTTTTACATTTGCACACACTGTTCCGTGACATTTACCATGAGTTGGGCTTGTGGGGTGTGCGACTGGAATAAATACTTGTTGCGAGGCAGTGCTGCACCCCCAATTTGTAAAAAAGCATCTCTCATTGCTCCAGACTGTCTCTTCCCTACGAAATAGAAACTGCCCCTTGTTAATAGAAGAAGACTGATGTGTTAATTTTGCCACCCCCACCGCTCGATAGATTTTTGAGGCAGTTTTCTTTTTGCCATCCCTTTCTTCCCTCTGATACCCAATCTTACTGAGATGTTCGTTTCTTAAATTGCTTGCTAATGTTCAATAGGCTGCTTAGTCGGTTTATTTGACATGCATCTCGAGGTTACTGCCATTCTCATTCCTTAACCCTGTGACAGAACTTCAAATTCTGAGCTTTCAGGTTCGGGCGGTTTTACTTAGCTTCATAAAAAGGAACGTCAGTCTCTTGATTCTTCCACTTGAAATAATATTAACTCTGCACAGAGTATTTTGATGGAAAACTGCGTCACTTGGGCTATGACGCCGTGCTGCTAGAGCAAAACGCCCTACCAAAGTACGCGTAGGACGTATTTACTGTCTCAGACTTCACCCAGAATTTGGAAGAAGCGTGTTTCTTTGAAACGCTGGTAATAATGCAGTACGGCGTCATAGCGATCTTCACATTCTCTGTGGTGAGAGCCGCATGGATCCTGCGTAGTCAGTATTATGTTTTGTCAAACGGGAACAGTAAGCCTAGCCTGTTAATGTTCAGAGCTCAGAAACGAACTGTGAAAACTGAAATGCAGAGCGGGTGATAAGAATGGGAAGATCATGCAGTGAATTTGTGCTGTTTTGTGCTCTGCGTTGCATTTCCATGCTCACAGGGGAGAACTGTACCTTCGCGCGTCATGCCCAGTATTTTAAATGTAGGCCCAATATCCAAGAGACAGTAGTGGTACACGATCAGGTAACAATATTAATTTGCATGTAGTTTTGTTTGACCTAGTGTTTCTAGGTGAACTTGGTGATCACATTGGTGACCTTAATAAATTCTTGCTACTCAGGTCAAGTTCATAGCGGCCCACGTGTTTGAAGATGGTTATTATACTAGATTGATGAGAGTAGGTGTGTCCGTCGAAAACAGGTGCTGTAAGGGAGAAATGGGAAATGTTTCCTGTAAGGTTAATACAGTACATCGTTTAAGTTAAAATTTTCTGCATACCAGTTGTGAAATGTACTGAAAATTAATTACTGTTCATAAATACGCACCTTACCATCACTAATTTCAAAATAAGAATTGCTGGAAACCATGTCTATAAAATTGAGGTGTTTGTTATACTTGTTTTGAAGCAGCTTCCTTGCAGACGATTCTAGTAGCTGCATTGATGGACTCAGTGACAGGAAAGTGGGCCACGTCTTTAGTAGTGAGAGTCGTATATTAATTCACACGTGCTCTTCGAAAGTAATTCGTTTCGCATACTGCGATACTGATGTCCTCGTCCTCTGTTAGGATAACAGGGATTCTGTATATTTTTTTGTGTATAAGTGGCATATAATTTCTTCCCCTTGCCGATGCACCATAATAAAATCAGACAGTCTGTTTGGCCCACATGTATTTGATCATTGCTTGCATTGCTACCGTTCGCAGTGTATTGAAACCGACCAGAAATATGTGTAGTGCCAACTGAAGTCGTCCTTACGAAGTTAACTTCGTGAGGAAACAAAGGCTGGCATTTATTTTGATACCGATTCAGAATCTTGGGAGTTTTGATTGGTTTAGTAACCGTGGTTAACATCGTGTCGATGAGACACCGAATTATTATTCATTATGTATCAATAATTATCCAACGAGATACAACAATATACAGTTTATTTACATCTGGAAATTGCTCTGCATGTTTCGGGTGGCATCTCCACCCATCATCAGGAGCTCATATCACTATGTACAGTATCTGGCATTACTGAGACCGCTACTGCTACCTGTCGTGAACGTGACTGGGTGGGAACTGCCAGTTCCCACCCAGTCACGTTCACGACAGGTAGCAGTAGCGGTCTCAGTAATGCCAGATACTGTACATACAGTGATATGAGCTCCTGATGATGGGTGGAGATGCCACCCGAAACATGCAGAGCAATTTCCAGATGTAAATAAACTGTATATTGTTGCATCTCGTTGGATAATTATTGTCAAATATTACGCGATGCACGCACCATTAAACATTACATTTATTATTACTTTTTGTCCCCTTAAAATTGGAGGTTTCAAAATTTTGATCATGTTTTAAGTAATGTACATAAACTCAACAAACATTACTTCGTAACTACCATGAGAAAGGCCAACTTTGGGGAATCATATCCGAATTAAGCATGGATTATTTTATGTCAACACGCTGCTGAGAAGTATTACAAATAAGTAGAACCACATACTTCCCAAGTTATATACAAATTGACAGTACCAAATGGTATTCACCAATTTAGCGAAAATTGTATCAAGTTTCCTGAAGACACAGGTGCTGGGGGGGGGGGGGGGCCCCCTCTCTCTGGCGTTTGCCGGGGTCTCTGATTTATTTTCCCGGGCGCCCCCTTTTTTTGTTGTACCCCACCCCAAAAGCCGAAAAAAAAAAGCACAGAAAAACAGAGGCCCCCAAGGGTGTAAAAATAAGGGACCCCAAAAAACCCGCAAAAAGGGGCCCCCCCCCCCCCCCCCAGCACCTGTGTCTTCAGGA
>Ga0123355_10003842_pt1 | contig 21723 bp, 26 predicted proteins | sample TergutEmb28metaG_3_FD_89872 | JGI IMG/M metagenome (GOLD analysis project Ga0123355, IMG submission 89872) | Embiratermes neotenicus P1 segment gut microbial communities from Petit-Saut dam, French Guiana - Emb289 P1 | ecosystem: Host-associated > Arthropoda: Insects > Digestive system > Gut ...
CCGTTCTCAAGCAGTGGCGCGGCATTGCAACTCGTTACGCCAAACATACGGCTTCATATCTTGCCGCTGTACAGATTGCCTGTTTTGTTGGTTGGGGCAAAACTATTGTCGACACACCCTAACGAACCCATCATTATTTCGATAGCTTCGACACTTCCGACATGACGGGCTAATTCGTTTGCCGCGCCCATCATGGTAGTGCTGTTTATCATGTCGTTGGTATTCGCTTGAATTTCGGCGGCTCTTTGTTGAAGTCTTACAAATTCTTCATAGGTTGCTCCGCGATTTGACATCACGTTCGCAAGTTGTTGTTCGAGGCGGATATTTTCGTTCGTGAGTGATATGGATTGTTGCAAAAATCCGATACCTGCCCGCACGGATAACACACCGACAATTCCGCCGAGAATACTTTTTAACCCGAGTGCGTTTGTTTTCCCGCCGGCTATTTCGGCGTTGAAATTTGCTTGTTCTCGTATGTTGTCCCGAATGTTGCGTCCGGTTTGGTTTACAATATTGTTTAATTGCTGATATGCACGATTCGCCCCGGATGCATCCATATTTTGCAATGCTTGGTTCATATCGGTTTGCGCTTGAATAGCTTGCTGTAATTGCCAGCGCAAATTTTCAACTTCGGAATTTGCTTGCTCGACCCCGATAATTGCGATTCGGGTTTTTTGTACGTCCTCAATTTGACTTCGCAATGCGGTGATTCGGTCGCCCATGCCGTTAATATCGTCAAGCGCATTCGGCGGAAGCAAGTTCATGTTTGCGGCTTGAACGCTGATTTGTTCCTGCGTGAATGTTAATTGCCGCAACATTTCATTAGCGGATTCGACTTCAATTTTAAAACGCTCGGCATCGTTGCCGCTGAAAATTTCAATGTTATTTGTGCTTACCCATTCAATGTTCGCCATTTGTTGCAATGCGTGGGCATTGTCCCGAATGCGTTTTTCAAAAGCATTGGCGGAATCGTTAAGCTGGTTGAAACCACGATTCATTGCCGAAAAATCGCCCTGTTCCATCGCGGCATTCATGGATTCTTGAAGGTTGATTAAATTGTTGAGATTGCCGCGCATACCCTCGTATTCGGAATTAAAGCGGGCGATTTCGGTATCGTTAAGCAGAGAAACGTCCATGCTTTGCATTGACGCCATGCGCTCGCCTAATTCTTGTATACGTTGGTTCGTGGCGTTAATGTCGTCAATCGCGTTTGGCGGAAGCAAGTTCATACCGGCGGCCAGAACGCTGATTTGTTCCTGCGCGGATGTCAATTGCCACATCATTTCGTTAGCGGCATCAACCTCGCTTCTCAAACGCTCGGCATCATTGCCGCTGAAAATTTCAATGTTATTTACGCTTACCCACTCAATGTTCGCCATTTCCTGCAATGCATGAGTATTATCACGAATACGTTTTTCAAAGGCTTCGGCGGCATCGTTAAGCTGATTAAAGCCTTGATTCATTGCGGAAAAATCGTTTTGTTCCATCGCGGTATTCATGGCATCCTGCAAGTTAATTAAATTGTTGAGGTTTCCGCGTATACCCTCGTATTCGGAATTAAGACGGGCGATTGCGGGATCATCAAGCATAGACACGTCCATGCTTTGCATTGCCGCCATGCGCTCGCCTAATTCTTGTATGCGTTGGTTCGTAGCGTTAATGTCGTCAATCGCATTCGGCGGCAATAACTCCATACCGGCGGCTTGAATGCTGATTTGCTCTTGGCGTTGCAAAAAATTTTCGGTTATGTCGGTTAAAGAAATCATTTCATTTTGGAAACGCTCTATGCCGGTGTTTTGAAAAACTTCGATTCGGTTTTGACTGTCCCATCGAATACCTGCAACGCCTTGAAGTTGGTCTTGCAATGCGGCTGTGCTTTCGGTTGCGGCTTCGATTTGCGCCCGTACCGTGTCGAATCCTCCGACGCTTGCATCATTTGCGGCGGTATTATAAACGCTTTCAAAAGCGGATTGTACAGAATTAAGACTTGCCGAAATCGTGTGAAGAACGGCGGATATATTGTCGGTCATTGTAATTTGCGTTGCTATAACTGACAAACGAATCACCGCCCTTTTTGAAAAGTAACGAAGGGCAAGCGATTTATTTCCGCCTGCCCTTCGCCCGTGCTGAATTTTGCTTGTTTTTCATGTCCTGTTCGTGCTTTTTGTCTTGCTCGACTTTGATTTGCATGGATGCAAAATAAAAGGCTTTCTGCTCGTCATCGCAGAAAAGAAACTCGTCAATATCAGAGGGCTTCCAACCGTGCTTCTGTATCGCATAGTGCAGAAAACTGCCTTCGGCGTCGCCCTCTATGAGTTTTTTGCTTCTTCGATTTTTTCATCCAACGAAATATTCAGCCGGTTGTATTTCAGCATGAACATTACCAAGTTTTGATAATCGCCCGCTTCGTCCAGCATAGCGAAAAGCAAATTTTCGGCATCTTTTACGCCGTAGCTGTTTTGCAGTTCGATGTTGTGAAGGTCGGGAAAAACCACCGAAGCGACAACTTGCTTTGTTTGCATCGCTTTGACGTCAACTTTCGGGTGCGCCCGCATACCCCGGTCTTTTGTTTCAACGATGGTTGTACACTCGTCTTTTATGCGTTCGTTGTCTTGCGCCGAAAGGGGTTTTAATTCCCACGGAATCGGTTTGCCGTTTTCGTCAACAAAGTTTTCACTTGCGGCATAAAAGGCGTTGGATTTCGTTTTCTTGTTTGCTTTTAAAAACTGCTTCATGTTCGACATTTTATAATCCCTCCAAATCGCTAAATTCTTGCGGCATATCCCAACTTTCAAACGTGCCGGAAATATCTTCGTGGAGCATTTGGTCGCCCGCAACGATTTTCGACAAAATCAAGTCGCCGGTGATTAAACAATCGTGATACACAATTGTTTGGCTTCCGACACGCGCGGTTCTGTCGTTGTTTGTGGTTTGAATTTCAAAGTACGGCATCTCGCCGGTTTTTTGGTAATGGTCGGCAACTTTTCGGAAAATTGATTGGTTGAAATGTGCCGTGCCGCTCCATACGCCGGAGCCTCCCGCCGCTTTGTTGCCGAAACCGACTTTACCCATGATTCGCACTTGTTGGGAGTTGATGGTGTATTTTCCCTCAAAATCGGTCATGTGCAAAAAGTTGTAGCGGCGGTCATTCAGCGTAACAAACATTTTCGCTTCACTGCCGTACACGGCATCCCGTGCGTGCATAATCGGATTACTCACTGTTGATTCCCCTTTTCTATGCTATTTGAACGGTCATATACAAGAACGACATTGCATTTACGGGCATAACGGTATCCGTTACCAATACCGAGCGGCGGGTATTGCCTTGTTCCACGACAATATCGGACGGCATAAATTCTTGTATCGCCCTTATGTTTTGCAACATCTCGTGATGCTTTACGATGTCACTCCATAATGAAATACGCCCGTCCTCATCGTTAGGCACTTCGCCTAAATAAAGAGTATTGAAAAGCATCGCAATGTCATTTCCGATTTGGTCAAGCACCCGGATTGTTTGGTTGTACTGAAAATCGGCGTTTTGCGTTACCGACAATGAAACCAAACTGTTGATGTCGGAAAGCACCCGCATTTCGCCCGACCCGCTGCGATAAAACGAAAATTTACCCGCACGAATCGCCCGTTCATAGTCAAGCTGGGTGTAATCGCAATCCACGGTAAATTCTCCGTCGTAAATGTTATTGGTTGCGGTACGGTTTACGGGTGTTCCGGCGATAATGCCTGTTGTCCACCAGACTAAATCTTGCGGGTTCGCATCGGAATCCGTCGCGGTGTTCATTACATTAACAACGCCCTCGTAGTCGAAGGCGTTATCGTGTGTTACGCATTGGAATTTTACGCCCTGTTCGTCCCTCATGCGGCGGGTAAACATAGAAAACAGCAACTTGACGGCAGGTTCGTTTGACGGACAACCGATAGCGTTGAAGCTGAAACCTTCGATTTTTTCGAGGTAGGTTTGATAATCGGCGTTTGTAATAACGGGGCTGATTCCGCCGGTCAAAGGCATACCGGCTGTCGGGGAAAAGGCAGGAACATCCCGCCGCCATGTGACGAAATCGTTATCCGCTAATTCGGCAGGAGTACGCACGGTTTGAATTTCAACAATTGCACTGTCGAAAATGGTTGTTACATCGAACAAATCCGGTTCGTCAACATTCGGGGCAACCACGATTTTAATTTCGTTGCCGCGTTCGCCAACGTGCCTTGCCGTTGCGTAATCGTTGGATGCCCGCGCACCGCCGCTCCCCAAACGATAAAAATACCCGACCCGGATATTGCGAAAAAGGTCGCGCAAGCCCCGCAAGTTGGGATGGGTGAAGTCATAACCGAAAATGCGCTTGCTGTGCCGTTGGAAGTCGCGGGTCGTTACTTCGATAACATTATCAATGTCGCCCCATTCCAACACCAACGGAATTGTAGCAACGCCACGGTCGGAAAAAACTATGTTTGCCCGATTAAGCGCGACAAAATTTATATACGCCCCGGGTAATATTTTATTTTGCACTAAAAATGCGCCGCCGCCTAAACTCATGCTTTTTCACCTCCCTTCCGGGGTTTTAATGTTTTATCCTCGCGCTCGTAAAACTTTTTTAACATCGCCGCGATTTGAGCATGTGAATAGTTTTTGTCGTCATCAAGCAACGTCCGCAAAACATCCCGCCGGTGCGAGTAGGTCGAAGATTTGATAAGTTGCTCGGGGGTGAACTTCGGCAAATCGTCGTCGGGCGATTCTTCGCCGGGTGTTTTGTTTACATTCGCGCTCTGTTCGTCATCGGGCAGTGCATCGCCCGGTGCTTTGCCCGCGCCCGCCCCCTGCCCGTCGGAGGAGGCTTCATCGTCGGGTTTGGGTTCGTCCGTTTTGCTGTTGTCCGGCATTTCCGGGGCTGATTCTTTGCCCCGTGTTTCGTCCGGTGCTTTGCCCGCATCCGCCCCCTGCTCGTCGGCGAGCGGTTCTTCGGGCGGCATTTTTGCCAAAATTCGGGCAATCATTTCTTCGATGGGGGCATTTTTTGAAACCCCTTCTTCGATGCCGAGTTCAACCATAATTGCGTACAATTCGGGCTTCTTCTTGCCCGCTAACATTGATTCAGAGTACCTTTGTTCCATGAAAATCATCCTTTCGTCCTAAATTCGATTGATTCGAGATGCGCCATTAAATCCGGGTCGTATACTTTGCGCACTCTCACGTTGTAATTTACATAGAAAAGCAATGTTTCGTCGTGAATTTCGCCGTGCATACCGACCCCGCGAACCAAGTTGCCGTCAACCTCGATGTACTCCATCGCAAGATACAATTCGTCAAGCGTTTTGTAACATTCGGTTTTCGGTTGGTTCGTGTTTTCAGGGAAATAGTGTATGCAGTAGGAGTTTTCCCGCATGTACGTTTCCCCGACTTCTTTTTTGTTCGACGGATTGAGCAACTTAATAAAAAAACAAGGTCTTGTTAAACCTTGCTTCACTTCTTCGGGGAAAATAACGTATTTATCACCGAAGTGTTTATTAAGTTTTACACTGATTCCGTCTTGTATTGCAGATAACGGTTTAAAAGTGTCCACGGCGTCACCCCTTAAAATTATTGAAAAACTTTTGCAACTTGTTTTCGACGATGCGTTCTGCGTCTTTTCTCAATTCATCCTCGGATATTTTCAGCATGAAAATGCCGTCCGTCCAACGTGAATTGAGATGCAGGGTAACGCCGACCTCCGGAACGTAAACACCGCGATGCCCTTTTTCAACGTATATCGCGTAATGCATGGGATTGATTACTTCCACACTGTAGATGTTGCCCGATTTTGTTACGTTTCCGATTGTCCACGAATCCCGCAAGCGTCCGCCGCCGCCGTTGTAATTTACATCGTTCGGCAAGCCTTTGTTTACGGGGGTTCGCCTTTTGACTTTGGCAAGAAGGCGGGCGGCTAAATCCTTTACAACTGCAACGGAAAATTCGTGCATATCATCGGCTGAAAGTTTTTCAAATTGCTTCTTCAACTTTGTGAATTGTCCGAAGTCAATTTTTGCCCGTGTTTTAGGCATTACACTGCCCACCCTTCAAACGGTATCAAAACGATTTCCCGGTGATGCTCGAAAACGCCCGCTTCGCCGCTGTATCCGTATTCGAATACTTGGTCGCGCCGCTTTACAACGATTTTGCAACCGGCTTTGATTTCCAACGTTTCATCAAGAAAGAGTTTGACGGTTTGGGGCGTTTTTGCCGCCGTGTCGGTTTGGTTCGCGCTTTGCAACGATGCAAACGACAACTTGCAAGGTTCATCGCTGATAACGGCGACTTCCTCATGCACGGTTGACATGTTCGACTGCAAAACCGGCTGATACTCGTAAACGGTACAAGTATCTTTCCACATTCGGCGCAATGCCTTTCTTGCGGGGCTTACCATTTCAACCGCCGAAATGCAGAAAATTGCGGCTTGCCGTAATTCAACAAATGTTCGATAAGAGCGTTTAAGCGTTCTTCCGCACTCATAACCTTATCCGTACCCCACGAAAACGAAGTGTCGCCTTGCGATTCCTTATTTAACAGCACTTCGTTAAGGTCAACAACAAAGCCGTTCAAATCGCCGCTTGCTTTTTTCGCTTTTAAAAATTCGGCGCAAGCCATGTCAACGGCAATTTGATATAAACCTTCGGGGATTTCGGATAAATTGGTTTCGTTCCGGATTGTATTGGTAACTTTGTCAATTACGAACCCGATTACCCAACCGTCTTTATCCGTATCGAAGGTGTAGCCAAGTGAAGCAAGCCTTAAAATAATATCTTTCCGCATGACTTCCGCCCCCTTTTAGCCTCTCGAAATAATGCGGGCAATCGGGATAGCTTTGTGGTCAATGTATTCTCCGTTGGCGTCGTTGACCAATTCCCAGTTGTCGCCGTCTTTTAATTCGGAGGTGGTGGGCGATTTGCTTGCCATGTTATTTTTGGTAAAGCTGATTCCGTTGGGGGCGAATACTTTGCGTTGGCGGCTTACGAGGGACGTTTGCCCGCCGTTTGTTTTGGCTTCGCGCACCATTTCATACGGTACTTCCGCCCCGACATTATCGTAATCAAATGCACCGTCGCCCAGCACGTAAGTTTCAAACGCCAACGACCCGCCGCCTAAGTCAATCGCGGGCATACCGTCGTCAATCAAAACCAAACGCCCGTTCCATGTTGCCATCCCTAAATCACGGGTTACGCCGTTTGCATCGGTTTGCGTTAAGTTTTTGAAGAGGCGTTCGTTTTCAAGGTTGGTTGCAACTTCGCTGTGCATAATCGCAAGTCCGAAAATTTGCTTGTTATCGCCCGCCGCTCTTTGCATTGCTTTGTTAAGAGTAGCAAGCCCGACATTCGGGTTTGCGTCGCTTGAAATATCCATCGTGTGGCGTTCGATGAATCTTTCGTTTTCAGTACCGGTCATTGAGAAAATGCCCACAAGAATTTGAAGCAAAGTATCTTGGTCAACGCCTTGCCAATACTCGCCGACCTGACGGGCAACATTAGACATGAAGCCCGCTCCGCCCGTGATGTCCTCGGAAAAATCCCGTTCAACCCACGAATTTGCCCGACCGACAACGATAACGGAACGCTCGAAAGTTGTTGTGCCGGACGCGACAATATCCGTTTCACCGTCATAGTTTTGCGCCGCGCCGCCGATACGCCCGAAAATGGGAAAGCTCGCAACGTTACCTGCCGTCTGCGCGGCAAGGGTGGTGCGAAATTGTGACGTGGGGCGAATCGCGCGGGAACGGATTAACTCGTTCCTTCGTGTTTTCGGGATTAAATTAACATACGCCCCGAACGCTTCGGGGTTAAAAGTTTTCAAATCAAATTTTGACATTTTGGTTCATCCTTTCTTTAATTGTGGTTTGCGCCCGGAGGCGCGGCAGTTTGTACAGGCGCAACCGTTTGAGTTACGGGGATTTCCGCGCCGGGGTTCGCGTCCATATACGCCGCTAATTCCTCATAGGTCATTTTTGCAAAATCGACTTTGTCGTCGGGAGCTTTTGTGCCGGATTCGCCGGGTTTAGCACCTTTTATGTTGGGCTTTGCAGGTTCGGTTTCGGCGGGTTCGAACAAAAACGCCGTATCCTCGGCTTCGATTAACTTTTTAATTTGACTGTCCAAACCTTTAATTGTGCCGTCTTTGGCAAGGTCGGCGTCGTCCAAATCCAACAACGCCTTAACAGCTTTTACGTTTTTCGCTTTCGCGGCGGTCAATGCGGCGTCAAGAGCGGTTTCGATTTTCAACGCCTTAATTTCGGCGGCGTGTTTTTCGTCCTTTTTGGTGTTGTCGGCTTGCAACTTGGTGATTTCCTTTTTTAACGCCTCCGTGTTGCCGGAAGAATTTTTCAAGGCTTCAAGTTGCCCGTCGCGCTCTTTTAAGGATTCCGCCAGCTTGCTTTTTTCGTCGTTTACTTCTTTGAACCGAGCATAAGGAATGAAGCCCTTTAATTCTTCAAGGCTCGCGGTTTCGGCTTTTGCCGCCAATTCCTCGCTAATCCCCAATGCGGTAAATTCTGCTTTTTTCATTTTTTGTTCCGCCTTTCCATTTTTTAACGCCGTTTAGTCGGCTATATTTTTATTGCGGTATCGCCCGCAATTCGCGGCATATAAAAACCGCCCCGAAAGGCGGTAATTATGGTTTGATGTTTTTTTAACAGCTTTGAAGCCCGCAAGAAACAGGGGATTGCGGCTGTTGCGTTACTAACCGGATGCTAACGGCATAAAAAGAACGCCGTTTCCGGCGTTCCGAAGGGGGAGGCGTTGAATACCGCCCCTTTAATTACGCAAACTCTTTGTCGATGTCGAAGCCTAACCCAAACTCTTCCGGGTTTAACGGCACAAGATTGGTTTTCAACGAGGAAAGCACTTCGTTATATGCCAACAATTTCCCGTCCCTAAAGGGGCTGTTCATTTCATTTTTTGCTTCGTTGGCAAGTTCGACAATGTGCGTTATGCATTCCTTCAACAATTCACCGTTCATATTTTTAATCCCCTTTCGGTGGCTATGCTGACAGCAATGTTAAGTAATTCTTGGTTTCGGTCAATGTCGGCATTCCACTTTCTTATTATGCCGGCGTGATAGCGTTCGTCGCGATTGTCCCAATCGTCAACATACACAGAAGGGCTGTTAATTTTAATCCTATGCTCTTCAATGTTCGCCTGATAGCTTTTTGCCGACCTCAAAAGTTGGTTATCTGTCTGCCCGCTTAATGTAATAAACGAACCGTAATGTTTGCCGCCGTTTCTCGTATCCATGAAAGCAGTATAATCGCTTTCGCCATCATCGTCAACGAAGCCGCTTCTGTCGGATTTTTTTCTATTCATCGGCGGGAAATCCGCACAAATTACATGGGTTCTCATAGGTGTACTCAATGCCGTTTTCGTGATTTTGACAAGACGGACAATAGTAGCTAATGATTTCCGTGCCTGTTTCAATTGCCGCCAAAACATCGACTTCAAATTTTTCAAAAGTGGCATCTTCGGGAAACATTGTAAAATCCAAATGTTCGCCAAATTTTTTAAAATACTTGCCGCTCAAATCCTCATATTTTCGTGACAGCGCATGAGGATAAATATGTTTCCATCCGGTTCTGTCAACGGGTTCGCTCATCTTAATTCCTCCATGATTTCAGCAAATACATTCACCGTCGAAGGGAAATATTCAGCAAATGCATTTAATTTTTGCGGGTCAAATTGCAATTCAAATAAGTGTGCGAACGCTTCGGTATAAACGCCCAGCGGTCTTTGTTTCCAATATTTCGAACCATGCCCCCATTTGCCGCGAACCGGAACACTGCTTGTGTTTGTCATCCCCTCCAGTATATCGGACACAGCACTTAACATATCAGCGTTTTCGCCGCGCAAAATTACGGATAATTGATTATGCACATTTCCGCGACCCAAAAATGCGCTTTCGTCGGGGTCAATCATTCGTTCAACCATATCATTATAATCGGCTGAAAGCGAGGTCGCAAGACGGTTCAAATAACCATCGCTTTTTTTAGCAATACGGAATCTGCCTCGTTGAATCGAAATTCCTCTTGAATCGTCCGATTGCAAGTAATCAATCAAATGTCCCTGTTCGTGAAAGAAGGTGGTTGCGTTACCCCGAACATTGTTCATGTCATTGGCGAAATTCATGTGGATGCGCTTATCGCCGTGACTGTACTTCGCACCTTTCGCGCTTCCCGTTACGACACTGTTTAACGGCACGAAGCGATTAAAAACGTCCTTCGCCGCATTCGTACCGGCTTGAAAACGATGAATCAGGGCTTCGCGATATTCGGACGATATGCCGTTTATACTATCCACTTTTTCGGTAAAGGTTCGAAGCGTTGAATCCGTTTCTTGCAAATGGCTTTTCGCCCCACCGTCAACGAAGGTTTGCTCCCACTCGGGGTATTTCATATCGCCGGGTACATAGTAGGTTTTTCCGTCTTCGTCCCTTGCCGCGCGTTGCCCGAAATCATCATCGAAGTGGGGAACGGTTGTGCTTCTGCACCACGGGTGAAACGGGGGAACTGTTACGCCGACTTTGTATTCTTCGATGCGGATAACTTTGCCGTCCATTCGACGGCATATTTCCGACGTCTTTTTATCCAACGTCGCGAGAATTTCTATCAGCTTCGTCCCCAATTCCCGATACGCCTTTTCGTGCGCGACTGCCGCGATTGCCGCCGATTCCGTCATTACAAGGCGAGCGGCGTTGCTTTTCGTTGTACCCATTGCGGCAGCGATATTGTTAATCGTCACATTCGGCGGTGTTCCGGCTATCAGCCCCTGCGTGAGTTGGGTTTGCAATTCGTGGACGAGGCGGTTTTTATCCCGCCAAATTCTGTCCGAAAAGGTGAGATTATCGGACGCCCACGGGCGGCCCATAAGAGCTTGAATTTGCGCCTCGGGTATGCCCGCAATATCCCATCCGACGTTAAACCCGCTTTGAACTTCGAAAATGCTGTGGTGGTAGTTGTCAAGAAATTGCCGCTTTATAACGCTGTCCACGGCATCAAGTTGGTTGCCGAAAAGCCGTTCCATCGTGTGCTGTGTTTGAAGATGCAAGGCTTCAAGACGGGAAATATGCACCCGCGCGGATGCGTTTTCAAGTTGCCGCACCCATTGACCGCTAACCGTGTTTGCTTTTGCGTAGGCGGTATATTCTTCAACCGTCCATCGAAATTCCGCTAACTCGTTTGAGTTCAAGAGGCGGCGGGCTTCCGGCAGGTCAATTTGATTGTTTGTTGCGAATCGGTCATACCAACCGGCAATCTGATTTTGAAGGTCGTGCTGGGCGTTTGAAAAAATGCGTTCCATATTTCGGATTGATTCTTCGCCGGTTGCGGTTGTCGTGTTTTCTATGCCTTCAAATCGTCGTTGCCAATAATCCGAACTTTTCACGCTCTCCCGCCCCCCGATTATGACGCAACAATTTTATTCGCCGCCGGTTTCAGGCGTTTGCGGATTGTTTACGGGTCATTTGTTACTATCCCGTTATTGTCGGCATCAAATGCCCCGCCGTATTGCACGGATTCGGCTTCATTTCGTGCGGCTTGTTTCTCATCTTTGATGCGGTCTTTTTCGGCTTGCACATTGTCAACAAACGGATGCTGTGCAAGCAGTGTTTCGTTCGAAAGGATACCGACCGAATTTTTAATGTTGTTAATGGCATCGGCTTCACTCATAAGCATTTCGCGGTTGAAGAGGATTTCCACTTCTTCCCCGTCGAAATCACCGACGCCGGTGTTCGCCAAATGCAGATTCACGAAATACAACAAATCTTCAAAAGATGCCTGATACTCGGTTTCCATACGGTTTGCGTCGAGGTCAATGTCGCTGTACATGGATTGAATATTCATTTGATTGGGGCTTCCCTGCAAGCGGTCGTCCTTGGCATCAAAACCCATCGCATTTTCAATAATTGCATTTTTGAAAATCTCGATAATTTTTTGATAGTTCTCGCCGTTGACTTCGACTTGCAATGCTTCAACGCCGCCTTTTACACCATCAACACTTCGGGTTTTGACCGCCCCGAAAGTTGCAAGGTTTTTGCGAAAATCCCCTAAATTTTCGCCGTCGTAGTTCACGATGATTAAAATTGTGTTGCGGCTGTCTTCTTCCATATTGTTTTGAAAGTTTGAAAGTATCGTATTTAACCCGTCTTGAAGGCTTTTGACGTTTAAAATCAGCGGTATTTCTTTGCTGTTATATTTGAAAGGGATTAACGGCATCCGATTCCAATTGTAGCCTTCATCGTTTACGGTGAAGTATGCTTCAACCGGCGGATAATCGGGGTCGGACTTTAACCTTGCTCCGTCAAGCTCAAAGCGGCTGATTCCGTCGGCGTGATACACTTCTACTTTTTGAACCGTCTTTTCACCCCGCGCCGAATCTTCAACCACTTCATAGATGCGAATTGCGTAATCAAGGCGCGTATGCTCGTCATCGCCCCAACCGGCAATCACTTCATACGGCTTGAAACGTCGAAACGCGAGTTCGCCGCCGTCGTAGTACAGAAACATCCAACCGATGCCGCAATTGTATGAGTTTTCGCCCACGTTTTTCAGCAAACTGAGAAATCTGCGATTGAATATTTTGTGAAGGATTTTTGCGTATCTGTCGTTGTCGGCTTGCACCGCGAACGGTTGCCCCAAAAAATAGTTGACTTTTTGGTCAACCATTTTCTTGTACTGATTATCTACGATTCGATTGTTCGGCAAGTTTTTGACTTCTTCCAACTCGCCGTCCGCCCCTATCATTTCGCGCTTTCGATGGAGAATGTCGTGTTTGCCTTCGTGGTAACGCTCACCGGTTATCATATTTCGGCGGCGTTCCGAAGTAAGAAATCGTCTGATTTCCTTTTCGATGAAGTCCGTGTCCGTGGGGTTCGCCCCCTGCCGAATCAAATCTTCATTGCCGGTAAAGTTGAATCTTCGCACGGGTTCACCGCCTTTTCATAATTTCAAAACATAACAAATCTGCCTTCGCGCGGCACTTTTGTTACTAACGGGGGGGGGGGGTGAAAGCACAAAAATAACGCCTTGCGGCGTTATCAAATAAAGCGTACAATGGACAAGCAAGCTGTGTGGCGGCGTTTCAGGCTGAACCCTTGAAAGGGGGTGAAGCCATATGACATTGTTTGAAGTTCTTTACTTGCTTCATACACTCGCGTTAGTAATTCTCGCGTACTTGTTATATAAGCGAAACGAAAAATAGCCGCCCCTAGGACAAGGTTGTCGGCTATTTTCGTTTCACTGTTGTAATTCAGCAGTCATCCGGGTTTAGCAGTTGCCGTCCCCAGCTTGCTTTTTTTATTCTGCAACTGTACGTGCGTTATTATACGTTGAACATCCGCATTTGTAAACCCGCTTAGTCGAAGCTGAAACTTGACGGCTTCGAGAAGGATTCAACGGCATAGCGCATGGCGTCCATCAAATGGTTGAAGCCGTCAATCGGCTTGTTTATTTTTCGTCCGCTTTTGTCTTCGCCCCATGTGTAGTTGCTGATTTCGGTTAAAAAATTTACGCAACGGGGATGTACGATAATCTCGAAGTCTTGCAAAAAATCTATGCCGGCATTTATGCTGTCCTTGCCCTTGCGGGCTTTTCGAATGTTGAACATTCCGAGAAGTTCCAAACGGTCGATGCTTTTCGGTTCATTATCGGCAATGATACGCTCTTTAACGTATCCCATCCGACTGACCTCTTTGAAGATGGCTTCGTTACTCATGCCGTATTCGTACATTTCGTCGAAAACCCATAATTGCTTTGCTTTCGGGTCAATCAGCCCGCAAAACAACGCCGTCGGGTCGTTGGTGTAGCCGAAGTCCAACCCGAAGCAGGATTTTACGCCGGCACGGCTTCGAACTTCGTCGATGTCGAATAATATTTCAATCCATTTTTCAAATATAACGCCGTCAACGATACCCCAATTTCCCATCCCGGCTACATTGTAGCGGCGGGGGTTTAGCCTCTTCATGCGCTTAAACATCGCAAGGGTTTGTTTGTCGATAAATTCGTTCATCAAGTAGGTTGTGGTGATTGCAAGCGTGTCAACGGATTCGTCGATTTCTTCATCGTAAAATCTTTTGACAGTGCCGGAAGAAAGAGTTTCGACAATCTCTTCGCCGTCTTTTTCGTTGACATCGAAAAACCGCTTTTTAATCCAGTGATATTGATTCCACGGGTTGAAGGTCAATGTCCATTGATAGAACAATCCCTCGGGCAGGTTTCCGCGCAGGGATTCGTCCAAAATATCGAAATCGGCTTCGTTCATTATTTCGTAGGCTTCTTCTATCCATCCCCAACAAAGATAACCGGTTTCAACCGTGATTGATGTAATTTTCAACGGGTCATCCAGACCGCGAAAGTAAATTGTTTGCCCCGTCGGAATACAGGTCATTTCAAGCGGCGATTCTTTGACGTTCCAATATTGGGCGACGCCCAAACGGTTAATCGCCCACTTTAATTCCTTGAAGCATGAATCCTTCATCGTGCGGAAAATTTTGCGAATTACAAGAAGGTTGGCATCGGGATTTTTCATAAGATTGTAAATGAACCATAACGCTGTTGTCTTTGATTTCTTGCTTGCGCGGCTTCCCTTACATACCCGATAACGCCCTTTAAAATGCCAAAAATCTTTGTAGTGCTTGCCCACGACATCGGGCAGATAAATTTTATTTTTCGCCGCTGTCATGGTATCACCACATAAAAATCATCGTGCAATAAAATTGCGCCCTTGAAATATCAGGGGCGCAAGCATTTTCAAGCATTTTTTTGTTACTAACACGTTATTACCGGTCTTATTTAAGGTCGTTTTCACCGCTGAATATTGGTGGCGGCATATTCGTGATTGCAAGTTTATCGTTGAACAATCCCAAGTGCCGACCGAGTAATTCGAGGTTGCGGGTTTTGTCGTACAGCTTGATTTCCCGTTCGATAATGTCGCCGTCCTCGGTCGGGATGATTTTCACCCTTACCGATTGAATTGCCGCCGTGTCATCGCGCATCGCCGCACCGTTCACCGCGCCTTCTTCTGTTATAACATCGGCGGCATTGACGAAACCGAGTTTCGCGATTTCCTCCAACACCCTGTCGGCGGTAATTCCCGTTCGCTTGCTTCTTTCAGCCATCGCGACGGCTACAGCCGCCGAAATGTTAGGTTTTGAAAGGTTTTCGGAAGCTATCGCGGACGCCGCATTCGGCGAGTATCCCGCACGGATAGCGGCTTGTGTGCCGTTAAGGTCGATAAGATACTCTTCAACGAATCGCGCCTGTTTTGCAGTCATTTTAGGCACAATATCGCCCCCATTCGCGCCTTTCGGGTAGTTTTACACTTAACCACGATAGCATTTTACTATATTTGAAACGGAAAAAACGGAAAAAGCGGAAAACTTTTCATGCACCTTCAAAATATGCTTTTACATATTTTCTCGCTGAATCTGCGGACATTTTTTTATAAAACCCCTTGCCGACGTCCTGCCATTCCTTGCCTTCAATAAACCGCAATGTTAAAAGGGTACGAATTTTCGCACAATCAAGGGAAGCGATGAACTTTTCAGCGTCAAGAACCTTTTGTTCGAGCTTGATTTTTCGGGCTTCGAGAAGCAACCATATTTCATCAATCTTCTTTTGGTCTGCAACAGCATACCCCTGAATCGTGATAACTTTGCCCTGCCCGCTTCTGTAATCCTTCGCCGTATCGCCGACAAACAGATTCCTTTTATCCTGCACACGCCGCAAACGTTTGTTAAGTACGTCAATTTCACTTTTCATGTATATGAGTTGTTCGAAATCTTTCAGCGTCATTGCCCTATCTCCCTTCACAGAAGCCGCACATTTGAACTTTTCAAGGCTTTTGCCAAATGCAACAGATTCATACATGCGAATAAACGAATAGCGAAGCAGGGTTTTGCTTCCCCGCTTCGCTGTTCAAAATTGTGTCCGATTCGGACACCTTGCCGTATGCCCGCTTCCATTTCCCGCCTAAACTTTAACTATGCTCATAACAACAAAGTCGGGCGGCAATCCGTAGTCGCCTCGGAGGATATAAGTAACCTTTACGTCAATAAATTCTTCCGTTGCTTCCTCCCGCTCCGGGACAAATTGGCGCAATCGTAACACATCGCCGACCTGATAATTACGGTCATTGCGTCGATATTCAAAGGTTTTTAACCCCTCGGCAACGGCACGAAGCATATCGGGGTGTATTTTTACCTCATGTGTTACTTGCCCCGCTTCCGACGCGATGGGGTTCGGCGGCGAGGCGGCGGGCTGTTGCTTTTTCAAGGGACACCACGAGGGCATATGCTCAAAGATTGTAAAATCCAATATTGTGCTGTCAAAACATTCTTTGTATTTCATAAGTTTGCATTTCCAGTAAGTTTCTTGGTACTTCTGAACGTGCTGAATTTTACAGTACCGGCAGGAATCACAACAGCCGGGGTCGTAATCTTTTGCCGCTTCCTTTTGCGGCGATTCCCGCTTCCGACGTTCCTTCACGCTGTCCGGTGTGACGGGGACGCCGTTTTTATGTTCATCCAAAACTTGCGCCTGTTGTTTGCTGTCGAGCCGAGATGCTTCGTATGCAGTTGTTACGTTTATGTTGCCTTTTTGAAATTCTACCGAAAGCTCCGGCGCAAGATTTTTGTTGATGCTTTCGTACCGCGCTATTTGTGACGCGGACACGCCCAAAAGCTCGGCTATTATGTCCCGCTTTTTACCGGCGAATTTATAGCCGCCGTCTTTAAGTTCGGTTAAAAGCTCCTTTAATCGCCGGGCTTGATGCGATAATTCGTAATCCGAGAGCCGTCGCGCTGTGGAGTTTGCGAGAATCAATTGCAATTCCGCTTGCACGTCGTCTATAGATTTTACGATTTTGCAAGGAATGCGGCGGAATTGCTCTTTGCCTTCCGCTACAAGTCGGCTTATAGCCGTATATCGCCGCTCACCGCTTAAAAGCTCATACTTTGAATTTTCCGCCCGCTTCCGCACGACTAAATTTTGCTGTAACCCGACAAGCTCGATGCTTGCCTGTAATTCCTCTACGTCGTCCACGGTGAAAAAGTTTAATTTCGACGGCTCTATTTGCTCAAAGTCCAAAATTTCGATTTTGAAAGCAAATGCATCATCGCCGCCGCTTTCGTTTTTTGAGTGCGTATTCATCAACGCGCTTACGCTGAATTTTTGGGGCATTTCGCTCTCTCCTTTTTGAAGGTGTCCGAAACGGACACTTTTAACCGGCCAAATATTCCGCAACCAAATTTTCATAATCCTTTGCCGCTGTAGAGTTTTTGGCGTATTCAAGAATGGGTTTGCCGCAAAAAGTAGTTTCGTCAATTTTTACGGTTTTGCGGATGCGTGTGCGAAACACAGGGTAATCCGTTTCATTTTCCAACCATTCTGCGCCCTGCACACATGCGTTATTGCGGGCGTCCATAGTGATGAAGCATCCGGCAAGGCGTAACGCAGGGTTAAATTCCTGCATATCTTCTATCTGTTCCGCAAGTTGGCGAAGACCGTCAAAGGCGAATTTATCAACCTTAATCGGTACGAGTACGTCGGTAGAAACCGTAAGGGCGTTTATTACCGACATGTTAATATCGGGCGCATTGTCAATAATGCAGTAATCGTACATTTGCGCGGAATATTCCAGTGCCTTTTTGAGCCGGGTTTGTTGCGGACGGCTCATGTCAAGCAATACTTCTTTGTTTGCGTTTAAGAGATTCATGTTTGCGGTTATCACGTCTAACCCGGCATAGGGCGTATTGTGAATATACCGGTGGGCTTCCGCGCCGCGCCGGGTCATTATTTCCGCCATGCCGGCAACGTCATCGCCATGAAAGCCGAAGAACTTTGATACATTGCCCTGCTTGTCGTTGTCGATAAGCAGAACCCGCGCCCCGTGGACGGTCGCAAGCACGTGAGCAATATTGATAGCGGAAACCGTTTTACCTACGCCGCCTTTTAAGTTAATGATGGATATGGTTTTCATTTTTCATCATGTCCTTTCCCCGGAGAATCATCCTCGCCCGCTTCGGCATCCGTTAATTTCATTTGGATTTGCGGAACTTCTGAAAGCGTGAAGCGTTGTCCTTCTTTATCGAATTTCAATTCCAACGTGCGCTCTGAATACGTCGCTTTTGCCTCCGTGCGCTTTTTGAGGGTTAATGTTACTTTGGTTTCGATTTGCGGCGTTCGATAAACTTTCGTCGTCGATGCACCTTGCCCGTATTCGTCCTGCAAATGAACCGCTCGTGTGCAATCGACTAATTCGATTGATATTTTCGCGCTGATTTCTCCGCCCTCGAAATTGCCGTGGTAAAGTTCATAAAGGCATTCTGTGATTTTGCGATTAAAATTTTCATTAAAATCCTTAAACGCATCGCTTTGCGCGGTTAATGTAAATTCAGTTGCCATTTTACACATCCCCTTTCAATTATTTTTTTATTTTATTGCCCGCCACGAATTACCCTTATGTCGTCTGTATACATAAGCCTTTATTTGCGGACATAACATCCGGAGCGACTTGCAGCCCTGACGCAAGACCCGCTTCTTTGCGGCAAGCGGCGTGTTTACTTTCATTATGTGCTTGCCCCTTTCTGAAAATTTTCGTTGGCTTCACTTTGAAAGAACGCCCTGACGGTCGCACCTCGTCGCCTCCGGCAGTCGTATTCCTCGAAGCTGTTAACACTTCGAAAAATAAGCCGGTTGTTTACATACCGTTGAAGCAATCTTGTTTCCCTTGGTGCGTTTTGCTTATCGTAAATCATTACATACGGGTTAAATCCCATGTCGCGCAAGGCATATACCCGGTGCAAATCTTCGTCGTGTGTGCTGTTGAAATTCGTCAAAACATAAACGCCCTTGCGCGAATAGTCCTTTAAACGAAAATGTTTATTGAAAAATTCAAATGCCGCCGTTAAATCTTCTCGCGGGTTATCCCATGCAAAGTGAATCATTTTAATTTTAAGGCGGTTTAGCAACTGCAACACATGGGAATCAACAAGTCGGATGTCCAGCCCTTGCGTAAAGTCAACGGATGCGCCTGTATCTATAAGTTGCAGAAGTAATTTTTCTCTGTCGTTACAAGCAAGCAAGTTCGGGTCTAAAAGTTTGATTGTCTTTTGCTTTGTCCAAAAGTCCCCTGTTTCTGCGACTTGCTTTGAAACGTTTCCCTCTTTTTTCGTTACGATGCAATACGGGCAGTTTCGCGGGCAACCCCGTGTTAAAAAGCCGTATGCCTCGCTGTATTGCGGGTACAAGTCGTAATCCGGCATTATATTTTCAATTTCCGGGGGAAGTGATGAAATGTAATACTCGCTATCTGAATAGCCTTGCCGTATGCGCTCGTCGGAGGTGTCTGCGGGCTTGTATCCTGTTCCGCCCTTGTAAATAACGTCCGCATGTATCGCCGTGCTGTAGTCCGGCGTGAAATCGAAAATTTTGCTCATGTAAACGACATCGTAATGCTCAAACGGGTTGAGCATTTCCACGTAATCGCCCCGGCGTTTGTGATACGCGCTTAACTTCATCAACGGCAAACACGGGAAGTTATGGCTGTCCACGTCTGCAAGACCTATTTTCACATCCTCATCCCCTTTCGCCGTTTCTCCCGGACCGGCTTACGCATCATGCGGGCGTAAATATACGCTCCGTTCACGTATTGACTGAATTTAACCTTAATCCCGCCGACCGGAATTGCGTGATTGCGGTAGTGCTGTTCCAACACGGCGCGGGCGGCATTTTCATTCGCGGCAAGCTCCGCCACCCGCTTCTTCGACATGCTGTACTTTGTGCCGGGAAGTCTGTGGTCGGAAAATGCGACCTCGGGTTGAGTTAAGTTTGTGCTGGTCGAATAGGTTTTTTGCCCTTTTCGGTTGCCTTCCTTGGTTTCAGGCTTGGCAATGTACCGGGCCAGCCCCTCCAGTCCGTAATCATCCGGTTGCAAACGGCGCGATTGCGAACGGAAGCCCTTCTTCCAAACTGCTTCTGCCAAACTGCTTCTGCAACATCCCTGTCGCGGAAATTCATAATGATATGGTGATGGGCGTGTATCGCGCCTGTTGCCTCGTTAATAACCCATTCAGTGACGTAAATATATTTCAACTCCGGCAACCCGTTTGCCTTGATATAACCGCGCAAACGCCGGATATAGTTCTGCATATCTTTTTGCGCGGACTTTGCATCGGCGGGCATGTGTTCGTGCCTGTAATCGAACGTACACCAAATATCTGCTTCGGTGAAATTGGCGTGTACGAGCCGAGAAACATGCTTACGGGTGTTTTCGCGATTAAGGTTTTTTTGTGCATGGCGTGTAGGGCTTCCCGTTTTTTCCCTTACGATTTTATACTTGCTTTCCGTCCATATCGGATATATTTCGACTTCCAATACATCGCCGGAGCGGATTAACTTAACTCGGTACTTGAAAATATCTTTGTGCCGTATGGATTCTAAATAATCGTCAATACTTAACTGCTCATACGGCAGGGTGAAAACATCTTCGTAGCTTGGCAAAGAGTACGGCATATGAATTTCCCTCCCGAGTGAATTTAAGGGTTCAAGGCTTTAGTGGCGCGGTAGCTTTCAATTGCCGCCCGTTTTTCATCCGCGCCTTGCGCACGGATAACGGCGGCAAACGCTTGTCGGTTTCGCACTTTAGCTTTTTTATCCTCCAACTCGTGGCGGATAAATTCATATGCTTTTTTATCCTCACTCGAAAGGGCGGTTGCATCGAGCATATTTAAAAATTCCAACATGCCGATAACCGCCATAAATGAGATTTGCACTTTTTTCGGATTTTCGGGGTTACTCCCGAAGCTCCGCAACATGTTTATCATCGAAATCACTCCCAAGATTGACGGCAGTGTGAACACTGCCTTAACACGAGCGTAAACGCTCGCGCAAAACACAAACATACATGAATGAAAATGCAAATATTTGTTTGCGTTTGTTTGCTGTTTTCATGGCATCGTTGAGATGTTAATACCTATTACGAGGACGATAAACAGCCCCGTCGGACACCATCGGACACCTTTTTTCGTTGACTTTCGGCATTCGGAGTGATAGAATTTAGTTGTTTGAATGTCATCTCCGAAGGCGTTTCGCCTTTCCCCCTGCGATTCCGTTAAAATTGCAGGGGGTTTTTATGTTCCGCTGAATTTGCTGTATAACCACTTTTCAAATTCGGCGTCGTTGGAATCTTCGGTGCGCTGTACAGCAATAATCAGCTTCTTGCCTTTTTCCCGACTGAAATTGTCGTACCGCTCAACGATGTAGCCGCTTTCGCTCATGCGCTCAATTCCTCGCGTGATGCGGTCGAGTGTTCGCATGTCGCCCTCGTGGTCATTTGTGGCGTGAATGCTCACGATTACCATACATAACCTCCCCGCGCTGCTGTCAGAGTGCGTCCGCTATGTCGAATAACGAAAGCTGTTGCATACAACCCGCTTTTTTGGCTTTGACCCGCTTCGGCTTCGCGGATTGCAGAAACCATCCTAACTTTCGGACGTCAAAAGCATCGCCGCATTGTTTAATGTCCGGGTAGTTGCTCGTGCTTACGGCTATTGCGTGTTTATCCGTTTCGTAAGCGTAATAGGTGTAAAGTCCCAGATTGAGGTGGCACGGTTCATCTAAAAAAACGTCGGGATTATCGCCCCAAGATTTGACAATGAATTGATAAGGTGTCATCCCCTTCAAAGTTTTTAGTCGTTTAGCG
>Ga0123355_10003843_pt1 | contig 21723 bp, 29 predicted proteins | sample TergutEmb28metaG_3_FD_89872 | JGI IMG/M metagenome (GOLD analysis project Ga0123355, IMG submission 89872) | Embiratermes neotenicus P1 segment gut microbial communities from Petit-Saut dam, French Guiana - Emb289 P1 | ecosystem: Host-associated > Arthropoda: Insects > Digestive system > Gut ...
TCAAGAGTAACCATGCCAAATGGCACCATGTTAGAATTTGGCTGGCCGAGCTTTTTAGTAGCGATCGCAACCCCAACAAACTTTACCTTTTGGGAAGTTAGAGTGTATATGCTGTAGGGGGGGTTCAACCAAAAAAGTTTACAAAAAGCATAAAAGGATTGTGCAATGTGGAACTGTGTGTTAATATTATATCAGTCATTAAATCTACTCTCATCCGTTATTTTAAAACATTATGAAAACCATACAAAAACTTACATAAAAACGCTTGCATTACAAGCAAAGGAAATGTTATAATATGTTGTCTACCATTCCAGTATTAGGTGCGCTTTGCATTAGCTTGTGCGGACGCGATAAGGGCAAGAATTATTTGATTGTCAAAATTGTCGACCACGAGTTTGTTCTAGTTGCAGACGGTGTTAGCAAAAAGGTTGCTAATCCTAAAAAAAAGCGTACAAAACATATAAAGATATTAGACATGGCGCTATCTAATTCCACCATTGCAAAACTTGCAACAGATAGCATTGTCGATAATGAAATCCACAAGATTTTATTAAAAATTAGTAAGCCGACTGGCCAACAGGTCAAAAAAGCAACTAGTCTAAAAGAGGTAAAAACTTGCCAAGAGAAGATAATATCGAAGCAGAAGGTGTCGTTAGCGAAGCGTTAAGAAACGCAAGTTTTATAGTAAAGCTAGCAAACGGTCATCAAGTTACTTGTTCAATTTCAGGAAAAATTCGTATGCATCACATAAGGATTTTGGAAGGGGATAAAGTAAAAATAGAAATGTCGCCTTATGACTTAAACAAGGGGCGCATAACTTATCGTATGAAATAAATCTTTTTCATGCACAGAAATCCTACTCTAGGAGAAAATAATTATGAAAGTAAGATCATCAGTAAAACCTATGTGCGCAGCATGTAAGGTTATAAAAAGACACGGCAAAGTTGTCGTAATATGTCCTAAGTACGCAAACCACAAACAACGACAAGGTTAGGCATTTTTTGCTGTAACCGCTACATTTTTTCAAGGAGCAAAAACAATAAATGGCACGCATATCTGGGGTAGATTTACCCAAAGAAAAACGCATAGAAATAGGCTTAACCTATATTTATGGTATTGGTCGTCCGTCATCTCTTAAAATTTTAGAGGCGACCGGTGTTAGTCCTAACACTCGTGTTAAGGCATTAACCGAAGACGAAACAAATAGAATAAGAAGTTATATCGAAAAAAATATTGTTACCGAAGGTGATTTGCACCGTGAGGTTTCTTTATCAATTAAGCGACTGATGGAAATTGGTTGCTATCGTGGCATTAGGCACAGAAAAGGTCTACCAGTTAGGGGACAAAGCACTAAGCAAAATGCAAGAACAAGAAAAGGTCCGAAGAGGACTGTTAGTCGCAAAAAGAAATAAAGGAGAACGGGGTTTTAATGAACAATGTGCAAGAATAATTACTTATTATCATTCGCCATTTGTCATTAAAATTTGTGTAAATAAATTTAATCATGGCAGTTAAAAAAACACCAACTAAAAAGAAAATCACGCACAATATATCAAGAGGTCAGGCTCATATTCATGCGTCATTTAATAACACAATTATTACAATCACAGATGAAAAAGGCAATGCGCTAACAGCATGCAGTGCTGGCGCTCTAAAGTTTAGAGGCAGCCGTAAGTCTACACCATTTGCGGCTCAGCAAGCATCAGAAAGGGCAGCATCACTTGCAAAAAGTTTAGGCGTTAAGTCGGTAGAAGTTTTTGTAAAGGGGCCGGGGTCTGGTAGAGAATCAGCGGTAAGGGCATTAGAAGTAGCTGGACTTAATGTAACAAGCATTTCTGATGTATCAGGCATTCCACACAATGGTTGCCGTCCTCCTAAAAAGAGAAGAGTGTAATAAAATAGTTATATTTTACAAAAAACAGCCACTTAAGATAAGTGGCTGTTTTTTGTGATATCATCATTAGTATTCTTTTCTTTCCAATACATATCGTGTTAGAATTTGCAAGTCTGGCACTGTCTATAATCCAATTATGTAGTTGATTTTTTGCCAAGATTTAATTTTATACAAAGAGTTTTTTGCGTAATCTCTTTTTCATTTATTAACTCACTTAAAGTTTAACCAAAGTTCATAGTTCAGTTCTACCTAATAAATAATCAATAGGTACCATCAAAATAGTCTGCAATTTTGACTAGCATGCTAAAATCGGTTTCTTGCAAACCTTTTTCCCACGCACTTATAGTTTGTCTAGTAACATTAAAAATTTTAGCTAAATCAATTTGACTTAAACCGGAACCCTCTCGGAGTTCTTTGACTCTAGTAGCGAAAAAATTTCTCATGATTAAATAATATCAAAAATTGTCATGCAACGCTTGACGCGCACGGAATGCATGACACACAATATTATTATGAAAAACAATAAAATTAATTCAATCAATCAAATAAAATTTAACGAGGTGTTAAATTCAATTGCTAGAGAAGAGGGCGTATCAGTAGATATTGTTCGCGATAATATAGATAAGTCAATTTTAGATGCTTACAATAGTGGTAATTCTCAAATTCGTACCGTAAGAACTGATGGTGGTTAAGCCCACTATAGATGATATTGAACAAATCTATTACAGCTTTTATACTAAATCAAATTCCTCTTTAAAAAACGATAATAACATTTGTCTTTTTTTTGCATTAAACTGTTGACAGCATAATTTTGTGGTTGTATAATATAATAGTTGAAAGTAGATTTATCAAATCTCACCATCAGGTTTTTCTGAAGTGGTAACGCTTAATTTTGTAAACAACTTGTTCTTCCATAAGAACAACTTACTTTTTTTAGCGCCGAGATATCTACATCTTAGGCGTTTTTTATGTCTATTAAAGAGTTCAATATAAAATAATCGAGGAAAATAAATCTGAGTAAATACCTAGAAACAAATTATAGAATCAAGGATAGAGAAGTTCTAGTGCTTGATACCGACGGTACCAAGTTAGGCATTATGAGTGGTAGAGATGCGTATTATCTAGCACAAAAAAAGAATTTGGATCTTGTAAAAATATCGCCAAATTCTAAGCCACCTGTGTGCAAAATTTTGGACTATGGCAAGTTTAAGTACGAAACTGCCAAAAAAGAAAAAGAGGCAAAGCGCAATCAGCAAGTTAGCGAGTTAAAAGAAATTCTTTTGTCCATGACTATTGATACGCATGACCTTAACACAAAAGCAAAGCATGCACGCAAATTTTTGACGGGCGGCGACAAAGTTAAGGTTACTATCAGAATGCGTGGCAGGCAGCAAGCACATTCAAATTTGGGTATAAAAGTTATGGAAGACTTTTATGCGATAGTTGAGGATGTTGCACAAATTGATAGAAGGGCATCAACAGAGGGGCGTGCAATTATTATGATTCTAACCCCTAAAAAGTTAGGTGCGGAAAAGTCTAGTGGTGCAGCGAGCAGTAAGCCGCAAGAAAGAGTTTATGAAAGGCCGCAAGGTCAAGCCCCCAAGCCTTTTAGGCCTAATCCTAATAATGCTAATAACAATCAAAGTCAAGTTGCAAAACCTCCATTCAAACCAAATGGGCAATCAGGTGTGGGCGTAAATAAACCTCACTTTGCATCTAAACCGCAGGCGGGAACAGCTAGTGCAAAACCAGCCATTGTAAATGCCGCACAAAGGCCGACTGGTTCAAAACCAAGTGCAGCAACTCCTGCCCAAAAACCAACAAAACCAACTACTAGTGGGCACTCAAATAAGCCGACTACTAATAAATAAACAAAATTCATAAAGGAAGTACAAACAATATGCCAAAAATGAAAAGTCATAGCGGTGCAAAAAAAAGATACCGCCTAACTGGCAACGGTAAACTAAAAAGAGGTCAGAAAGGCAAAAGCCATATACTGACTAAAAAGACAAGAAAAAGAAAAGCAGATTTAAGACAAACTGCATATCTAGCAAGCGAAAAGCAAGAAAGAAACATCAAGTCTTTGTTGCATAACTAAGAGAACAAAACTAACTAGGAGAAAATAAAAACATGAGAATTAAAAGAAGTGTTAACGCATTAAAAAAGCGTAGAAAAATTATGAGACTGGCCAAAGGCTATTTTGGCTCTAAAAGTAGAAGTTACCGTGTAGCTAGACAAGCGGTTATGAAAAGTCTTATGTATGCTTACATAGGTAGACGCCTTAAGAAAAGAGATTTCAGAAGATTGTGGATTGCTCGTATCAATGCAGCTGCAAGAGAAAACGGTCTGTCTTATTCTAAATTTATGCACGGTCTAAAAGTTGCAGGTGTTGACTTAAATCGCAAAATGTTATCAGAAATTGCTGTGTCGGACGCAAAAACATTTGCAAGCTTAGCTACAACTGCTAAGAATGCAGGCGCTAAAAAAGCAAAGTAATAAATGTCTAAAGAGAGCGGGTGCAATCGAAATATTCAATCTTGCTATAGCGGACATTAAAAAAGAAAAAAATCAAAAAAGAGAATTGCACACAACTATTTGCAATTCTCTTTTTTATATGCTATAATATATAGCATATATGCAAATCATAATGTCTAAAGATAATCAAAAGATAAAGGAAGTAGTTTCTTTATTAAAGGATAAGTCTACTCGTGAAGAGTTAGGTCTTTTTGTTGTCGAGGGTGCAAGAAGTGTAAGAGATATTATAGAAAATAAAGTCGGGATACATAGCATATTTATCTCACAAAAGGCGGTAAATAACTTTAGTGACATTGTTATGCGAAGTTTAGAAGTGTTAGGTAGTGATAAAATTTTTTGTGTTGACGATAAAGTGTTTGATAAAATGACTGACACCATAACAAGTCAAGGAATTTTGGCGATTGCAAATATTTGCATAAAAAAAGATTTGGGTTTATTTAGACAGGGCAAGAAAATATTATATTTAGATACTATATCTGATCCAGGTAATTTGGGTACGATTATAAGAACAGCGCTAGCAAGCGGCTTTAATAACATTGTTTTGCTGGATTGCGTTGATGCCTACAATCCAAAAGTTGTTAGAAGTAGTATGGGTGCAATTACAAAAGTTAACATTTATATAGAAAAAGAAGGACATCAAATTTTGCGAACTCTTAAGCAGGGAAAATATAAAATCTTGACTGCTACTTTAGATGGCACAAATATCTTTACATGCAAAAAAAATAATGATAAAATTGTTTTAGTGATAGGAAGTGAAGCATTTGGTGTTAGTAAAGAAATCCAGTGTTTAGCGGACAAAAAAATAACTATCCCTATGCAAAATACAGAATCACTAAATGCAGCAGTGAGTGCAGGAATACTTATGTATCAATTATCTGAATTTGCTTAACAATGGAATTATCTAAAAGACTAAAGGAGCAAACTTAACTATATGGCAGGTCATAGCAAATGGAACAATATAAAACGCACGAAAGGTAAAACCGATGCGGCAAGAGCCAAAGTTTTTACTAAAATTGGCAGAGAAATTGCTGTTGCTGTAAAACTAGGTGGCAGTGATATAAACGCAAATTCTAGGCTACGGGACGCAGTAGCAAAAGCTAAAGCTGCTAATATGCCAAACGATAATATAAGTCGTGGCATTAAAAAGGCGGCGGGTGAATTGGGCAGCATCAATTACGAGGCAATAGCATACGAGGGTTATGCAGTTGACGGCATTGCTGTTATTGTAGAAACTCTAACCGACAACAAAAATCGTACAGCGGCGGATGTTAGGCATGCTTTTGATAAGTTTGGCGCAGGGCTAGGTGCAACGGGTTGCGTATCTTATATGTTTGATTATAAAGGCGTTATTCTAATCGAAAAAGATAAACTATCAGAGGACGAAGTTTTAGAAAAGGTTTTAGATATAGGTGCATCTGATTTTGTCGCTTATGATGCAGAATATGAAATACAATGCGAACAACAAAATTACCAACAAGTGTATCAGGGGATAGAAAAATTAGGCTATAAAATAATCAGTGCAGAATTAGCCTATATTTCTAAGTCTCAAGTCCCCCTAAAAGATACAGTCAAATTTGAGAAAATGTTAGACGCATTCGACGAAAACGACGATGTGCAAAATGTGTGGCACAATGCGGCAGGGGAGTGATTTTTTTGGAAACTTTTTTGAAAAAAAGTTTCCAAGCCTTCAAAAAACTTTTAACTTTTTCCGTGCTTAAGGAAAAAAACAAGCAAACGAAAGTAAAAGCGCCACTAACAATACTGTGGCACAAAAACAAAAAGGAATATAAAAATGATAAATTTTCAAGAAGAATTAGAAAAAGCTAAAAACGGCGATGGTATAGCGGCATTTGTTGTTAGTGAATGTTTTTTTCATGGAGCTTATGGTGCAAAAGAACATGTGGGAAGGGCGTTAAAGTGGATAAAAAAAGGAGCAAAAATGCAAAACAATGCGCTGTGCCTTTTTGATATGGCTTTTACTAATCGTGAAAATCGGAAAAAGGCAAAAAGGTTTTTTGATTTATCATATGATAAAATTGTGGCTATGTCTGACGAAGGCGAGCGGTGTGCCCAGTATTTATTAGGTCTTTATCATTCGATAGGGTTTATGGGTAATCCAGTTGATTTTAATAAAGCATTCGAGTTGTACGAAAAGTCGGCTATGCAAGGTTTTTATACGGCCGAGCGAAATGTGGGTATCTATTATTATGAGGGTAAAGGCGTGCAAATGAATTTACATAAGGCTATTGAATGGTATGATAAGGCAATAGTCTCAGGGGCAGAAGAGGTAAGAGAATTTCGCAATGAAGCTATGGAAGCCTTGAGAAAAAGTGGTGGTAGTACACATCAGCAACAACCTCAAGAAGTAAAACAATTAAAATGCACTAGTTGCCACAGTCCAATTCAAGTTAGAGGCGGCAAGGGTTTTTGCGAATATTGTAATTCAGTATTTACATTAAATTAAGTAGAATATTTTGATTGTAATGTACAATAGTTGGGTTAATGCCAAAATTGTAGGGGCGGGCGTCCCGACCGCCCGAAACGGATTTCACAACGGAGAAACTAAAAACAGCGTTACACGGCAAAAAGCGAGCGGGAACAACCTATCTATTTAATCTCGCTACCACCGGACATTAAAAGGAAAGATATGAACGATAAAATAAAAGCAGTAATGCAATCAGCAAAATCAGCGTGTGGTTATATTGGTAGCCGCAACACGCAAGATAAAAATGCGATGCTAAAGACAATAGCAGACGCACTTGTTAAGAATGCAAAGCCGATTATCAAAGCAAATAAAACGGACATTAAAAATGCTACAGACAAACCTAGCTATTTTATAGATAGACTTATGGTAGACGAAAATCGCATAAAAGGTGCGGCCGAGGGGCTAATAAAACTAATTGATTTACCAGACCCGATTGGCGAAGTGGTAGAAGTTTTTAATCGTCCTAACGGAATGCGTGTAGAAAAGTGTAGAGTTCCGCTAGGTGTTATTGCAATAATTTATGAGGCAAGACCGCTTGTTACGGTTGATGCGATTGGCTTATGTCTTAAGACAGGTAACTCTGTTTTACTTAGAGGCAGTAAAGATGCAATAGAAACAAATCGAGAAATTGTTAAAATAATTAAGGCAGCACTAGTTAAAAACAAATATCAATCTGACTGCGTCGGCTTTATTGACGACACTTCAAGGGACAGTGCGAATTATCTTATGCAGGCAAGAGAATATGTTGATGTACTTATACCAAGAGGTAGTGCAGCACTTATAAAAGCAGCGGTTGAGGGCGCTAGTGTGCCAGTAATTGAGACGGGTGCGGGCAATTGTCATGCCTATGTAGAGGCTACTGCAGACCTAGGCATAGCCGAAAAAGTTATACTAAACGGTAAGCTATCAAGACCAAGCGTATGCAACTCTTTAGAGAGTTTGCTAGTAGACAATTCTATAGCAAAACAGTTTTTGCCCCGCATAGTGCAAGTTTTAGCCTCAAATGGTGTCGAGGTAGTGGGTTGCGGTAAAACAAAAGCGATTTGCCCACAAATTAGCTTAGCTACAAACGACGATTTTTACACGGAATTTCTTGCCTTAAAAATCAGTATTAAAGTTGTAGATGGTGTAACCGAGGCTATAAGTCATATAAATAAATACGGCACAAAGCATAGCGAGGTTATTTTATCTAAAGACAAATCGGCAATAGATAAATTCTTGCAGTTAGTTGATAGTGCGGCAGTTTACGCGAATTGTTCTACTCGTTTTACGGATGGTTTCGAGTTTGGTTTCGGTGCCGAAATGGGTATCTCGACTCAGAAGCTTCATGCAAGAGGGCCAATGGGGTTAAGAGAGCTAACCAGTTGCAAGTATAAAATTTACGGCGACGGGCAGGTGCGATAGGTTTCTTTACAGGAAACTTTTGGGGAAAAACTTTTGAATTTTGTTTAAGTGCAGTGTATGCAAGTTAAAAAGTTTTCAATAAAAAAAGCAATGAAAAACGAACAGAGAAAAAGTATTATAGACGAGTTGGTTGAAGAAACCGAGAACGAGATTAGCAGCGTTACTAAAACAAAAAATAACGATACAAGTTTTGAATGTGCTTTAGACGAAAACATGCAATCTGTAGGGGCGGATGTCCCCATCCGCCCGTTACACCAAAAGGCAGACGGACGAACAGAAAAACCAAAAGGCGTTCGACTAGAAAAGTCAATTACAATAAAACGCCAACAAAACCAACTCAAAACGAATACACCACCCACAACAGAGTCAAGTTCTACTACTCCCACAACTCGCAAAAAACAAAGCAATCGACTTTACGATCACCCACACGAAAAACATAGACAACGAGTAAAAAAGGCAGCGGACCTAGATCCAGATCTTGAGACTTTTAGCGATGTAGAAGTTTTAGAGTACATATTGTTTAATACAATATCCCGAATTGACACAAACTTGCTTGCGCATAAACTAATAGAAAACTTTGGTAGCTTTTCGGGCGTACTTAATGCTCAAGTAACGGAATTAAAAAATATAAAGGGCGTTAGTGAGGAAACAGCAAGAAATTTATCTAGCATAATAGCAGTTGCTAGAGTTGCGGAAAAATCTAGACTTAAAAGTAACGCTATTATAAATAACACTATTGATGCCGTACAGTATCTTACGCCATTTTTTACTAACAGAGCGACCGAAATGGTTTATCTCTTGTGCTTAAATAACAACAATAGGGTAGTAGGCAAAGAGCTGGTTAGTAAAGGCGATACAAATTTTGCTTTTGTTGATACAAAAGTTGTAGGTATGGCAGCACTTAGGCATGACGCTACAAAAGTAATTCTAGCACACAATCACCCCTCTGGCACATTAGAGCCAAGTAACGAGGATAGGCAAATGACAGCTCAAATCATGCTTGCACTTATGGGTATGCACATTCCGCTTATAGACCATATTATTTTTACTCCAAACGACTACTATAGCTTTTATCAAAATAGAGAACTTGAGGAAATTTACGGACACCTCGATAAAACTCATGGTACAAAAATAATTAAGGAAATGCGTCTAAAGATAGATAACTATCGGAAAGGGATTTACATATTGGAAAAATGATTTTTCCATTGAATAAATGATTATAATAGGCATTGACCCTGGTTACGCTATAATAGGCTATGGGGTTATAGAAAAAGTTAATAACAATATTAGGCCGATTGCGGCAGGCACTATTGATACTCCAAAGTTTGAAAGTATTCCTGTTAGGTTAGCCATGTTAGACGAGCAGTTGCAGTTGCTTTTCGATAAATACAAGCCAGATGCTGTAGCGGTTGAGGAGTTGTTTTTTAATACAAACCTAACTACGGGCATAAAGGTGGCACAAGCCAGGGGCGTGATTTTATTAAACGCAATTAAGGAATGTGGTTCACTTTTTGAGTATACACCTTTGCAAGTTAAAATGGCACTAACGGGTAATGGTAGAGCTGATAAAAAGCAAGTGCAGTATATGGTAAAGGCAATGCTGGGATTAGCGGATGTGCCTAAGCCCGACGATGCTGCCGACGCATTGGCAGTAGCGATATGTCATGCACAAACGAGTATATATACAGAGAGGGAGCTTAAGTAATAGTTTTTTCTTGAAAACCTTTTTTTCAAAAAAGGTTTTCAAACTTTCCAAAAAACTTTAAGTATTTGTGCTAGGCATTGCCACCCAATACTTAAAAGTTTTTCCCCCAACAAAAAAAGGTTGAAAAATATTTAATGAAAACACTAGCAATAAACACAGCAGGCCCTCTTGTCGAGGTAGCTTTAATAAATGGCGACAAAACGAATTTTGCAAGTGACGGATTCAAAAAAGCAAGCGAAAGCCTTTTTGTTTTTATTGACGAGTTATTAGCAGGGGCAAAACTAGAACTAAAAGATTTAGATAATATTTTGGTAGTTACGGGTCCGGGTTCTTTTACAGGTATAAGAATAGGGTTAACATTTGCTAGAACCGTAGGGCAGACTCTAAATAAAAAAATTATTCCGGTAACATATCACGAACTTCTCGCATACATTAATAAGGATGTTTTGCAAAAGATAATAATTACAGATGCGGCAAACGGTTTATACTATGTAAGCGAAATTGGTGTAGATTTATGCGTTAAAAATTATGACCAGCTAAAAGAATTTTTGGCTAAAAATAATTGGTGTTTGGTTGTGACGGAAGAAAAGCTTAAAGACAAAATAGCGCCGTTATCGCAAAACATCCTTATTGCAGTAGATAATAAAGATAATTTAGTATCTGCAGCAAGGGATAAAACAAGGAAGGCTATTACATATAAAAAGATAGAGCCAGTTTATATTAGACAATCTCAAGCAGAGGAGAAATCTAATGATTGACAAAACGGTAATCAAAAAAGCTACTCTTAAAGATGTCGATAGTTTATTAGGGCTAGAAAACAAAACCTTTAATTTTATGCTTTGGAGTAAATTGGATTTTATAAACGCTGTAAACAATAAAGAATATTTAGTGCTAACGCTAAAAATCAAAAATGAGCTTATTGGATTTATGGTTGCAAGATTAGGTAAAGACGAGTGCGAGATAGAAAATGTTGCTATTAAAGAAAATCATAGACAAAAAGGTTGTGCAGATAGGCTAGTTAGGGCTATAATAGAGAGGGCGACTAAATTAAAATGTAAAAATGTTTTTTTAGAAGTTGCCACAAATAATTTGCCAGCAATTAAACTATACGAAAAACACGGATTTAAGAAAAGTTACACGCGCAAAAAATATTATGGTGATATAGATGCGTTTGTGTATGCACTAGAATGTATTTAGATTTTTCTTGGAAATTCTTGGAAACTTTTTTTCAAAAAAGTTTCCAAACCTCTCTACAAAACTTTAAGTATAACGCATAAACAGAAACGAGTTTAACAACGGAGAAAATAAAAATCGTGTTACGCGGAAAAAAGAGAGCGGGAACCCACAAACTCCTAAAGCTCACTTCCGTCGGACATTAAAAAGTAAAGATGTTTATTTTAATTGACGGCATAAATATATATTTTGAGAAATCCGAAACGCAAGGGCAACCAGTTTTACTCTTGCACGGCTGGGGTGCAAAAGGTGATACAATGCGGCTTTTGTATAATTCGCTGGAAACGCAAAGTTTTTGCCCAATACTACTAGACTTGCCATACTTTGGAAGTTCCGATCCTCCACCTGAATTTTTTACAGTGTTTGACTATGCTAGCATTGTTAAAAAGTTTATAGAGAGGTTAGAGCTAAAAAACTTATCTATTGTTGCGCACAGTTTTGGTGCAAGGCTAGCGGGGATTATAGCTAGCGATAAAACCGATAAAAGTTTTATTATAGACAAAATGGTTTTGACCGGCGCTGCTGGACTAAAACCAAAACGGGGTATAAAATATCGTTTTAGAGTATGGTGCTATAAACTAAGAAAACGGCTAAAATTAAATACTAAAAATTCTGGATCTAGCGATTATAGGCAATTGCCTGTCAATATGAAAAAAGTTTTTGTGTCTGTAGTAAATACTAATCTAATTGATTATTTTGCCTCAATAACAAAAACTAAAACTCTACTGCTGTGGGGTGAAAAAGATAAAGACACACCATTATATATGGCAAAAAAACTAAAGAAACTAATAAAGAATTCGGAAATAGTTGTCTTAAAAAATTGTAGCCACTATGCGTTTATAGACAATTACACAGAGTTCAACATTATAACAAATGCCTTTTTAAGCGGATAAAGTCTAGCCATAGGGGCGGTCGCCCCGACCGCCCGAACAAATCCTAATATCAACAAGGAAAATTAAATCACAAAATTATGTTTTCAATATATCCATTATCAACATTTTTATTTCAAATTATATTTACACCGCTTGCGGCTATAATGCTTACATTTTGCGGGTACAAAATGTATCAGGTTTTTCAGTTGTCCAGCTATAGGGCAAGAGAGGTAAAAAAATGGTTTAAGAGTACAAAGTTCGAGTACGCAATAAGATACTTTGCCCTTGCGTTTTTTGCGATGGCAGTAGCTAGTGTATTTGTAGCAGCTTTTTATATTTTCCCGATAGCGCTTTATTTTGGCGGCCTAGCATTCTTTTTATTCGGTGCAATCTTTTTAGTAATGTTAAAAAAATCTGCTAAAAAAACTCCGTTAAAAATCACATGGAGAATCCGCCGTCTAATTATCACAACATTAATTCTAAATATTGGTATCGTAATCGGGCTACTGCAAGCAGGTAATGCACTGCCACTAGACTTTTATCCGCTTGTAGCATTAGCATATTTACTACTTCCGCTAACTGTAATAGCGGCACATTTTATTATGCTACCAATCGAAAACGCCATACGCAGTAAGTTCAAGCGCAGAACAATGCGAATTTTAGATAAACATGAAGGTCTAATCAAAATTGGTATTACAGGCAGTTTTGGCAAAACAACAGTCAAAAATATTTTAGCTAGTATGCTAAAAGAAAAATACAAAGTTACAGCAACCCCGGCTAGCTACAATACTCCTATGGGAATATGCAAAGCGGTAGGCGACGGTTTAGGCGACACGGAAGTTTTTATTGCAGAGATGGGAGCAAGGTACACAGGCGATATAGCCGAGCTTGCTAAAGTGGTTAGACACAGATATGGTATTTTGACGGGAATAGGAAATCAACACCTTGACACTTTTGGCAGCATAGAGAATCTACATAAAACCAAGTATGCTATTATTGACCAATTGCCAAGCGATGGTTTTGCATATGTAAATGGAGATTCTGAAGGCGCAAAAATGATGTACGAGTGGTGTCCTGTAGCAAAAACAATTGCGTGTTGTGAGAGTGTTTCAACAGAGGGTGTTTATTATTCTAATCAAAAAATGACATCAAAAGGCGTTAGTTTTACCTTGCACGCAAAAGATGGCGATAGTATAGATATCACAACTCCGCTACTAGGTAAACATATGGCAGGCACACTAACACTGTGTGCTAGTGTTGCGCTTGATTTAGGTGTTAGTTTGCAGCAAATTCAAAAAGCGGCAGCCGAGTTAAAGCCAGTGCCACACAGGTTAGAACTTATTGATAAAGGCGATACAATTGTAATCGACGATGCGTATAACTCTAATGTAGACGGGGCAAGAAATGCTCTTGAAGTGCTTAGCATGTTCGACGGTACAAAAATAGTTGTAACCCCTGGTTTAGTCGAACTGGGTGCAGAGGAAGAAGCTAGCAATTATCAAGTGGGCGAGTTTATAGCACAGTATGCAGATTATGCGATTCTTAATTCTAGTCGTGGCGAGATTATAAAAAAGGGTGCTTTAAGTAAAGGTATGCCCGAGAACAAAATTATTCTTGCCGCGAACTTAAAAGAATCGTTAGAAAAAATTGCCGAAATAGAAGGCGACAAAAAGGTTATACTTTTTGAAAACGACTTGCCAGATAATTATAAGTAAAGCGTTTTGGAAAGTTTGAAAACCTTTTTTGAAAAAAAGGTTTTCAAACTTTTCAAAAAACTTTTATATGTTTGCAATGTGCTTTCCTAATACTTAAAAGTTTTGAAAAAGTTTTTCCCCAATAAAACACGCATGAAAAACGATAACTCTCGTCAATATCGCACAGTGCTAATAACAGGCGGCACGCGTGGAATAGGAAAAGCCGCCGTGTACGCTTTTGCAAACGCAAACTACAGGGTGGCTTTTTGTTATAAAAATTCGGACAAGCTAGCGCAAGAGATTATCATTGATTGTCAAAAAAAAGGGCAATTCGTGTGTGGTTATAAATGTGATTTAGCAGACGAAAAGCAGGTTAAGGAGCTATTTGTCAAAACAAAAAAGGATTTTGGTTTTATAGATACTATTGTAAACAATGCGGGCGTTTCTCAAAAAAAGTTGTTTTCAGACGAAACCATGCAAAGCGTAAAAAATTGTTTTGCTAACAATTTTTTTAGCGTGGTAAATATTATAAAGCAATATATGCCTGATATGCTATCAAACCAATTCGGCAGAATTATAAATATTTCTAGCGTGTTTGCTAGTCGGGGCGCAAGCTGCGAGAGTATTTATTCAAGCACCAAAGGTGCATTAGAGAGCCTGACAAAATCGTTAGCCTTAGAGTGCGCGTCAAGTAATATAACAGTAAACGCAATAGCGGCAGGTTTAGTAGACACCGACATGAATAAGGATTTGAACAATACCGACAAGCAAGAGTTTTTGAAAAAAACTATAATAAAAGCCGAAATCCCACCAAGTACAATAGCCGATACAATTTTATTTTTGGCAAGCGATAAAGCAAATTATTTGACAGGGCAGATTGTTAATGTGAATGGTGGATATTAGGCGTACGGATAAATGTTTTGGTGGGTGGCAAAGATTGATTGCCCACATAATATTTGAATTATAAACGAATTGCTGTATCTGCCCCTAATTTTCCAAACACTTCCGCTATTTTGTTTATGCAGCTGATATTCAACAAACCAGGGTCTAAAATCAAATCATGAATTTCCTCTAATGCCTTATAACAAGTCTCATTAAAAAAGTCAACAACCTTTTCTCTAGGCACTTTTTTGTGCAGTAAAATATTTTTTAATATTTGTTTCGCTAGTTTCATAGCAAGATTATAAAATATTTAAATCTTGCAGTCAAACATTTTGTCGTCTACAACGACAAAAAAATCAAAAAGAATTTTTTCGTGTATACTATTTTTATGCCTACGCAGTTTCATACACGATTAAAAGAATTGAGAATACAAGAGAATTTGACACAAGAAAAACTCTCTAAAATATTGTTTGTACCAAGGTCAACATTTGCGAGTTGGGAAGTAGGTGTTAATCCCCCAAGCATTGATAGTTTAATTAAAATTGCCGATTATTTTGATGTGTCTATTGATTATCTTGTGGGAAGGAAAGAAGTTAATTGAAACTTTATATGAAAAATAATGTTTTTGGAAATCGCTTAAAAGAATTAAGATTGCAAAATGGTTTAACATTGCAACAATTGGCAGAAATTACATTTGTTTCTTTTTCCGTGATTGGATTTTGGGAAAGGGGCGAAAGTGATAACCCATCTATAAAACCGTTAATCGCTCTAGCCGACTATTTTGATGTATCAATCGACTATCTTGTAGGTAGAAAAGAAGACTATTAAGGTATTAAGCAAACGATACTCAAGAGTTTTGAAAAGGGGGTTTGGGGGAAAAACTTTTGCAAAAGTTTTTCCCCCAAAAAACTCATTGACAACACTCTCGGTACCGTGTATAATCATATTATATATGAAACAGAATTTAACTCAAAAGATAATAGCAAACCATTTAGTGTCAGGCGAAATGACAGCAGGAGCAGAGATTAGTATTAGGATAGACCAAACGTTAACACAAGACTCAACTGGCACTATGGCATATCTGCAATTCGAAACGCTTAATATAGATAAAGTTAAGACTAAAAAAAGCATTGCCTATATCGACCATAACACACTGCAAAGTGGATTCGAGTCAGCGGACGACCACGCTTATATTCAATCTGTTGCCCTAAAACATGGCATTTTTGTGTCAAAACCGGGTAATGGAATTTGCCACCAAGTTCATTTGGAAAGATTCGCAAAACCAGGCTACACATTGTTAGGTAGCGATTCTCATACTCCAACTGCTGGAGGAATGGGTAGCCTTGCTATTGGTGCAGGCGGCCTTGATGTAGCAGTTGCTATGGGTGGCGGAGCGTTTTATTTATCTATGCCCAAAGTTGTGAAATGTAATTTGATTGGCAAGCTATCAAAAAATGTTGCGGCAAAAGATGTTATTTTAGAGGTGCTTAAAAGACTGACCGTGAAAGGTGGAGTTGGCAAAGTTATAGAATATGTAGGCGAAGGCGCAAGGAGTTTAAGCGTGCCAGAGAGGGCAACCATTACAAATATGGGGGCAGAGTTAGGTGCTACAACTTCTATTTTTGAATCGGACGAGATAACTAAAAAATTCCTTAAAGCTCAAAACAGAGAGTCAGACTATAGCGAACTTAAAGCGGACGAGGGTGCAAGTTACGACGAAGAGTTAACTATTGATTTATCTACTCTTATGCCAATGGTTGCGTGTCCTCATAGTCCCGATGCAGTTAAAACTGTAGCGGAAATTGGGAAAATTAATGTTGACCAGGTTTGTATAGGTTCTTGCACAAACGCATCATACAGCGACTTAATGAAAACCGCATATATACTAAAAGATAAAAAAATTCATCCCGATGTAAGCCTAGCGATAAGCCCTGGGTCTAAACAAGTATTGTCTATGCTCGCCGACAACGGCGCATTAAAATGGCTTGTTGATAGTGGCGCTAGAATCCTAGAGTGTACTTGCGGGCCATGTATTGGCATGGGGCAAGCTCCTAAAACTGATGCAGTGTCTGTCCGCACATTCAACCGAAATTTTTATAACCGTAGCGGCACAGCAAGTGCAGGAGTTTATCTAGCAAGTCCAGAAACTGCTGCTTTTACCGCAATAAACGGTTATCTAACTGATGCTAGCATGATGCCGGCTGTACCTACTGTAAAAGAGCCTAAAAAGTTTTTAATCAACGATAATATGGTATTAGATCCTAAAGACTTTAGCAATGTGCAGGTAGTAAGAGGGCCAAATATAAAACCTTTCCCAAGCCACAGTGCAACGGCTAATAATATAAAAGCAAAAGTGCTAACGGTATTGCCTGACAATATTACAACAGACCACATTATGCCAAGCGGAGCAAGCCTACTACCGTACCGTTCTAATATAGAGTACCTATCAGACTATTGCCTAAAACCAGCCGATGCAGAGTTTGCGGCTTTTGCAAAAAAAGAGGGCGGCGGTTTTATAGTAGGCGGCTCTAATTACGGACAAGGCAGCAGTAGAGAACACGCCGCATTAGTACCGTTGTATCTAAAAGTCAAAGCAGTGATAGCAATTAGTTTTGCTCGTATCCACAAAGCAAACCTAATCAACAACGGCATTTTGCCCCTAACTCTAAAAAATCCAGCTGACTACAAAAAGTTTGCCAAAAGTGATGTCTTAGAAATAAAGGATTTACATAACCAAATTAAATCAGGCAGTAAAATTATAATAACAAACACAACAAAAAAAACCGCAATCGAAACCGAACTAGAACTATCCGACAGACTAAAAGAAATAATTTTAGCAGGTGGGGTTTTAGCTAGTATTGCAAAAAAATAGTAACCCGTTAGAATTTTTATTGGAAACTTTTTTGTAAAAAGTTTCCAAACCTTCAAAAAACTTTAAGTATTTACATTGATGTGCTAAGCATGCAAAATGCTTAAGTACCCACCGATTAGTTCCGCATTTATTAAGTAGAAAAAATTATGCTTTGCGGCAAATTTGTGCCTTTTGGGCTAGGATAATCGCTGTTTCGTTGTAAACGCCTCTAGTATTTACTTCTCAACTGCTCATATTTTAGCTTAAAAACTCACTAAAATTTACACGCAAAATTTTATCGGCGGTTGTTTAAAAATTTTGAAAAGGGGTTTGGGGAAAAACTTTTATAAAAGTTTTTCCCCAAATGACATACATCTTCCACTCAAAACCACAACCTCTTTAATTTTATCGGCTAATTTATCAGTTAGCATATCAGAACAAATTCTAACACTCCAATTATGGTTTCCAACTGTAGCTGGAGTGTTAGTTCTATAATTGCTATCTAAATTTAGAAAGTCCTGAATAGGAATTATTGCAATGTTAGCTTTAGACAAAAGCACGCTTTTTGCGGCGGCAAACCCTATATTTCTACTATTAGATATATTCAAGATTTTTTTTATTGTTGTTTTAGTTTCGCTAGATTGCTTTTTGTAAAAGCCTAGCGCTGTATCGTTGTCATGAGTTCCACTATATGCGATACAGTTTTTAGGATAATTATCAGATAAGTGATACGAATTTGGGTCGTTATCACTTAGTCCAAACTGCAAAACTCGCATTCCTAAATAGCCACTAAATTCAAGTAACTCCCGCACACTATCGGTAATGTATCCTAAATCCTCTGCAAAAAGTGGGGGATTGTTAAGCTGCTCATTTATAGTTTTTATAAAATCTTTTCCGCCCCCCTTAAGCCATTTTCCGTGTATAGCATTTGTAGCATTTTTGTCTATAGAATAAAATTCGTCAAGCCCCCTAAAGTGGTCTATTCTAATAGCATCAAAAAGTTGCAGATTATAAGCTATTCTTCTAATCCACCAACTATAGTTATCGTTTTTGTGTTTTTCCCAATCGTACACAGGATTGCCCCATAATTGCCCCGTACTAGAAAAATCGTCAGGCGGACAACCAGCAACTAGCCCTTCCAAAAACAAATTACTGTTTCTTTTGTACTCAATGCTATCTTGTGCAACATAAAGGGGCATATCGCCAAAAAGCAGAACACCATTTTTATTGGCATAGTTTTTTAGATTTAACCATTGTTTTAATGCAGTCTGTTCTAAAAATTCGCAAAAACCTATAACTACATTATTTTTATCGATAAATCTTCTATACGCTTTTTTCAGTAATTTTAGCCTTGTATTATATAAGCATAAATAACAAACAGGAGAGCTAGTAGGATATTCATGCACTTTTAACTCTTCTTTTTTAAGCAAGCCCTCATCAGCCAAAATTTCTAAATCTATAAAATAGGGGTTAAGTACAAAACTATTAGGGCTAGAAAACGGACTATCCCCAAAACCAGTAGGATTAAGTGGCAGAATTTGCCAAATGCCAAATCCGCTTTTAACCAAAAAATTTATAAAATCAAAAGCACTTTGGCCGAAACTCCCAATGCCGTACTTATTAGGCAAGCTAAAAATAGGCATCAAAATGCCAGCCCGTCTCTTATTAAAAATATCGTTAGAGGTAGCCTTCATATCTATCCATGATATGAGAGTGTAGCAGTAGTTGTTACGGTATTTTTTTGGGGAGAAAACTTTTATAAAAGTTTTCTCCCCAAGCCCCTCTTTCAAAATTTTTATGCTTTATCCTGGAGTTTTGAAAAATCCTGTAATTTGTGGGGCGGACGCCCTCGGTCGCTCGAAAGAAAATATATTGTTTGTTCGAGAATATATTATTTTTCTCGTCCTATAAGATAATCGATAGAGCAATTTAATGTGCTTGCAATGCGTAATAAGCTATCAAGACTTGGTTCAGTAACGCCGTTAATCCATTTGTAAAGTTGTCCTGTACTGATTTTTGTAGCACGATGCAGACTGTATATTTTATAACCCTTTGACTCTACAGAATGTCGAAACCATTTTGAAAAAGCAGGTCGTTGGCTTGGATTAGGTAAATAATTTTCTTCGTCTATACCGACTAAAAAAGCAACAGAACATTTGAAATAATCTGCTAGCTTAATAATGCTGTTAAGTGAGGGCAAATATCCTGCCTTACCATTTGTCCATTCATAAATACTGCTGTTGCTACACTCAGTAGCTCTGCCAAGTTGTTCAATTGTTATGTTGTTATCTGCAATCAATTCTTTTAGTCTTTCACTGAAAGCAAGCACTAAATTCATATTTGTATCTCCATAAAATATAGTAGTATTTTTTCTGGAAAAAGTATTGACTTTACAGATATGTTACTGGTATAATGTATATCATGAACAACACAAAAGCAATAAAAGACATTATAATTAAAGCATTAAAAAACGATATGACACACAAAAAAGTTATTTCGTCTGAATATTCAGACAGTGATTTTGCCGTAATTGATCTTGCGTTCAGTATAGACGAAAAAAAGAAACTCTCGGTATATAGAATTACAGTCGATAAAAAAGAGTAACGATAAGCGAATTGTAGGCAAAGTTACTACAAGTCTATTGTGGAGAAAACTTTTATAAAAGTTTTCTCCACAAGCCCCTCTTTCAAAATTTTTAATCTTTATTTTTGGGCGCTGTAAAAGCCAACAGTCCGTAGGGGCGGCTGCAAACAAATACAATACTGCCCACGCCAGCCTCAAAAATGTTCTCCCAAAAACCTCAAAAAATTTTTTTTTATTTTTTTGCGAAAAACAGTTGCAATGTTTTTTTGTATATGATATCATAGTAAAGTTGCATTAAAGCAACCATACATTTTTCGACCAAGTATCGACAAGATACCGCTGGCATAAGGGTCTATAAGGACAACCTTAGACTTTATGCTTTTTTTGTGTCCTGAGTGTATGAGGCGACTTTCGTCGTCTGTTTATTATGAACTTTGACAACTAGATAGATTACAACATGAATTATCAGATTTGCAAAAATTTGGTTCAAGTAAGTGTTGTAACAAATAAGATCAAAATATAAATACGATATTTGAGTACTTATGTAACAATAAGTGCTTTTAGGTAAAGTTAATCACAAACACGAACACAAACTAATTGTTTTGGTGGTATGTTATTATCTAATATCTACAATTTTTCTAATCCAAAAAATATTAGCCTTTTAATTGCAAGATTATAAGCTTTAGTTTTTTTGATAAGAGTTATTTTATTTTGTCTTGTAATTTTGTATAATTAAACAAAAATTTATTGGTGAGAAAGTAAACATCTCACCAGTAATTCGACGATTAAAAATTTAGGGACATTAAAAAGGAGCAATCCTAATTAGTGTACCGATAGGTCAAGAATCTTCTTTATGACATAACAGTTGTCACATTGTTATGTTAGTGATTTACAGAATGGCGAAAAATTTTCGCACCAACAGCACGCAACTAAGTCCCTCGTTCAGAAGGCTGGAATTGCGTGCTAGGTGTGCGAACAATTCAATTTTTTTGTGTAGGAGAGGACTTGCGTCCCGACTAGCAAAAAAATTTAATTTTCGTACGCATAGTGCGTAATTCCAGCCTTCTGAGATTAAGCTATAAAGAGCATATGGTGGATGCCTTGGCACCAAGCGCCGATGAAGGACGTGATAAGCTGCGATAAGCTGCGTGTAGCCGCAAATAGGCCTCGATACGCAGATTTCCGAATGGGGAAACCCACCCGCAAGGGTACCCTAACATGAATTCATAGTGTTAGTGGAGGGAACCCGGGGAACTGAAACATCTAAGTACCCGGAGGAAAAGAAAGTAAATAAACGATTCCGTTAGTAGTGGCGAGCGAACGCGGAAGAGCCCAAACCTGCTGTAGAAATACGGCAGGGGTTAGGACTACAATATACAATTAGCATAAATAGTTGAAGCTGCTCTGGGAAACAGCGCCAAAGAGGGTAATAGCCCCGTAAGCGAAATAAAAATTATAACTAGCCGTATCCAGAGTACCATCGGACACGAGAAATCCGGTGGGAATGCGGGAGGTCCATCTCCTAAGGCTAAATACGACTTGGTGACCGATAGAGTATAGTACCGTGAGGGAAAGGTGAAAAGCA
>Ga0123355_10003844_pt1 | contig 21721 bp, 20 predicted proteins | sample TergutEmb28metaG_3_FD_89872 | JGI IMG/M metagenome (GOLD analysis project Ga0123355, IMG submission 89872) | Embiratermes neotenicus P1 segment gut microbial communities from Petit-Saut dam, French Guiana - Emb289 P1 | ecosystem: Host-associated > Arthropoda: Insects > Digestive system > Gut ...
ACCTCAAATCCCAAATGTTCAAAAACCCCGCGTACAGGTATAAGGGTTCTGCCTTCCACTATCACGGCAGACGAGTCGGCTATTTGCTCACCGTCAACAATTATACGGATTTCATCGCTTGCGTAAACTGGCGATACCACAACCGCCAAAAACAATATTACAATAGAGATTTTTAAGAAATTTCTCCTCATCTGATGCCTCCTAGGCTTATTTTGTGAAAATTATTTTAGTGATTTCGCTGTATCATGCTAACACCCGCAATTTTGCCAGAACAATGTTGCAAATACGCACAATTCATGCTACATTTATTTTATAGTAAGCACGTACCACAGTATAACATAAATTCGCAAAGCGAGGTATTTCACATGCAAACTTTCATGGGCAAGGATTTTCTCCTAAGCAACGAAACAGCAAGAGTACTTTACCATCAACACGCGGCAAAAATGCCGATAATCGACTACCACTGCCATATTAACCCGCAGGAAATTATGGAGAACCGCAAATTCGAAAACATCACACAGGCTTGGCTGGGCGGCGACCATTACAAATGGCGGCTTATGCGCACAATGGGCGTGCCTGAGGAATTTGTAACCGGCAACGCGCCCGACAGGGAGAAGTTTCAAAAATTCTGCGAAGCAATGCCGTATTGCGTTGGCAGTCCTGTTTACCACTGGTGCCATCTTGAACTGCAGCGGTATTTCGACTGCGACCTTGTGCTAAACGGCAAAAACGCTCAGGCTATCTGGGATATCACGTGCGAGAAGTTTAAGCAGGAAAGCCATACGGTGCGTGGGCTAATTGCGGCGTCGCGGGTGGAAGCCATAGGCACGACAGACGACCCAGCGGATAGCTTGGAGTATCACAAAGCCCTGCGGGACGACCCTACCAACACGGTTGTAGTTGTGCCAACCATGCGGCCTGATAAGGCAATGAACATCGACAAGCCCGGCTTTGTAGAATACATAACGAAGTTGGCGGATGTGTGCGAAGCGAAAATAGGCAACGTGGCGGAGCTTAAAGCCGCGCTGCTTGGGCGTATTAAGTTCTTTAACGAACTAGGCTGCCGCGCTTCCGACCACGGGCTGGATTACGTAACATACCGCATTGCGGATGCCGATACAATCGAAATGATATTTAAAAAAGGCCTCTCCGGCAGCGTAGTTACCGTGGAAGAAGCCGAGATATTTAAAACCTACATGATGCTGTTTTTCGGGCGTGAGTTTGCCAAACTTGGTTGGGTCATGCAGCTTCACTATGGTGCGCAACGCAATTGCAACGGAGCAATGTTTAACCTGCTCGGGCCAGACACAGGCTTCGATGCCATTAGCGTACGCAACAACGGCGAAGCACTTGTAGGCTTTTTGAACGCGTTGGTTTCCGAAGGCAGCCTGCCAAAGACTATTTTGTACTCGCTAAATCCTAACGACAACGCAATGCTTGGGTCGATTATCGGCTGCTTCCAAGGGGACGGAGTGGGCAAGATGCAGCACGGTTCAGCTTGGTGGTTTAACGATACGAAGCGCGGCATGGAAGAGCAAATGCTAACACTCGCAAGCCTTGGCGCGCTTGGCTCGTTTGTGGGTATGCTTACAGATTCGCGTTCGTTTTTGTCGTATCCGCGACATGAGTATTTCCGTAGAATATTGTGTAATCTTGTAGGAGAATTGGTGGAAAACGGCGAGTATCCACGGGATATGGCATTTTTAGGAGAATTGGTGGAGGATATTTCTTATAAAAACACCGCCCGTTATTTTAATTTCGGGTAATGTAGTTAGCCGTAACGAAACAAAAACCCCCGTCACTCCAGGCCAAGCCCGGAATGACGGTTTTTTTGCGTGTCCACTAAACATCGAATAACGATAGCCTGTGGTAATTAATACCACGGCAGTGTCCCCCACAGCGGTAACCCAGGGAATTCTTCAAACATACGCGACCGCGTAATGGGATATTCATAATCCATATACTCCAGCGGAATGGGTTCGCCTGACAGCATATGCGTTACATCGTTATGCACCACGCGCAATCTGTCAATATCCTGTGGCCTAAAGCCTGTTGTGTAGCCCTCGTCGATTCGGCGCAGGGCTTCTGTTATTGGTATTACGGTGTAATCGCGCAGCGGTGTCCTTGTGGGGTCATGTTCGCGTACCCAAATTGGGGTGTAGGACGCACCCACCAACCTGGCCGGGCCATCGTCCCATCTTTCGAAGTCCAGATAGAAAACCGCGCTTGCTTCCCGTGGCTGGGTGCGCTGCGCGGATACAAAATTAGCCATGCTATGCGCAATAAAACCGCGACGCACTTCGCCGTTTTCGTCTGTGATATACACAAACTCCGCAGGCAACAGGGTGTGTGGGTGGTGGTTCATTACTATGTCCGCGCCTTCTTCAAGCATGAAATGGAAAGTGCGCATCCAGTTTACCCAGCGGGAATCGCGCTGGTCGAACAGGTCCCAGCGGTGGCCGGCTCCACGACGGCGCATTGTACCGTAATATTCGATGCCTATATGTGGCAACATTATTATAAAATCAGGTTCTAGCGCACGAGCACGGGCAATGGAATCGCGAATTAAGTCGTAGTCGATTGTGGCTTGCTCTATCAAGTCGTGATAGACAATTTTTACCATATACATGTGGTTGAACATATGCGACTCCAGCGAATTAACATGCATGGTCATATTTATAAGCGCGAAGGTAAAGCCGTTAACTTCCACAATAGTGGGGGTATAACGGCATTCGTACGTGAGAAAGGTACCCGTATAACCCAGCCCCACATCGTCCAGAATTTCTATTGTAGAGCGCACCCCCGCCGCGAAAGCGTCAAAGCTGTGGTTGTTGCCCGTGGTCACGTAGTCGAAACCCGCGTAAAGCAATGCCTCCGCCAAGGCTCGGGGCGAACGAAACAGCGGCCAGCCCGCGTAGCGGAATTCGTGCGGATGTACGAGGGTGGTCTCGAGGTTGCCAATGGTGAAATCTGCAGAGCGCAAGTACGGGGCTATGTAGCGGAATACGTAATGGAAGTCGTATTCGCCGGGGGCCGTGCGGGCGGCGTTTAACTGCTCCATGTGGCACATTATGTCACCTACAAATGCCAGGCGGGCGGTATGCAGGACGAGTTCCGGGGGTGGTTCGGGTTCCGGCTCCGGCTCCGGTTCGTACTCCGGTTCAGGCGCGGGTTCCGGTTCGTATACGAGAAGTTCGTGTACGGGAGGTTCTTCCGGCACTGCGGCAATTACAGGGTAGATTTCCGAGTTCGTTTCGCGCAGTAGGAATATGCCTGCGGCTATTAGCCCGATGCACACCGCTGTTATAATTAATGATATTGCTAGTTTTTTTTGTGACATCTTTTAGCTCCAATCAGCCCATTACGAGCAATTTCGTCACCAATTGAATATGAAAAACGACCAAGTCAGTTGGGTTCCCTCAGAACCCAACTGACTTTTATTTTCGTATTATCGGTCAAATTTAAATAAGGTCTATTTAACAACCAATCCCGTTGGTAAATTATTTTTCAGCCGCCCTTGCACCAATTTTGTCCAACCTAAAGGTAAGCTTTTGTAACAGACCATCACCCACGACTTACCCTGCGGTATCTGCTCAAACATGCCGCCCGCATCCAAGGACTCTCCGCGAAGATAACGCCACGCGTTCTCTTCCGACAGCTCCACCGCGTAGCGAACATCTTCTTTTCTCAGCCCCATAGCAAGCGCGTGTGACGGTACGAAACGCCCTTTTGCGCATTCGCCCAAAAACCAGCCGCTTCGGGCTACCCGCAAACCGTGAAGGTCGAGGGGTTCAGGCGAAAGGTATAGATTCGCTCCGTGAGAGGTCTGGTCGTTAGATATCCTGCTCCCTTTGGGGTTCTGATGTCCGGCTGCCTGATTGCATGGACGAGTAGTCCGAAATTCGGACGACCCGCCTCGCCCATGTATCCCGACTATTTGCCCCATTGGGAAATCTGCGACGGTGATGTATTCCTTACAAAATTGGGCAAATTCTTTTGGGATGTAGGTGTTTGCCGTGGGCGGGTGGTTACTAACCGCACCTATAGCGGATGCGTTTTGCAAATGATTCGGCTCTTGTAGAGGCAGTCCTCGGCTGGTATCGTCATCATGCAAAAATTTTACGGAATCAGGGAGCATTTTCGAACGCTTGAATGAGTTTCCTGTAAAATCTTTCGTAAGCAGCGCGACAAAATGCCCTTCTCCATCCGCCAAATGCGGAAAGATACGCCCTGTTTGCGGCAATCCAATCCCCCGACTTATCCCAAGTGCCTCGTGGTCTATGGGAATTAACGCAAAGTCCGCGTTATTGTTCAAAAAATCCGCAATTACGTCCTCGTTCTCCTTGGTGTTAAACGTACACGTGGAATAAACCAATCGCCCGCCGGGTTTTAGCATTCTCGCAGCATACCGCAAAATCTCCGTTTGCATAGCCACGCAAGCCTCTGGCTTATTGGCTGTGTATGCTTTCACTGCATCTGCATCGCGGCGAAACATTCCTTCTCCGGAACAGGGCGCGTCCACCAGAATTTTATCAAAAAACGCCGGAAAGCGGTCTGCAAGTTTTTTCGGCTGCTCAGTTGTTACGACCGCGTTTGTAACACCCATCCGTTCCAAGTTTTTCACCAACGCACGGCTGCGGGACGGGCTTGCGTCGTTGGAAAGCAACAGTCCCCCACCCACTAAATACCCCGCAATTTGCGCAGACTTCCCTCCCGGCGCGGCGCACAAATCCAGTACTCTGTCCCCCGGCTGCGGTGCCAGCACTTCCACCGGACACATGGCACTGGGTTCCTGTATATAAAACAGTCCCGCATGGTGAAAAATACTTTTTGCCGGACGCCAAGAATCGGAGTAAATGCGGCCATCGGCACACCATGGAACTTTTGGCAGGTCGATAAAATTTTCAACTGGTGACTCACAGTCACCAGTTGAATTTTTCTCCGCTACTGTAAAGAAAGGCGGCACTGCCTTCAAACGGTTTAGCCTAAGCCCACGGACTGTGGGCTTTTCGTATGTTTTGCAAAACGCCAAGAATTCCTCCGGTGGGAGTAAGTTTTGCATTTGTTGTAAAAATATTTCCGGCAGTTGAGTCACGGTATAATAACCCCTTAACCTTGCATTTTTGCTTTATTGTTGGAGGTCTAAACTACGTCTTACATTTAGTACATGTCACCTATGCACCATAATCTCATGTCCAACAAACATCCCATCTTCATAAATAAACTTGGCCGAAAACACCCCTTCGTACTCCCGAATCCACTTAAAAAAAAGATAATCCCCACCGTGCATCGGCAACTCGCTCAGTTTATCCTTCTCTACCCAAACCAATTCGCCCTCGGCACAAGTCTTTATTTCCCCGGAAAAGTCGGCGCAAGTAAACAAAAAAACATACCAGTCTTCTCCTCCGGAAAAATCCGGAAATGTCAAAATCCCTCTAAGCCGCGGAGCCGTAATTCGCAATCCGCTTTCCTCTAAAACCTCCCGGATAACGCATTCCTCGGGAGACTCCCCCACTTCGAATTTGCCGCCAAGCCCAACAAACAAACCCTTGTGCATGTCATTTTCTTTTTTTGTTCTGTGAAGCATTAGATATTTATTTTCTTTTTCGACATAGCAAAGCGTACCAAGTTTCATGCTCCACCCCTACCGCAGTATTTTATATTCATATCGTTACGATTGAAACTAAGCTTCGTCTGTCGCCAAGAACGCGCCTGGTGCCGCGCGTTTTGGCTCGTCCTCAGTTTGTTTCAAAACGTAACGACTATAGACGTGGCTATCAAAAAACCGCTCTTGAAAATGCACTGCTTCCGCGATTTCTTCGTCCAAATAACACGCCCCTGGTGGCGCAACTATCCATTTATCCTCAACATCGTTTTCGCGGCGGATAGCTGCTATTACTTCGCCTGTGAAATTGACCAGAGGTTCGTCCACGCCCAGCACGTACACATCCTGCGCTTCGCCGTCCGGGGCAAGAATGTCTTTTATATAGCCGTAATTTAACGGGTACACAATATCAGGATAATCCGGGTGCGCAGACCCCTTTGGGCGGTCGATGATAACATCAACCGCCTTTCCGAGGTATTTTAATATCAGTTCTTCCACTTCTCAATAAGCGCGGCAAGCTCCTGTACGCCTTCGTCACCATTTGCGTGAGTACGCACGGCAACTTTCCCTTCGGCAACTTCGTTATCGCCAAGTATCAACATAACAGGTATCTTTTGCAACTGCGCTTCACGAATCTTAAAGCCCATTTTTTCGTTACGCATATCCACTTCGGCACGGATACCTGCCGCGTCCAGCTCTTCAATCACCTTTTGCGCCGCTTCCTGATGCCTCTCCGCAATAGGAATAACCGTCACTTGTACAGGTGTAAGCCAAAACGGGAACCAGCCGGCGCAATGCTCGGTAAGTATCGCAATAAATCGCTCGATACTGCCCAAACACGTACGATGAATCATCACCGGGCGATGCTTCGCACCATCCGCGCCAATATACGTCAGGTCAAATTTTTCAGGCAGCTGCATGTCAAATTGAATCGTGCCGCATTGGAAGCTGCGCCCCATGCAGTCCTTAATATGAAAGTCAATTTTCGGGCCGTAAAACGCGCCGTCGCCGGGGTTAAGCTGGTACTCGCGCCCCATTTCCTCCAACGCCTCGCGTAAGCTGTCGGTTGCAAAGTCCCAGTCTTCTTCCTTGCCCATGCTGTTTTCCGGGCGGGTGGACAGCTCGAATTTGAAATCCGTGATGTCAAAAGAAGCATACACTTCCTCGTACAGCCTGATTACGTTTTTAACTTCGTCCTTCGCCTGCTCCATTGTCATGTAAATATGCGCATCGTCTTGTGTGAAACAGCGCACACGGGTTAGCCCGTGCATGGCACCGGACAGCTCGTGACGGTGAACAAGCCCAAGCTCTGCCACACGCAGCGGGAATTCCTTATACGAATGCAAGTCCATTTCGTAACAAGCATACCGCCGGGGCAGTTCATCGGTTTGATGAAATATTCCTTCTCGTCGATAACGGACGAATACATATTTTCACGATAATGGCTTGCGTGGCCTGAACGCTCCCACAAATCGCCCAGCAGCATAATGGGGGTTTGAATTTCCTGATAGCCGTAACGTTTATGCACTTTGCGCCAGTAATCTATCAGCGTGTTTTTAAGCACAACGCCCTTTGGCAGAAAGAATGGGAAACCCGGGCCTTCTTCCATTATGGTGAACAGCTTCATTTCCTTACCTATTTTGCGATGGTCGCGCTTTTTTGCTTCCTCTACTTGCTCAAGATACGCCTCAAGCTCTTCCTTTGTGAAAAACGCCGTGCCGTAAACGCGGCACAAAACCTCGCGGTTGGAGTCGCCGCGCCAGTACGCACCCGCTACCGATGTCAGCTTGAATGCCCTTACCGCACCTGTTTTAGGCATATGAGGCCCCGCGCAAAGGTCTACAAAATCGCCCTGTTTATAGAAGGACGCCTCTTCTGTAAGGCCTTCCAGCAACTCGCGCTTGAACGGTTCGCCCTGCTTGTCCACATAAGCGAAAGCCTCGTCGCTGCTTAGATTAAACTGCTCCAGCGGAAGATTCTGCTTGACGATTTTTTTCATTTCTTTTTCAATTTTCTTCATGTCTTCCGGGGTAAATGGCGTTTCCGTAAGGAAGTCGTAGTAAAATCCATTTTCGATGGACGGGCCTATTGCCAATTTTACTTTTGGAAATAAGTTTTTTACGGCATGTGCCAAGATATGCGCCGCCGTGTGACGCAGGGTGTTGATGTCGTGTTCGTGCATAGGTACCTCTCCTTTGTTTTGTTGTTAACGGATTTTTAAGCCGTTTTCATAATTTTCAGTAACTTCAGCCAAAAGGCCATTATAGAAATTCTCCACAACTTTTTCGCGCTTTAACGCAATTTCCTTCGCTCGTGTTGTGTAGAATGAATTGTATATGTTTTTCAGCTTGTAGTTGTACTCGCTTACAAACGAATCGCCGCCATCAATGATTATATTTCCGTTTTCATCCGTGGTATATAGCGGACAACACACCTGCCCGGCATATATCAACGTGCGTGCAATGCCAATCGCGCCGCTTACATCCAGCTTATCCGCATCGAACAATATTTTCGCCTCAATACTCGCGGGCAGGTTGTCGCCCCTGTACCTGTGGGAAGAAATACAGTCCCGTACATGCCAGGCTTTCTCTTGCGGCCACTCCTGCTCCAGCAGAAATGCGTATGCCATCTCGGCACCAACTTGGGCGTGGCAAAGTTCGGGGTTTTCTGCCTGCGCGCTTCTTCCTATGTCGTGAAGCAGGCAGGCGGTAATTAGAATATCCATGGAAACGGAATTTTCATATTTTGCGATATCTACCGCCGCGTTTAGCACTCTGTAGATATGGTGCTTATCGTGGGCACTGTCCTTCATTTGGTTTAGCATAAATGATTCTATTGTTTTGTACTTTTGTTTGTCCATGAGGCACCTTGCTTTCGATATATGATTTTTCAAGTGGCTAGTGTCACTAGGCACTTGAAAATTATTCGTATCGTTTATGACTCATCAGCCACTGAATAAACCCATCCGGATATTTTTCGTCATAGGGCTTGCCATCGTTATAGAACATGTCAAAAGTCACCGGCACCCACGAATGATGCTCGCTTTCCGCAGGGGAGTAGTCGGGGTTTAGAACCTCTTCGAAAACGGTGGTGCGCAAGTCCGCGTCGTGTTTTGCCTGCAATTTTTCAATGGTGGGTGCTACATATGAGTCAAACAGGTTGTCCTTTTTGCCGCAAATCATCCATATCGGGACATGCGCCACTGTGCGAAGCTGCTCTTCCGTGGGTACAAACAACGCCTGACAAATGGGAACAGCCGCCGCAAACACATCCGGCATGGCAAGCAGCGTTTGCCATGTCATGTATCCACCGGCAGAAAAGCCCGCCAAGTACACCCGCGCCGGGTCGATATTGGCTTCTTCTTCACGCAAGAATTGGTGGATAGCCGCCGTAAGCGATGGCAACTGGGACGAGACTTTCGCGTTTTCATAGTCTCCGAACCATGTGTTCGTGTACCAAAAGCCGTATGTTGCGCATTCTCCCAAGTCCTCGTTTGCACGCGGCACCACGATGTACGCGCCTTCGCCAAATTTTGCCTGATACTCCGGCGCGGCAAAGTTTGCGATGTCTGTCCTGCGAAGCGGTTCGCGGAAGCATTTTCCTTGGCTCATGCCGTGCAGCCATATCACCACAGGGTAACGGGTTTTGTTGCCGTCCGATTTTGCAGGAGCCGGTCGTGTTGCCGCTCTGGCAACCGGAGAGAACACATGGTAATCTATCTGTGGGCTGCCGTTTACGGACGGGCCTTTTCGGTTGTCGAATTGCTTTTGTAACGGCGTCTCGGCTGCAAGCTGCTCCGCTTCGTAATTTGGCGGAAGAGACTCGCTTACCGGGATTAGGGATTGCCTGATTTTTTCCTTGTCCATGAGAAACTTCTGCTCCTTTCCCTGCGCGCTGCAACCTGTTATACTGTAGTCATTCTAGTTGAAAACAGTCCGAAAGCGAGCACGAAACACGCGGCATTAGGCGCAGTGAGTGTAACGAACGTTTCCCGCGCCGCATTAGGCGTGTTTTGGGCGAAGTCTTGAGGCGATTTTCAACTTATATTACTACAACTTAGATTTTCCCCTAGGATAATATCATATTTAGGCAGGGAGTAACAACCCTGCATATGAAAGCGGAGCATTATGAAAAAAGAAAGCCCCGGATACTCTGGTCGCGAGCAGTTCGCGAAACGAACAACCGGCCCCTTCAAAGACGCGGAAGACAAGCTGCTTTTTGCCAAAGTTTTGGATAAGTATACCGCAGCGGCGAAAAATCACCGCTCCACCCATACAGATTTCCTGGACGCGGCTCGCTGTGCAAATTTTATGCAGGTGCTAACAAAGCACGGTGCCACCATACTTCCAAAACTGTCTGAATCTCGCGAAAATATTGCGGAACCGGGCGCAGTGAGCATTTTTGCATACGGCGGGTACGAAAACGCCGAGCGAAAAATGATTATCTTCAATTCCGACGACATAAGCGCGACTACTCCTATAGTCCCCATAACCGTAACCTACAACGAGAAATTTTCCAAATCTCCCACCCATCGTGATTATCTTGGCGCGGTGCTGGGGCTTGGGCTTGACCGCGGCAAGATAGGCGATATCCGGCTTGCAAATGAAGGAGCCGTTTTATACGCAGTGGAAGATGTTGCTCATTTTATAGCAGAAAATCTTTACCAAGTAGGGCGCGTTTCCGTAAAAGCAAAAATTCAACCTATTAGTGTGACTAATAAGTTGAACTTTGAATCCACAGACACAACAAAGCGTATAACTGTGCCATCTATGCGGCTGGACGCGGTGCTTGGCGCGGCGTTTAATCTATCACGTGGGAAGGCCGCCGCGTTAATTGACGCAGAAAAAGTTTTTGTAAACTGGAAGCCCGTGAAAAAAACTTACACCGTAGTCCCTGGCGAAACCATAACAGTACGCGGCATGGGCAGAGCCACCATAGACTCACAAGGCGGCAACACAAAAAAAGACCGCATTGTGCTGGAAGTTGTAGTTCATAAGTAGCTGATACTATCATTCAAAATCTGACAAATCGAAGAAAAAACTTTGAACTTTCAAAATATTTCGGATGCTTCGATTCCGGGTTTTAAATTAAGATTAGTATGTCCTTGCATTTCCTCGGACATATGCTAATATTATAAAAATTCTATCTGCGAAAGGGGAACCACAATGTCCTCCTACATAACCAGCATAACCCAAGCAATAGGCAGCACCCAATTACTTCGTCTGGACATGATAAAAAAGCATTTGGGTTTCGAAGGTCACATCTACGCAAAACTAGAACATATGAACCCAAGCTTCTCCAAAAAAGACCGCATCGCCCTTGGCATGATTGAAATGGCAGAGCAAAAAGGCCTGCTAAAGCCCGGCCAGCCCGTGTTGGAAATGTCCAGCGGCAATACAGGCATTGGCGTGGCAATGGTATGTTCCGCCAAGGGATACAAACTAACTTGTGTGCTGTCAAAGGGCAATTCACCCGAGCGGTCAAAAATGATACAAGCATTCGGCGGCGAAGTAGTGCTTGTAGACCAAGCACCGGGTGCCGTCAAAGGCAAAGTATCTCGCGCGGACCTTGACTTGGTGCAGGCCGAAGCAGAGCGCATAACAGGTGAAACAGGCGCGTTTTTCCTAAATCAATTTAAAAATTTCGACAACGCACTGGCTCAAGAACCCGCTGCCCATGAAATGTGGCGTCAAACCGGCGGGAAGCTGCAAGCCTTTGCAGATTTTATTGGCACTGGTGGTACATTTGTAGGTTACTCTCGCGTTTTTAAAAGCTTTAACCCAGATGTCCGTTGCTACGCTGTCGAACCATACGGTTGTGCGTATTACAAGGGTGAAGTAGTAGCAGGTGCAAGCCACCAAATTCAAGGCGGCGGGTATTCAAAAGACCTGGACATCGTATGTAAGAAATTGATTGACGGCTGCATAACGGTTACAGACGAAGAAGCCCAGACGATGACGCGCCTTTTGGCAAAAAAAGAAGGCATTTTTGCAGGATTTTCTTCCGGAGCAAACCTAATGGCGGCTATAAAGCTACTGCAAGGAGAAGATGCCGGTAAGCATATTGGCATAGTAATTAACGATTGCGGGTTAAAGTACATGAGTACAAGTTTGTTTTAAAATTACCAACTTCGTGATTTTGACATTGGGTTGCCGCAGAACAAAGCGGCTTCGCCGCATTAGGCGCAGTGAGTGAAGCAAACGTTTCCCGCGCCGCGCGTTTTGTACAGAGCCATTTCCTAGCAGACAAAAAAATGAGGCATAGAATATGATTTTATCTATACCTCATTTTTGATTTTCAGAGCAACGTATATTTCTACCAGCTTGATGCTGTATTATATGCCTCTCTTACAGCATTTTGATGGTCGTTCTCATGCCTTTGATTACCATTGTGGGTGCGCGAGTTTAGAAAATGGACACAAACATGCCCATTCATATTATTTGCACGATTAGCACCGCCGCCGTGCGGCATTCCGTTAATGGAAGCTGCAATTGTGCGACCGTCAAATACTACAAGAATGGGGCGTGGCGTCCAAGTCCAACTGCCACCAAATGTTTGGCGCATGGTTTCCGTATCGTCCGCAGTTAGAGGAAAAACGTCGGCATGGCTACCATGTGAGAAACTGACTACTTGATATGACACGCGTGTTCTCACGTCTATTATCGTAATGGGGGTGTTACGCGGTACTATATTGCGTGCCACACTCCATTCAATCATTTCTACTCGACCTGGCGTAGCATGGGAGCCCGGCTCTGCCAAATGCCTTGCGTACATATAACCTTGCAAGCCGTTATAATTTACGGCAAACCATACACCATCACGCAAGTCTGTAACTTCTACCCTGCGCCCGGCATATACAAGCGCAAGACGTTCGCCACTTCTATCCGGTGAGGGGCGCAAATTGAGGTTTGATGTGGTGATAAAAATTACTTCTACTTGGTTTTCTGTATCATACTCACTTTGTTCTCTTAAATGCTGTGCGTACATATAACCTTGTTGGCCATTATAGATTACAGCAAACCATACACCGTCACGGACATCTGTAACCGATACTGCACGCCCTACATCTACAAGTGCGATACGCTCACCATCGGTACTTGGCGAGGGGCGCAAGTTAAGACGTGATGTAGTAATAAAAGTCGCGCTCGAGCAACATAAGCAATCATCCTCTTCTGCGTAAACTGTTACTGCAAATGTAAAAGCACTAAATATCAAGCTAAATAATAAAGCTCTAACATACATATGTATCCCTCGTTTCTGTTCGACAGAATTATTACGAGGGTATATTAATACATTTTTAACGATTTGGCAACATTTTTATAATTGTTCCGACATATGTCGCATGGGATTGAGTAAAGTGAAAGCGGTGCCGATTGATTGTCTTCAAAAGCATATTGCCAAAGTGCTTAAAAAATTTTGCATAAAAATAAGCCAACGCTTTGGTTGCCCTGGCTTATGATACGCTAACATATACATCATTTCTTACTCTTAGGATGCAATGCTCGCCACATCCAAGCAGTATACCCAATAATAAGAGTAAACCCCCGTTAATTTATCTTACCCACATATTAACAACCGCCAGCATTTCACGCAGGTAGTTAACCGGCCATGTATACCAGTCTGTGTACGCGCCCTTGCGGGTTACATCAAGTCCCACCGTACGGGCGGTTTGTACCGCGCGGTATATATGAAAATCGTTTGTAATAAGCACCGCATTAAACCCATCGGGGAAATGCGCGTCCAGTATTTCCTTTGCGAATGTCAAATTCTCATATGTGGAAGTGGACAGCTCCTCCAGCAGAATCTTCTCCCGGGGGACACCACGCCGATATAAAAACCGCGCCATTGCCTCCGCTTCTGTTATGGTTGCTCTGTTGCCAAGCCCGCCGGTTACAATTATGTATGCTTCCGGGTTTTGTTGCCAATATGCAAAAGCCGCGTTTAAGCGATGCCCAAGCGGGCGGGTAACAGTTTCGCCTATAATGCCCGCACCAAGGACTATTACCACATCTTCTTCGTGGGTGGCATTGCTGACGTTTCCGTATATAAACAAAAACGCCACAAATGTAATAGGAATAAGGCAGCTAAGCCATAGCCCTATATGAATTTTTCTATGTATCCGGTTGAAGAATATTGCATACGCAATAACGCACAGCGCAAGTATAAGCTGTAACGCAAAACCGATTGTGGGGTTTGATACCCTAAACAGAAAAACTGCGTTTTCCAAGGCCAGCAGACCCAAGACTATCAGGACTATTCTAAAAATTGTGACTTTCATATTTTACCTCGCTTCATGAACATGAATAAGAAGTTGTGTTCATAGATTGCAATGTCGTATTGGCGAGGCGTTTTCGGTAATTTTCGTTACTAATGATACCACGTGCTGGAGGCATGCACGGAAGAAGTAACGAAAATAGCGGAAAAACGACCGACAAGACGGCGTTACAACGCTATGAACTCACCTTCTAAAGCAATTGTACATACGAAAAGCAAGTTTTCAGCCGGGGAATTATTAATATTTTTCAAAGATATATTAGACTTCTTCCGAAATACAAAGTGGGCACGCGAAAATGTTTCGGAATCAGGGAGCATTTTCGCACGCTTGATTCCGATTTCGGAAGAAGTCTATTACCTCTTCCGCAAAAATGGATTAAACTTCTTCTCATACCCGATATCTGTGCTTGGGCCGTGGCCGGGATAGACTATCGTTTCCGTCGGCAATGTCAACAGCTTGGTTGTGATGTTTCGTATCAGTTTCTCGTGGTCGCCAAGAGGTAAATCTGTACGGCCAATAGATGTCTTAAACAAAGTGTCCCCAGCGTATAATTGGCCGCTTTCTTCGTGATAATAGCACACACCACCGGGAGTATGGCCGGGCGTGTGCAATACTTTTAGCGCGATTTTGCCAAAAGAGAACACATCGCCGTCGTTAAACACTTCGTCCGGGGTAACTTCTACTTCCCAAGGAGTCATGCAAGAGCGGTTTAGGTCAGAGTTTTCCAGCATTTGCTTTTCCGACACATGGCAATAGACTTTTGCGTTGGTCAAGCTTTTCAGCCGTGGCACACCTGTTATATGGTCGTAGTGGCCGTGGGTTAATAGGATTGCTTTCACGGTAATGTTGTTTTTGCCAAGCTCTTCCATTATGGCGGTTTCGTCTGCCGTGCTGCATCCCGCGTCTATCAGTACGCCTTCGCGGGTGGCCTCACACCAACATAGGTATATGTTTTGCCCCATGTCGTTTTTGTTGAATGTTTTTGTTTGCATTTTATCAGTTCCTTTCTCAATTGGTAACACATATAGGTTAAAATCTCCGGTGAAAATTTCAACTGGTGATTCTCCCTCACCAGTTGAATTGTATCAAAATTTATCGTGGGTCGTCCATTACGCCCATGAAAAGAGGAATACCAGATTCCAAGTCGTAGATAGCAAAGATGTATGGTGTGTTGAAAATTAATGGTGGTGGCGGGCTGCTGATAGTTGACAAAATTGCACCTGAGACAGCCGCCGCTTCTGTGCCGTATTTGTCTACAATAATACGCACTTTCTGCAAAACTTGGTCAATTTCAAACCCCGGCAGCGGGGACTCGGTTACAAGCCCGGAAAAATCCGCGCCTGGGGCAAACGCAGTGGCTAAACCCATATTTTGCAAGACGTTATTCATCGTAATTTCGAATTCGAGTTCAAACTCCGGCATAATAATGACAGCATTGTGTCCGCGCCACAAATTTGACCAAATATCCGCCAAGTCGTACGTATCTGCAAAATCTCGTACTATTGTACTATCCGTAGGGCGTACTATCAAAAACCCAAGCCTGCCGCAGTCGTACGGTAAAAGGGCGGCTTCATATCGTGCGGTTACAGCTATATAAAGCGCATTCTCTGTTGCTGTAAAATTTCTCGATGTGGAAATAAAGTTCGCGTTCACAGCTTCACCGGATGCAAGATAAAAAACACCCCGATGGTCAAACATCTCGTATTGCCACGTGCCCTTAAAATACAGGGCGTTCAAAAGCACCATGGCAGTACATGGAGAGAGACTATCAACTATACGGTCTATCAATCCTTCGGTATTGTCGTGTACCCAGCGGTTTATTTCCACAATGGTAGCAGGATTAGGCAAATCCCGCGACCTTGCCGGTGCTCCAAAGTAGTTCGTCATTATCCTGTCAAAATTCGGATACACATCATATCTGTCCGCTACCCACACAGACCCGGCTATGTTAAGTATCGTGCTGCCATCCGTGTTCATGAAGCGATTGGCTAAATTAAATAGCTCCAGTGGCAAATTGGCGGTATTATGATTTAGCAAGTAGGAAAACTCGTCCAAAGTGTGGTTCTGCGCACCTTGAGCCACCATTGACAGTGCATAATATGCCGACAATGGGGATATGACGGGGTTTTGCGCACTGTCTGATAACACTTTACGAAACAAGGTTTGGGAGAAATTGGTTATGGCTTGGCTTACTTCTTCCGGGATTTCTGTGGTTGAAATTACCGTAGTGGGAATTTCTTCTATCGGAAGTGGGGAAGAAATGTGTACTGCCCGCGTGCTTTCGTCCCATGTTACGGTATAATATATACTTTCCAGCAGTGCACGAATGGGTACCATTGTTGAACCGCCGATTATTTGCGCAGGAACCTCGAGAGGGAAATCATAAGTGGGGTCATGCCCAATCCCAACATCAATTGGTATCGTAAGACGCTGAACGAGAAAATACGGTTCGTCCATGCGTATTTTCAAATTTATTAAACCATCAGACGACCTCATGGCAACTGACGACAACCTCTCATACCATTCCACCTCAAACCCCAAACGCTCAAAAACCCCACGTACAGGCACAAGGGTTCTGCCGTCAACAATAGAGGGTTGCTGTCCCACAAAATTCACGTACACCCCGTCAACAAAAACAATAATATTATCGTCAGATTGCGCCGCTGTCATCGACATCATGCCAATTGTAAGTATCACCACCACCGCTATTGTAAAGACCTTATTTTTCTTCATCTCAGTTACTCCTCTCTACATAGCCGCCATCCATGGTCGCCATGATAAATCATCTGCTTACTCATGCCGCCGTCTACAAAAATATTTTCGCCCGTGATAAATCCGGCGCGGGTGTTATCGCATAGGAACATTACCATTTCGGCTATGTCTTGCGGCTTGCCCACGCACCCTGCCGGGTGTTGAGCATGGTTTTCCGGGCTGTGGTTTTCTCCGGTGGTATCTATCCACCCGGGGCTTATGGCATTAACCCGTGCATGTCCGGCAAGGCTTACACTCATAGAGTGTGTCAGTGCCAGAATACCGCCTTTGACTGCAGAATAGCTTTCCGTATCCGGCTGAGATTGAAATCCTCGCGTAGACGCGATATTTACAATGGACGCGCCTTGCGCCAGCAGCCCACGGGAAAGCAGCTGCTGAGTCAGATAATAAGGCGCGGTAACTCCCACCCGCTGTACGTATTCAAAATCTTCCCATGTGCAACCGGATAACAATCCCTTGCGGGAAGTACAAGCGTTGTTTATCAAAAAATCCACCGGTATGGTTAGCGAACCGACGAATTTTTCCAACGTTTCGCGGCAGGCGATATCCCCTTGAAAGAAGTGCAGACTGCTCGCCCGTGTATCCGAAGCAAACCCCTGTCCTTCATTATCAACAAGTACCGGGTTTACGTCTATCACCGACACCCGCGTCCCGGTTTTCAAAAAGTTCTCCACAATGCACTGCCCTATACCCGCCGCACCGCCGGTAACCACCGCATGTTTGTTTGCAAAATTCATTTTTACCTCCATGGGTCAAGCGCGAATGCTGGCATTCGCATTTGACTCTCAAATATAAGTGTGAAGTGGTTTTCTTCACACTTTCACCCCAATTTCTACACTAAGCAAAAACCTACTTGCTTTCCCCATATGTTATCTATATACTGACATTGTGACAAAATTACAATAAAATGTCAAAGGGAGTACCCGCATTGCGTCATTAGTCCACCATTAGAGTTGTATCGAAATTGCACTCCGCCCGTCTTTGCGAGAAGCGTAAGCGACAAAGCACCTCACTTGCAAAGCCAATTCTGACTATACAGTCATTTAGAAATGAGGCAACAAAATGTTCACCAAAGTACAAAGCGGTGCAGTTCTGGGTGTAAACGGTTATATAGTAGACGTAGAAGTAGACCTGTCCAGCGGCCTGCCCGCCTTCGACATAGTAGGCCTACCCGATTCCGCCGTAAAAGAATCCCGCGAACGTGTTCGCGCGGCAATCCGCAACGCGGGATACTCCTTTCCCATAAAACGCATCACCGTAAACCTGGCACCTGCCGACATAAGGAAATCGGGTCCCGCCTTTGACCTGCCTGTTGCGGTAGGTATTTTAATATGCATGGGTTCGCTAAAAGCGGACGCAGTCGAAAACGCGTTTTTTGCTGGAGAACTTTCGCTGGATGGGGTTTTGCGCCCGATAAGCGGCGTTTTGCCAATGGTATTAGCTGCGAAAGCCCAAGGAATCCGCAACTTTTACGTCCCTGCAGAAAACGCACAAGAAGCCGCCCTCGTAGGCGATGTCGCGGTCTACCCGGTGGGAAGCATCACCGATTTGATTGTGCATTTTTCCTCCCGGCAAATGCCAACCCTTGACACAAACATATCAAAATTATTCGGCGCAAACGAAAATACATATGACATAGATTTCGCAGACGTAGCAGGCCAAACTCTTGTAAAACGCGCCTTGGAAGTAGCCGCCGCAGGCTACCACAACGCGCTAATGATAGGCCCGCCGGGCGCAGGCAAGACCATGCTTGCCCGCAGAATGCCCACCATTTTACCCGATCTCTCCATTGACGAAAGCATGGAAATAACAAAAATCTACTCCATAGCAGGCCTGCTGACACAAAAAAACCTGCTTATGACCTGCCGCCCGTTCCGCACGCCGCATCACACCGCGTCGTACATATCCCTCGCCGGAGGCGGACGCACCCCTACCCCAGGCGAAATGAGTCTTGCCCACAACGGCGTACTTTTCTTGGACGAACTGCCCGAATTCCAAAAAAAAGCACTTGAAACTATGCGTCAGCCACTGGAAGACGGCAGTATAACCGTAACCCGTGTAGGCGGCGTTTGCACGTATCCAAGCGTGTTCCTGCTGCTTGCCACCATGAACCCATGCCCCTGCGGCTACATGGGAACAGACCGCTGCAACTGCACCGACGGCGAAATTTCCCGCTACTTAGACAAAATAAGCGGCCCGCTGCTGGACCGCATAGACATACAAGTAGAAGCCACCCCCGTAAAATATAAGGAACTTTCCCAAAAGCAACGAGCCGCAGAAGATTCCGCCACCATAAAAGCCCGCGTAGAAAACGCCCGCGCCCGCCAGCAAAAGCGTTTCGCAGGGGAGTCCATCTACTTCAACGCAAAAATGCCCGCCTCCATGATAGAAAAGCACTGCAAACTGGGAGATGAGGCCGCAGACCTACTAAAACAGGTATTCGATTCCATGTCGCTAAGCGCGCGGGCATATCACAAAATACTAAAAATAGCCCGCAGCATAGCCGACCTAGCCGACAGCGCGGACATAAAAGAAGCCCACGTGGCAGAAGCAATTTCTTACCGTGGACTCGATCGAAAGTATTGGTAACACTGTTCCATCACAGGCTTGTCACAATCCTACGTTTGCCGAATAACATGTACTATAGTCATTTTAGTTGAAAACAGTCCGAAAGCGAGTCCGAAATGCGCGGCATTAGGCGCAGTGAGCGTAGCGAACGTTTCCCGCGCCACATTAGGCGCATTCTCGGACGAAGCTTGAGGCGATTTTCAACTAAAATTACTATCACTAAAATGATAGGAGAATACACATGGATTTCGACAATTTCGACAATTTTGACAATTTCGACGACGGCGGCGGCGAGCTAATGGCGGCCCACAGTATAGACCGGCACCATCATCGCCCTCCCCATCGCCCCGGCGGCCCGCACAACCATCACAACAGACACAACTGCAGACGAGACTGTAGATGCAGCCGCTTTGGATGCAGATGCGGTATGCGCTGTGGTGGCAGATGGTTTTGGTAAGTAGGTAAGTAGGTAAAAAACCGCAGGGGCGATGCCCCTGCGGTTTTAATAGCAAGCTACGTATTAATCCGCCTTTTCCCCTCGGCGTTGTTTTTTTACGCATTGCGACAACAGATACTCTATTTGTCCGTTTAAAGAGCGAAATTCATCATCTGCCCAGGCGGCAAGCTCGTTGTACAATGGCTCGGACAGCCGCAACGGTATTTGTTTCTTTTTGTCTGCCTTTGAAGGCAGCTTTTTTTCGTCTTCCATTTTAGTAGAGGGAGCCACTGTTTATAACCGGCTGCGCTTCTGTGTTTGAGCAAAGTACTACCAGCAAATTGCTTACCATTGCGGCTTTCCGTTCTTCGTCAAGCTCTACCACATTGTCTTCCGACAGACGCTTTAGTGCCATTTGTACAATGTCTACCGCACCATCTACTATGGTCTGTTTTGCGTCTACAACGGCACTCGCCTGTTGCCTTTGCAGCATAGCTGAGGCAATTTCCGGCGCGTAAGACAGGTTGGTTATACGAGCATCTAAAATTTCCATACCCGCTATGGATACTTTTTCCTGGATGTCGGCCATTAATTGCTTTACTATTTCTTCCGACGCGCTTCTAAGACATTTGTCTTCGCTTTGTCCGTCCCTTGGCAAGTCGTACGGATACTGGCTTACTATCGCCCTTAGCGACGAATCGCACTGGATGGATAAAAATTCTATGAAATTATCCACATTAAACATAGCTTTTGCGGTATCTACTATCCGCCACACCACTACCGTGTCTATAATAACCGGGTTACCAAGCAAGTCGTTTATCCTTTGCTTGTCGTTGTTAAGCGTCTTGGCCTTTAGCGAAATTTTCCTGGCTGCGTGTGCTGCCAATGCCTTAGAAATTTCATCCGTAGCAGCTGAGGCTTTTGTGCTGGTGGTATTTGCAGCACCCGTGCTGGGCTGCCCCACTTCGCTTTTAAACGCAGTTGAAAACGGATTTACAAAGAAGAACCCCGGCCCCCTAAGTGTACCGTTGTACTTGCCAAAAAGAGTCAGAACCATGGCTTCTTGCGGCCGCAGAATACAAAGCCCGTAATAAAATAGCCATGTAGGGATAAGTAAGTAACCAAACCCTATTACCAATAGCGCGACATTGTTTTCCGCACCGTTTACAAATCCATAAACAACCAGCGCAATAGCACCCAGCATTAGCAAAGTGTTAATAATTAAGACCGGCATACCGGCGGCGCGCCATACAGCTCTTTCTTCGATGTTTACATTCGTCTTGTTGTCGTTCATTGTCTTCATAAAATCACCTCACGATTAATTTGATATCATTATGATATCAAATTAATCGTGAGGTGTCAACTGTTAATTTACAAAATTATTTACAAAACTCAACATCCAATATGTCCATATGAACGTCATCAACATAACGCCCATTTTTGAAGTACGATTCGCGCCTTCGCCCAAACTCGGCAAATCCCACTTTTTTATAACACGCAATTGCCTGTTCATTGTCCGAATAAACATTAAGCATGACATTATGCAGGTTTAATGTATTAAACCCATAACCCAATACCAAGCGCAACGCTTCCGAGCCATAGCCTTTGCTGCGGTTTTCTTTCTCGCCTATAAATAACCCTACAACTGCACTGCGGCTGGTATGATTAATGCTAAACAAGCTGATATTGCCAATTAAAGTATCGTTGTTTTTAACAATAGCGAAGTTATAGCCGTCCGAGGTCATCTCCTCAAGGGCTTTTTGCTCGCTGTTCAAACTAATAACTTTTGCATAATGCCCCAAATTAATAGCAACTTCTTTGTCATTGAGCCATTTTGTGTATATTTCCGCGTCGTCTCTGTTCATAGGGGATAGGTATATACGTTCGCCTATAATTTTTTTAAAATATTTCATTTGCTCTCTCCTTTTCTTAGGGTGTGTTTGATAATTCGCTTGTACCGAATTTTAGTGTAAATTTTGTGCTAGGCTAGGAGCAAAAAGCCGCACGTACCCAGAGGTACGTAAGGGTTTTTGCGACAACGCATAGCGCAATATTTACCGAAAAG
>Ga0123355_10003845_pt1 | contig 21721 bp, 33 predicted proteins | sample TergutEmb28metaG_3_FD_89872 | JGI IMG/M metagenome (GOLD analysis project Ga0123355, IMG submission 89872) | Embiratermes neotenicus P1 segment gut microbial communities from Petit-Saut dam, French Guiana - Emb289 P1 | ecosystem: Host-associated > Arthropoda: Insects > Digestive system > Gut ...
ATTCAGAACAAGTAGAAGGAAGAAATCCTGTATTTGAATTGTTAGAGACCGGTAGAGACATTAATAAAATACTGGTTGCAAAGGGCGAAAAACAAGGGTCGATTACTAAAATAATAGCTATGGCAAAAGACAGGAGAATTGTAATTACAGAAGTGGAAAGACAAAAGTTAAATCAAATATCACAAAGTGATAATCATCAAGGAGTAATTGCAATAGTGCCACCATTTGATTATTCAGAGGTCGAAGATATATTAGAGTTAGCGAAAGAAAAAAAAGAAGATCCTTTTATTTTGATATTAGATGGAATTGAAGATCCACATAATTTAGGAGCTATAATAAGAACAGCAGAAACTGCAGGAGTACATGGCGTTATAATACCGAAAAGAAGAGCGGTGCGGAGTTAATAGTACAGTAACAAAAGTATCAGCAGGGGCAGTAGAACACATGAAAATTGCTAGAGTGAATAATATTAATGATACAATAAAGATGCTAAAAGATAATGATGTATGGATTTATGGTACGGATATGGATGCGGAAAAGTACTATTATGATCAAGATTTAAAAGGAGCCTTGGCAATAGTTATTGGAAGCGAAGGATTTGGAATGAGCAGGCTAGTGAAAGAGAATTGTGATTTTCTAATAAAAATTCCAATGAAGGGAAAAGTAACATCACTAAATGCGTCTGTATCAGCAGGAATTGTGACATATGAAGTTGTAAAGCAAAGAGATTAGATAGATATTAGTATAAAATTTGGAGAAACAGCAAAATCAGTACTTGACAAGGCAAGGATTTATTAGTATAATCTTTTGGTGACAATTTTGAAAAAATATACATGAATATAGATTGATTTACTACTTGAAGGAGGGAAAATAATGGCAGTACCAAAAAGAAGATGGTCAAAGCAAAGATCACGTACTAAAAGAGCAACATGGAAATTAGAAAATCCAAATGTAGCAAAATGTAAGCATTGTTCAGAGCCAGTAATGCCGCACAGAGTTTGCGACAATTGTGGATATTATGATGGAAAAGAAATAATAGTAAAAAAAGATGCCTAACCTAAGAGTTAGGTCTTTTTTTGTAGTAATGACTTGATGGTCATACTACTTGACGAAGAGATATCGATGATATAAAATAAGTAAAGAAAGATAGGTGAAAAGGAAGTGGCAAAGCCAACTGTAGCAATAATAGGGAAACCAAATGTTGGGAAATCAACTTTTTTTAATTATATAATAGGCAAGAGACTTTCTATAGTTGAAGATACTCCAGGTGTTACGAGAGATAGAGTATATGGAGAAACTGACTGGAGAGGAAGAAATTTCACGGTAATCGATACAGGTGGTATAGAGCCAGAAAGTGATGACATCATACTATCTCAAATGAGAGAACAGGCGAATATAGCAATGAATATAGCTGATGTTATTATATTCCTAGTTGATATCACTCAAGGTGTAACGGCAACAGATGCGGAAATAAGTATGATGTTAAAGAAGTCAAAAAAACCTATAGTATTAGTTTGTAATAAAGCAGACAATCATGGAAAAACTACTGATGATATATATGAATTTTACAATTTAGGAATAGGAACACCATATCCGGTATCTTCTACAAATGCTTTAGGAATAGGAGATGTTTTAGATGCAATATATGAACATTTTCCGCCCAAAAGTGAAGAGGAAGAAAAAACGGATATAATAAATGTAGCAATTATTGGAAAGCCTAATGTAGGAAAGTCTTCATTAGTAAATAAAATTTTAGGAGAAAACAGAGCGATAGTAAGTGAGATTGCAGGAACAACTAGAGATAGCATAGATTCATATTTTGAAAATGAAACTGGAAAATATAATTTTATTGATACAGCAGGAATTAGAAGAAAAAGTAAAGTTTCTGAGAGAATAGAAAAGTTTAGTGTGATGAGATCACTTTTAGCAGTAGAAAGGTCTGATGTATGTATACTTATGATAGATGCTGTAGAAGGAGTAACAGATCAGGATGCTAAAATTGCTGGAGAAGCTCATGAGGCAGGAAAAGGAATAATAATAGCTATAAATAAATGGGATGTACTTGAAAAAGAAACAGGAACATTGGAGAAGTATAAGAAACAAGTATATGGAAAATTAGCATATTTAACATATGCACCAATTGTTTTCATATCTGCTAAGACAGGACAGAGAGTAGACAAGATTTTTGATATAATACAAACTGTTGCAAGCAATAACAGTATAAGAATAGCTACATCAACATTGAATCAAGTTATAAATGAAGCGATTTCAGTGGTTCAACCACCAACAGATAAAGGAAAAAGACTAAAAATATTATATGTAACACAAGCTACTACAAAGCCACCAACATTTGTAATATTTGTTAATAGTAAAGATTTATTTCATTTTTCATACGAAAGATATCTGGTAAATCAAATAAGAAGTAATTTCATATTAGAGGGAACACCAATCAGAGTAATTGTTAGAGAAAGGGCTGAAAAATAAGGATATAAGCGAAGTAAAGTCTGCGAAGATTATCACAGCTTGTGACGGTGGGAGAGGAAATAAAGTCTAGCTGTAATAATAATTGTAATATAAGTAATTTAGGAGGAATAGTTATGGGAGTATATGTAGCAATGGCGATAATAGCATATTTCATAGGAAGTATAAGCTTTGGAGTAATCTTAACAAAAAAGTTTGCAGGATTTGATGTTCGAGACAAAGGGAGTAAAGGGGCAGGAATGACGAATGTTTTAAGAACTGCAGGTAAAAGATTAGCCCTAATTACATTGGTTTGCGACATATTAAAAGGAGTTGTAGCCATACTTATAGCGATGCTACTAGCTTGGATATTTGTGGATAGTGTTGAAGTAGTTACATTAAATTATATAGCAGGATTCTTTGCTATTCTAGGACATACATTCCCGATTTTCTTTAGATTTAAAGGAGGAAAAGGAGTTGCAACAGCAATTGGAATAATGTTACTTCTCAATTGGCAGATTGGATTAATATGTGTAGTGTTTGGAGTAACTCTAATGGCAATTACTAGAATGGTATCAGTTGGTTCTATTTTATCTGCTATTTTATATCCAGTACTTACTTTAATGTTAGGAGAGGGACTTATAGCATTTTTGGGAAGTTTAATGATAGGGCTGTTGGTAGTGTTTAATCATAGACAGAATATACAAAGACTTAGAAATGGAACAGAAAATAAGTTAGGACAAAAAGTGAAGTAGAATAGATAGGGAGAGTAATTATGAAGAATATAGCAATAATAGGAAGTGGAAGCTGGGGAACAGCTTTGAGTATTCACTTGGGCAAAATGGGTCATAGCGTGAAAATGTGGTCATATTCAAAAGAAGAAGCGGACCTTATTAATAATGAAAGAAAATGCAAGTTTTTGCCGAAAGTGGCAATTCCAGATGGTATAGTATGTACAACTGATTTGGGTGAGAGTGTTCAAGGTAGTGAGATTGTTTTAATGGTAACACCATCAAGAGTAGTGAGAGAAACAACAGCTAAGCTTAAAGAATATCTTACAGACCAACAAATATTAATGTGTTCTAAAGGTATTGAAAAAGATACTTTATATACGTTGAATGAAGTATTAGAAGAAGAGTTGCCGGGATTCAAAATAGGTGCTTTAACTGGACCTAGTCATGCAGAAGAGGTTTCAATAGGAAATCCGACAGCGATTGTAGTGGCGTCAGAACATGAAGATTTATTAGAAAACATACAGAAATCTTTTTCGAATGAAAACCTAAGAATATATAAATCAAAAGATATAAAAGGTGCTGAATTAGGAGGAGCTTTAAAAACGGTAATAGCTTTTTGTGCAAGTGTTTCGGTAGGGTTAAAGTTAGGTGATAATGCGTTTTTGGCTGTTATTACAAGAGGACTTCACGAAATGGCGATGATTGCTGAAAAAATGGGAGCATGTAAAGACACAATATATGGATTAACTGGATTAGGAGATTTACTAGCAAGTTGTTTAAGTGAGCATAGTAGAAATAGACGAGCAGGAATATTAGTTGGTGAAGGAATGAACATTGATGAGGTAAGGCGTGAAGTAGGAATGGTAATAGAAGGTATAGATAACATAGAAGCGGCATATGCACTGTCTAAAGCATATGATGTAGAAATGCCAATAATAAGTGGCGTGTATGATGTTTTATATAATGATAAGTCCGTGAAAGAAGTAGCGGCTGCGTTAATGACAAGAGAATTAAAATATGAAGACTAATATAAAATTAAGGTGAATGGACGGTTGTTACCGTCTATTTTTTTTGATTACTAAAAATGAAAAGCATGTATAAATATATACATAAAAAAGTATAATAAGATAAGTAATGTCTACGATATAAAAGGAGGAAAAAATGGGTTTTTTAAATGAGATTGGAAGAAAAACTTCTGAGGCTACAAGTAGAATAGCAAGAGAAACAAAGATAAAACTAAAAACGAGTGAGAATAAGCATAAAATATTAGATGTTTATGAAGAGATGGGAAAAAAAGTGTATGAGAAACATGTGCGAGAAGAAGAGATTAAGATAGAAGAAGATTTAAAAGAAGAGTGTGCGGTTATAGATGAACTTGCAAAAGAAATCGGGGAGCTTAGGGAAGAATTGTTAAGATTGCAACAGAAAAAACAATGTCCTAGATGTAATAATGAAATGGAAAAGGAATATAGTTATTGTCCTAATTGTGGTAAGAAGCAAGATGAGGAACCTACAATTTTCGAAGAAGCTAGTGACATATTGGAATCAGTAGAAATAAAACCACAAAATGAAAGAGAAGCAAGAATTGTTAAAGATGAATTAGAAGAAAAGATTGCAGAAGAAGATTAGTAAGGATACCTTTCAAAAAGGTATCTTATTATCTTATCGCTATTGTGATCAGTTACATTTAGAAAAAAATCTGTATCCAAACTAATCCACATGTTTAATTTGAATCTGTGATTGTTATCAACGAAAATGCCTATGAAATCCGCTGCTTCTATAGGATTTTCGAATTCTTTTTCCCACTTCAATTCGTCAGGAACTAATATTTTTTCGGAGTTATAGTATTTAGATAAAAAGTTTTCTATTTCCTCTTTATCTGGGCTATATAAATTGACTAAAACACTCATTTCAAAAGTCTCCTTCTATATAAGTAGTATTTGTAATAGAACTAAAGCTTATTCTTGAATGGAATGTAAGTTTTTGGAGAAATTATATATATGATGAAGAGGAGAGATTATGAAAAGAGTAAATGTTTTTTTGGGGCTAGTAATGCTAGTAATGATACTATCAGGATGTAGTAATGAATCGTCAAATACTAAAGAAGAAAGAACTTTGCGGACAAATAGAGTATATGGATAGAAAGATAATTACTATGCTTAATAGGCTAAACAATATTTCATTTGAAAACTATAGAGTTGCTTCTAGGCAAATTGTTATGGAAGAAACACCAGGAGGCAGAGGAGATGAGCAGCCTAGCGAAGGATTATCGCAAGACGGAGAGAGCAATTTAGTAGTTAGTGAGATGATTCCACATGGAGTGATAGATGTAGAACATGATAGTATTGATTGGGATATTTTGAGAAGAGAAATTGAACTGCTTAATTCTGCGTGGCCGGTAATATTATTAGATTTGCATAGTTTAAATATAGATGGTGAAAGTATTTTGGCGTTTAGCAGAGAATTATCTATTGCTATTATTCATATACGTGATGAAGACAAGAGGAACAGCTTAACTAGTCTTGCTACACTATATAGCTACTTGCCAAAATTTCTAGAGGGAATACCAGGTGAAGATATTAATAGGAATAAGAAACAAACAAAATCATATGTTATAAATGCTTATGTATTAGTTGAACAAGAGAACTGGGAAGAGATAACGAAATATCTAGCAGAAGCAGATAGAGTATTTAGAGATATAATTAGTGATGTAGAATTTGCAAAGAAAAATGAGTTTAAGATAAACAAGTCATTTGTTTTGCTAAAAGAGCTAGAAAGCACAATAGAGTTCAGAGATGAGAGATTATTTTATATGCAATATAGGAATTTTATGCAATCCTTGAATGTTTTGTAGAGTAGCAGTATAACTTAATTGTAAATCACTGTTAAGCGGATAAGAAATTGACAAATGATATAAAATCCGTTAAAATAAAGTAGTAAGCATTTTAGACAGTCGCGCATAAAACTCGCAAGGGCTTATGTGAGGAAAGTCCGGGCTCCAAAGAGCAATGATGCTGGATAACGTCCAGTGAGGGAAACCTTAAGGAAAGTGCAACAGAAAATAACAGCTAGAGTTTCTAGCAATGGTGAAAAGGTAAGGTAAGAGCTTACCGCGAGTATGGTGACATGCTTGGTCAATGTAAACCCCATTTGGTGCAACGCCTAAATATAGGAAGGTTAAGACTGCTCGTCATCTTCCTGAGTTGGTGGCTTGAGGTATATGGTAACATATATCCTAGATAAATGACTGTCCACGACAGAACCCGGCTTATAGATTTGCTTATGCATATATCACGAGAATAACTGAGAATGTTGTTCTCGTGTTTTTTCTATCCAATCTTTGCCGTAAATTCTTTACAATAGTGCTACTTTGATATATTATCTTAAGTAGAAAACATAGAGAAATGAAAGAAATGTTCAGAGGAGATGAATAGCTGTGAAAGTAGTAGTTCAAAGAGTGAAATATGCAAGCGTAAAAGTAGACGACAAAGTGATAGGAAGTATAGAACAAGGATTTCTAGTGTTGTTGGGAGCGCGGAAGAGAAGACGGACAGGAAGATTTAGAATATCTAGTAAAAAAAGTTACTAACTTAAGAGTATTTACAGATGATGAAGGCAAAATGAATTTGGGTTTAAAAGATATAGGTGGAAAAATTTTAGTTATATCTCAATTTACTCTTTATGCAGATTGCAAAAAAGGGAACAGACCAAGTTTTATTAATGCTGGGGAGCCAAGTAAGTCTGAAGAATTATATCTTCAGTTTGTCCAAGAATGCAGAAAAGCGGATATAGAAGTGGAAACAGGAGAATTTGGTGCAAGTATGCAGGTTGAATTATTAAATGATGGGCCAGTCACTATAATAATTGACAGTAAAGAAAGATGAGGTAAACATGATTGATAAAATAGCATGGATATACATTAAAGACAACAGAGTATTGTGTACACTAACAAAGGGAAACGATACATATTATGTGCCGGGTGGAAAGCGAGAAATATTTGAAAACGATGTTGAGGCTTTGACGAGAGAGGTTAAAGAAGAGTTATCGGTGGAGCTCGATATAGATACTTTAAAATATTATGGTGTTTTTAAAGCGCAAGCACATGGCAAACCAGAAGGAACAATAGTTAAAATGACTTGTTACATGGCTGAATATATAGGAGATTTAAAGTCTGCTGGAGAAATAGCAGAATTTGCTTGGCTTGGATATAAAGAGCTAGATACGCTAGCACCGGTTAAAAAATTACTGTTTCAAGATCTATATGATAAAGGGTTAATAAATTAATAACTATTTTACGATTTAGTATAGTTAATTAGAAAGGTAGAGAACAATGCAAATAATTAAGAAGTTAAATGAGGAATTTAAAAGAGAAGATGTGCATGGAGGTAGTGGTGGAAGAAAACTCTATATAGCGGAAGATGAGTTAAAGAACTTTCATGGTATGACATATGGTTACTTGCCATCAGGTGCAAAATTTGAATGGCATTCACATGAAGATATTAACGAGGTAATGGTAGTTTTAAAAGGAAAAGGGATTGTAAGAGATGAAGATGGAGAATATGGATATAATGCTCGGAGATGTATTTATATATCCTAAAAATATAGAACATGAAATTGAAAATAATAGTGATGAGGAACACGAGTACATATTTGTAAGAATAAAAGAATAGATAAAAAGAAATTATTTGCAAGGAGAAAACATGAAGTACATTATAAAGAGATTTGAAGAACTAACAGTCGATGAACTATATGAATCTTTAAAATTAAGAACAAAAATTTTTTGTGTTGAGCAAAATTGTGTATATCAAGATGTTGATGGTAGAGATAAAAAGTCTTATCACTTAATGTGTTTGGATAACGGTAGAGTAGTTGGATATCTGAGAATAATAGATAAGGGCATTACATATGAAGAAATTTGTATTGGAAGAGTTGTAGTAGATACGGAGCATAGAGGAAAAGATATAGGTAGTGAGATGCTGAAAAGGGCAATGAACTTTATTAGAAATGAGCTAAAAGAGAATACTATTAGAATTTCTGCTCAAGAACATCTAGCTAAGTTTTATGGTGATGTAGGGTTTAACCCAGTAGGTAAGAATTATTTGGAAGATGGTATTCCACATATTGAGATGTTTTATGATGCTAGCTGTAATGATTAGGAGAGGATTATATGAAAAAAGTTTTACTTCTACATGGATATAATGGTATTCCTCCAGTATTCAATTATTTAAACGAAGAATTGAAAAAACTGCAATATGATGTTATTATGCCAAGCTTACCTATAAAAGAAAATATTAGATATGATACTTGGGAAAGGGAGCTAGAAAGCATAATAAGGGAACTAGAAGGAGAACTAATTGTAATAGCACATTCTTGTTCAAATCCATTTCTTATTAAGTATTTATCAGATAGCAAGCTGAATGTGAAGCTGTACATAGGACTTGCTGGATTTAGCAATCATTTTGTTAAAGAAGGAAGAAAAGACTTAGAAAAAACAATGGAATCTTTGATTCCATCTGAAGATGAGATTGATAATTTCAAGTACAATGTAAAAGCAAAGTTTTGTATATATAGTGATAATGATCATCTCGTGCCTTTTGAAATTTTGAAACAGCATGTAAAAAATATTGAGGGACAAGATTACATGATACCTAATGTTGGACACATGGGTAATCGAAGTAATCTGCAAGAATTGCCACAAGTAATTGAAATAGTAAATAAAGAAGGATAGTTGTTATATGGATGAATTGATAGATGTGTTAGATGAAAAGACAGGAGAAAAAACGGGAAAAGTTATTTTGAAATCAGTTGCTCACAGAAATGGCAATTGGCATGCTGCTATACATATATTGATAGTTAATAAAGATAAAAGCAAGACATTGCTACAAAAAAGAAGTGATTGCAAAGATCTTTATCCTAGCACATGGGATATTGCTGTAGGTGGGCATATTGGCTCAGGTGAAAATGACATAGATTCTGCAAAGAGAGAATTAGAAGAAGAGTTAGGAATAAAAGTAGATGACAAAGATTTATGCAGATTAGAAATTGTTAAAGAACAGTTAAACAGTGGAGGTGTTGTTAGTAACGAATTTGTTAGTGTTTTTGTAGTATATGCTGATATTGATATTGCTGATATAAAATTACAAGTAGATGAAGTAGCTGAAGTGAAGTGGTGTACATACGATGAGTTAAAAAAACTGATGGATAGTGGAAAACTTTTTCCACATGTTAGAGAGTATGAAATATTAAAAGAAATTTTAAATTGAGTAAAGGGGATATGAGAATGAAAAGAGTAGCAATATTTGGTTCAACAGGTTCGATAGGAACAAGCACATTAAAGGTAGTAGAGGAAAATCCAGGATTATTTGAAATAGTAACATTAGTAGCAGGTAAAAATATAGAAAGACTTATAGAACAAATAAAGCAGTTTGCTCCTAAACATGTATACATACAATCAGAGGAAGATGCGAATAAGATAAAGTCAGAATTTAAAGAGCTAGATATATACTTTGGAGATCAAGGTATGGAAGATATATCTAATCTTACTGATTATGATTTGGCAGTATCTGCGTTGGTAGGTGTTGCGGGGCTTAGTCCTACATATAATATGATTAAAAATGGAAAAACAGTTTTATTAGCGAATAAAGAAGTTTTAGTAGCAGGTGGAAAAGTAATAATGGATGCGACTGAAGAATATGGAGCCACTCTTCTTACTGTAGATAGCGAGCATAGTGCAATACTTCAATGTTTAAGAGGAGAAGAAGGAAATGAGATAGATAAGATTTTACTAACTGCGTCGGGGGGACCATTTTTTGATAAAGAAATAACGCCAGAAATTACTGTAGAAGATGCACTTAATCATCCTACATGGAATATGGGGAAAAAAGTTACAATTGATTCAGCTACAATGATGAATAAAGGTTTTGAGGTAATAGAAGCAAAATGGCTATTTGATGTTTCGTATGACCAAATAGAAGTTGTTGTTCATAGACAAAGTTTAGTACATTCAATGGTTCAATTTAAAGATGGATCAATAACAGCAAATGTTGGACCTACATCTATGCAAATACCAATTGCATATGCTCTAACTTATCCACATAGATTAAGTAACAATATAGAGAAGTTAGATTTGTTCGAGATACAGAGCTTGCACTTTTACAAACCAAACTTAGAAAAATTTAAATGTTTAAGATTAGCATTTAATTCTATAAAGTTAGGGCATAGTTATCAAGTGGTATTAAATGCTGCAAACGAGATTTGTGTAGAAGAATTTTTGAATAGGGAAATTAGATTTATCGATATACCTGATATAATTGAAGAAATGTTTAAAAGACATGAGAAAATGGAATTGACTTCAGTAGAAGAAATATTAAAGTTAGATAGTAAAGTCAAAGAAGATACAAGAGAATATATAAAAAGCAAATAATCTATTGTACTTGATGTGGTTGCATTCGAAAATAGATTGTATTATAAAGGAGGTCCTTAATGCTTATTGAAGATATTTGGCCAAGTAGTTGGCAAGGGACTAGAGGAGTGTATACGCCAGCAAAAAAAATTGACATAGGTAATTGTTATTTAATAATTGTATCTGGACAGCAAGCACGAAAAGACGAGAATAATGAAGTTTTTAGTGATGATATTGAACTTCAAACTGAAGATGTATTTATGCAAATTAATGATATTTTAGAAGAAGCGGGCGCAAGTATGGATAATGCAGTAAAAGCTGTTTTGTATTTTACAGATATTGAAGCAGATTTTATGAAAGTTTCTGCTATTAGAGATAAATGGTTTGCTAATTCTAAACCTATAAGTACTTGTTTGAGCTGTAATGGTTTTTCTAGGAAAGGTGCTAAAATAGAAATTGAGGTTACAGCAATTATGGAGAAATAAAGAAGTAAAAGGAGAGGCTAAAAAAATGAGTAGGTCAGACAAAGATGAAATGTTACTAGTTCTTGATGAAAATGGAAATAGTACAGGCAAAGTGAAGCATAGACAATACATACATGAAAATGGTATTTTTCATAATGAAGTTGCTTGTATAGTAATTAATAATAAGAAAGAAATATTATTGCAAAAGAGAAGTGAGAACAAAAAAAGCTATCCTGGGTGTTGGGCATTATGTGCTGGACATGTAGTTGGATATGAACCAATTAAAAATGCTATTTTGACTGAGATAAATGAAGAATTAGTAATGGAAGTAAAAGAAAAAAACATATTTCAACTAATACCAAAAATGAAAAATGAAAGGGATGACAACAGGTGTTATGTAACGTGTTTTTGCGCAATAATCAACAAAAAAGCGGATGACTTTCTAATTCAAAAAGATGAAGTAGAAGAGATTAAGTGGCATTCATTAGAAGAATTTGAGGAAATGATAAAAAAAGAAGAAGGTACAATATTTAAAAATAATGATTATTACAAAGCAATAGTTAATGCTCTTAGGGATATTTTTAGTAATCCTGAAATTAGTAAAATTTATGCAACGTTTTTGGAACAAATAGAAGAGTTAGACGAACAGGGAAAAGCAACAGGCAAATTGATTACTAGAGAATTTGCTCACAATTTTGGTGTCTGGCATAAATCAGTTAGCCTTTTTATACTTGATGAAGATGATAGAGTTTTATTGCAGAAGAGAGGAAAGAGTAAGATTAGAAATGCTGAATTATGGGATGTGTCTGCATCTGGTCATGTCCTATTTGGAGAGACCGATTTAAATACACTTTTAAGGGAAGCGAAAGAAGAAACCGATCTTGAAGTTGCTAAAGAAGATGTTAAGTTTCTACTAACATACAAAGAATCAATATCTTTTAATAAAATGTTTAATGATAATACAATATTCAATGTATATATTACAAAATTAGATACGAGTGAACCGAAGGTGAAGGCAGAAAATTTTGAAGTTGAAGAATTAAAGTTTTTTGATATAAGTGAAGTAAAAGAAATGATGAAAGATTATGAACTATTAGCATATAGACCGGAGGCTTTTGAGGCTCTGGTAAAGTATTTAAGTAAAGAATAATGTGAAGAAAGGAGAATGAATATATATATTTCACATTCAAGTTCGTATGACTATACTAATAAGTTATATAATCCGATAAAGGAATCAGATTTGAAAGACACAAATAATTTCTATTTTCCACATGATGACGGTACAGTTGTTAACACAAGAAGTGTAATATCAGAATTTGATTTAGTAATTGCAGAAGTGTCGCGTCCGACAACAGGACAAGGAATAGAACTAGGGTGGGCTAGCTATGTGGGAACTCCAATTTTATGTATTTACGAAAAAGGTGCAAGATATAGTTCAGCATTACCAATAGTTGCACAAGATTTTATGGAATATGAAAACGCACAAGATATGATAAGTAAAATTAGAGACTATTTAGAAAAAGGAGAAACGAAATGAGAAAAATTCTATTAGTGAGACATGGTGAGAGCGAAGCAAATGAAAAAGGGATCTATGGAGGGACAAAAACAGATTATTCATTGTCCAAACGTGGGTTTGAGCAAGCGAAAGCTTTGGCTGGTAAATTAATAGATGTAAATATAGATGAAATATATTCAAGCCCATTAAAAAGAGCTATACAAACTGTAGAACCAATAGCTAAAATTTTAGGTAAAGAGATAAAGATAGAAGATGACTTAATAGAGATACATGTTGGTGTATGGGAGGATACACTAAGAGAAGAACTCATAAACAATTATCCAGAACTGCAAAAGTACATAGAAGAAACAGGGCATAACGATGGTATTGAAGGACAAGAAGAAACGAAGGATGTTGCTGCAAGAATGGTAAAAGTGCTAAATAAGATTGTTAAAGAAAGCGATGGGAAAGTAATCTTAATAGCTTCTCATATTGTATCAATTAGAGCTTGGTTATGTGCAATAATGAATATTCCGTTTGAAGAAACAAAACTTAGGTTGGGTACTATAGATAATGCAGAGATAACATTTGTTGATTATGATGATGCAGAAGATAAATTTAAGAATGTAATAATAGGGAATAGAAGAATAGGCGAATGATTTGAAAAGAGGTATATATGAATAATTTAAAATGGGAAATAGGAGATGTCCAAGTATTTCAAATTGTTGAGTTAGAAGCGGGAGAAATAATTCAAAGCATTATAAATGAAGCGATACCTGAAAATATTAGAAGAATAGATTTTGTATATCCGAATTTTGCGGATGAACATGGCAACCTAAAAGCTCTTGTTCAAGCATTTCTAATAAAAGTAGGTGACGAATATATTTTAGTTGATACATGTAATGGAAATGCTAAAAAACGAACTGATATGCCAGAATGGAGTAATTTAGATATAGACTTTCTTGAACAGTTATATGATCTAGGCATTAAAGAAACTGATATAGATTATGTTATATGTACTCATTTACATACAGATCATGTTGGCTGGAACACAATCTTTAAAGATGGCAAGTGGGTGGCTACATTTCCAAACGCGAAATATATTTTTGCAAAAGAGGAATATGACTATTGGAAAAGCAAACCTGAGAACGAAATCGATGATGATAAAAGTGCTTTTGATGACTCAGTGGAGCCAATAATGAACCAAGGACTAGGGATGCTAGTAGGAAGCAATTATAGATTAAATGATAATATTAGTTTAATTCCAACAGTAGGCCATACTCCTGGACACATTAGTGTGATAATCGAATCAAATAACGAAGCAGCAATTATAACAGGTGACTTATTGCATCATCCGTGTCAGATTGCATATCCAAATTGGAATACTGAAGCAGATGGAATAAAAAAAGAAGCAACAATTAGTAGAGAGAAACTATTAAATGAAATATCGAATAAGAATATCATGCTAATTGGATCACACTTTTCTAATCCTGTAGCAGGATATGTTCAAAAAGAAAATGATATATTTAAGTTTGTGACAAAGTCAGGAGAGTAAAATGGAATGTAATATCAGAAAGGCAACAAAAGAAGATATACAAACAATATGTGAATTTGGAAGAAATGTGAGTGGGTTTGAAACTGCGGAGGATGTTGTGGGGTTTTGGCCCAAAGAGATATTAGAAAATTGTGTTGGTAGAGAAGAAGTACTTATATTAGTAGCTTCGATTGAAGAGAATATAATTGGATTTTTCATTATTAATATAAATATATTTTTGAAGAACGCAATATTAGAGAACATGTATGTGATAGAAGAGTATAGGAATAAAGGGGTAGGAAAGCTACTGCTGCAAGAGTCATTGAAGGAAGTAATAAAAATAGGGATTGAAAATGTTTGTGCTATGGCTGATGAAGCTGCTGATTTCTTGGAGGCAAATGGTTTTTCAAAGGGAAGACATTTTTGCTGGATGAATCTAATATTAGGAGATGGATTCAAAAGATAGAGATACAGGATTGTTTAAAAGGAGAATTCGAAATGGAACAAAATGATTTTAATAATATATGTAGAGAATATGAATTTTCTGAGGAAGTTCAATTTATTAAAGAAACTATAGCGGAATTAGAATTGTTATTTAAAGAAAACTCTAATTTTGAAGTGTCAGAAAAGAGTGAGAGAGATTTGCTCACTACTATGGACTTAGCAGTTGAAGAGAAAATAATTTCAGGAATAAATTCAAAATTTCCAAATGATATTATTCTTTCTGAGGAAACAGCAAGTGATACTAGAATTAGTGATAGATGTTGGGTAATTGATCCTATTGATGGTACCTGCAATTATGCTACTGGTTCTCCATTATATGCTGTTCAAATAGCATTTACTAATAATAAAACAGCATATGTAGCATGTATCTATTTTCCGGAACTAGATGAATGTTTTTTTGCGTTAAAAGGAGAAGGCGCATTTTTAAATGGTAATAGAATTAAGGCAAGAGAAGAAACAGATATATCGAAAATGATAGTTTCATTAGGAGATTATAATACTGTAGACGAGGAAAATAGTAAGATGCAGCATGATGCTATGGATGATTTGAGACAAAGTGTTATGAGGATAAGGATGTTTGGAGCATCATGTGCAGATTTTTGCTACTTAGCAGTAGGAAGAACATCGGCAGTTGTTAGCTATCATTTTCATGCATGGGATATTGTGCCAGGGATTCTGATTGCAGAAGAAGCAGGAGCAATATGTTCGGGGGTATATGGTGATGAGCTAGATATAGAAGGGCATGATGGTTTAGTTATATCAAATAGCAAAAAGTTTAATGAATATATTATTAACTTAACTAAGAGTATTAAAAAATAATGATAGGAAAGTGGTTAATTGAAGGAGATGGTTATGGAATTTAAGACACCAGAGCAAAGGAAAGAAGAAAGTATTAAGATTATTAAAGAAAATAGTATAGAGGTTTTTGAAGGTTTGCCTGTAATAGAAAATTATGAAGAAACAATACTTAGAAGCAAAGAAGAGATTGCGCAAAGAGCGATAGCTTTGTGCATATTTTCAGTTTATGCAGAAGGGGTTTGTATAGGAGAAGATGTAGGAAAAACCCAAGAGCTTGTTAATGAAGTTGTTAAAAGATATAATGCTGAAACTTTTTTTACAGAGAAAGAAAAAGAGTTTTTAAATAATCCAGAGCCTACTAGGGAAGAAGCGATAGTGTTTTCGTGGCAGTATGAATGTTATACTGTCCTCTTATGGGCACTTGGATTAGTTGATAGCTTAGATTTTCCGAATCAAATTTGTGATGTTTCTAAAGTAGTGGGAATGCTCACAGAATGTAAAAACTATGAAGAGTTTGAAGAGAAATCAGAAGTTCGAAATAAAGAAGAAATATTAGATCAAGCAGATTTGATATATAGATATAACTGGGCTTGTGTGGATGCAAGAATTCATAATAAAACTATTAAAAACATAGACTCAGGAGTTGTATTTGAAAGACATCGTGCACTTAATTGGTTAATAAATTATATGGATCAAGGATGGGATGATGTTACTACTGATACATAAAAGCACAAAGAAAGGAAAAGTTATATGGGATACTTAAAAGGCAATATATGTGTATTTGGTGATAGTATAGTATGGGGATGGGGAGCTACGAACTCAGGAACAACTGGCTGGGTAAATAGATTATTGTCACATGTACATAACAATATAGAAGGAGAAAACGTGGTATACAGTTTAGGTGTGCCAGGTGAGACTACTAGTGGATTAAGAAGAAGGATAGAAAAAGAAAGCAAATCGAGAAATCCGCAAACGATAATAATTGCTAGTGGACTTAATGATTGTAGATACAATGAAGTAGTAGGAAAAAGCGCAGTGGAATTAGAGAAGTTTGAAGAAAATGTTGCTGAGATGATAAAAATTGCTCAAAAGTTTACTAAGAAGATAGTTTGTATTGGGCTGACAAGTGTAAATGAAGAACTAACTATTCCGCTAATATGGCATGCTGATGAGGTGCAGAAGAACAAGTATATTAGAAGATATAATGAGAGATTACAAAAGATATGCGAAGATGAGGACATAAAGTTTATTAGTATTATAGATTTATTAAGCAATGATGAGATAGATGGTGTTGATGGAATACATCCAAATTCAAAAGGACATGAGAAGTTGTTTGAACATATACTAAAACAATTATAAAAATAGGTAGTTAAAGAAAGTGGCTATTAATGACAAACAGAAGGAGAAGTTATGGATACGATAAGACAAACAAAACTTATAGTAGATGTAGATTGTGTTAAGCATAATATTAATGCAATTCAAAATCATATTGGTGATAGTGTAGGAATTATGCCTGTTATAAAAGCAAGAGCATATGGAACAGGAATTGGAGCAATTCCTGATCTTTTCGAGAATCTAGGAATCAAGATATTAGCAGTTGCTGTGGTGGATGAAGGGATTGCATTAAGGGAAAGAGGATACACAGGAGAAATTTTTATTCTAAATCAACCTCTTGTAGATGAGATAGATATGATATTACAATATAATTTAACAATTAGCATTTGTGAATGTGGATTTATAAAAGATTTAAATGAAGCTGCAGGCAAGAATGATGCATTAGCACCTGTTCATCTGGAAATAGATACAGGAATGGGTAGAACGGGAATAAAGACAGGGGAATTACAATATTATATTGAACTATTAAAGAGCATGAAAAATATTAAAGTGGAAGGTGTTTTTACTCACTTTTCAAGTAGTGATAGTGATATAGGATATACGAAGAAACAAATAGAAAGATTTGACAAAGTTATAAGCGAAATGAGCACATATTTTTCTTTGAAATACATTCATGCTTGTAATAGTGGTGGTATTCTTAATTGTAGAGAAGCTCACTATAATCTAGTAAGACCAGGAATTGCGTTATATGGACATTTTCCAAGTGGAGAATTAAAGGGCAAAATAGAGTTATTGCCAGCAACTAGATTGAAGACTAAGATTTCATATATTCATGATGTGAAAGAGGGACAGTCTGTAAGTTATAACAGATCATATATTGCGGATAAAGATACAAAGGTAGCGGTAATACCTATCGGATATGCAGATGGGATAATGCGTTCTTATGATGGAAAAGTTGTAATAAATGAAGAACTTGCAAGAGTTATAGGAGTTATAAATATGGACTCTTTTATGGTAGACATTACTGGGATGGAAGATGTAGATGTGGGAGCAGATGTATATATTTGGGACAATAGTAATGTTACCTTAGAAGATGTAGCTGAAAATTGTGATACTATTTCGCATGAGATACTTTCAAGATTATCACCTAGAGTGGTTAAAGAATTTGTAGAAAAATCATAATAAATTAAAATATGATGTAAGCATAAATGGAGGAGAGAGAAATGGATAATAGGCCTATAGGAGTATGCGATTCTGGAATTGGTGGGATAGTAGTACTTTCCGAAATTATAAAACTACTACCAAACGAAAAATTTATATATCTAGGAGACACAGGGAGATTTCCGTATGGTACAAAGTCGAAAGAAACTCTTGTAAGATATACTAAGGAAAGTGTGGAGTTTTTAATAAGTAAAAATGTTAAAGCTATTGTAATAGCATGTGGTACGGCAAGTAGTGTGCTTGCTGAAGTATTAAAAGAGAACTATGGAGTGCCTATTATTGGTGTGTTTAAACCAACTGTATTAGGTATTAGTAAAAGTGACAAGAAGATAGGAATTATTGCAACATCAAGAACAATAGCGAGTAAAGAATGGGATGTAATGATAAAGCAAGTACATCCGAATAAAGAAATTGTTGATAAGGCTTGCCCAATATTAGCTCCGTTAGCGGAAGCAGGATGGACTGACAATGAGGTAGCTAAACTTACTATCAAGGAATACTTAAATCCATTTAAGAATAGTGATATCTCTGAATTGATTTTAGGATGTACACATTATCCACTATTTAAGAACTTGATTGAGAAAGAGTTAAAAGATGTTAAGCTAATTGACATTGGAGAAGAAACAGCAACATATTTAGAAAAATATTTTAAAGAGAATAATATGCTAAATGAAGATGAGTTAGATACGACATATGAATTCAATTTTACTGATATGGATGATAGCTATGTAAAAACTATAAACACCCTGCTTAAGGGGGTATCAGAAATTGAGACTAAAGATGTTAAAAAAGTACAGCTATGATTATAGTTAGAATAGAGGAAATTGCATGGAAAAGAAACAGAGAAATTTTGTGAAAATAGTTAATGAAGTATGTGAAGAAGAAAACATAGATGTCAAAAGCTATTCAAGTGAGTGGATTTTTAAATTATCCAAAGGGAGTGTTAGCAAACATATTGTAGGTCATAGATTTGAGCTTAATAGTTGTTCTATAGATGCTATTTGTAATGATAAGTCTGGTACAGCGGAAATTTTAGCGGACAATGGTATAGATTGTGTAGAGCATAAGTTCTATATTTCTCCTTCTTATCTGGAACATATGAATAGTGATGGAAATTGGGAAGGGATGCTGAAATACTTAAATGAGCACAAAAAAATAGTATGCAAACCAAATGAAGGAACAAGTGGAGTAGGTGTATCTGTAGTTAAAAACAAGAAGGAATTAGAAGTGGCTACTGATTATATATTTTCTATAAGCAGAGGTATGGCCTTAAGTCCATATTATGATATCGAGAATGAATATAGAGTTATTATATTAAACGATAATGTTAAACTAATATTTTCGAAAAGCGTACCATCAGTAGTTGGAAACGGGAAGGATACAGTATTAAGGTTATTAGCTGACAGTAAAGTAGAGTATAAGAGAATCGAGTTTAGCAATTACATAGACTTTAGTTATATACCTTCAGAAAATGAGATAGTTAAACTAAATTGGAAACACAACTTAGGATTAGGAGCTTCAGCTGAAATTGTTACAGATAACCATATAACAGAAGAATTATCGAAGATAGCGATTAAGGCAGCTAAGATATTGAATATAAAATTTGCATCAATAGATATTATTAAAACGGAAAATACATATAAAATATTAGAAATAAATAGTGGATTTATGATGGAGTATTTTTCTAGAGAGAGTGAAGAAAATTATAAAATAGCTAAAGGAATATATAAAGAAGCAATTAATAGTATGTTTAGTAAAAGTTAAAAGTGGGATATTAAGGGAAATGATGAGTAAGAATGAAATAAGAGAAAAGTATAAGGAAATAAGAGAGAAGATAGACAATAAAGAGGAACTATCAGCGCGAATAGCAGATAGAGTTATATCTTCTTCGGAATATATAAATGCAAAAACAATATGTGCTTATATAAGTTTTGGAAGTGAAGTAAATACTTCTAAAATTATAGAAAATGCACTGAAGAATAATAAGGTTGTTGGAGTGCCTGCAATATACGAAGGGAATATGGAGTTTTATAAAATAGATTCTATAGAAGAACTGCAAATTGAGAACAGTTTTGGGATTAAAGAGCCTAAAAGGGTAAGAACAAATTTTATAGAGAACAAAGCAATTGACTTAGTGATAGTTCCTGGTATATGCTTTGATTTGGAAAATAATAGAATAGGTTTTGGCAAAGGATATTATGATAAGTACTTATCTAACAGAGAACTAAATGCAATTAAAATGGGTATATGTTTTGAAGAGCAAATATTAAAACATACACTCATAGAAACCAATGCATATGATGTTAAAATGGATAAGATAGTATATTAATTTATAATTATAGAATATAATTCATAAAAGTGATATGAGAGAATAGTAATGTGAAGGGGAGAAGAAATGGAAACAATGCAAATGTACGAATCGATAATTTTAGGAATAGTTCAAGGAATAACGGAGTTTTTACCAATTTCAAGTTCTGCGCATCTGAGAATAGTTCCGTGGATGTTTTTTGGATGGGATCAAATATCAGATTCATTTGATGTAGCATTACATTTTGGAACGTTTATTGCAATGGTGTTGTTTTTCTTCAAAGATTGGCTGAGACTATTTAAGGGAGCATATAAAAATTTAAGAGGAGAAAAAACAGCAGAAGGTAGAATGTTTTGGTATCTAGTAGTTGCTACTATTCCGGGAGGGATAATTGGACTACTATTTAGCATGTTTATGCCGGAGAATGAATACTGGTGGCCGATAATGATTGCAATTGCACTTATTCTTATGGGAATAATATTGTATATAGCAGATAAGAAATGCAAGTCTGTAAAATCTTATGAAGATTTAGATTTGAAAACAACATTTTTGATAGGACTATCACAAGGATTGGCTTTTATATCAGGGGTATCACGTTCTGGAGCAACAATGACTGCAGGAAGACTTCTAGGAGTGGATAGACAATCGATAGCGAGATTTTCATTTATGTTAGCAACACCTATTACATTTGCTGCAGTGGTATTTGAAGCTAGATATTTTGACTTTAGTTGGCCATCTATTATTGGAGTAATAGTAAGTTTTATTGTATCGCTAGGTGTAATAAAGTTTTTACTAAGTTATTTAAGAAAAGGAAGCTTCAAAATATTTGCAATATATCGAGTGATCTTTGGTGCGATAATTATTGCTACGTTTTTTCTGAGATGAAACATGGAAAAGTTATGTAGAGTGTGATATAATTACTGAAAGTATCAAAACATGATCCTTCCTCCCGGACATGACATCCTAGTTAAGACATAAGGAAAGGGGAAACAACATGGATATAAAGTACATTTTCTTTGATGATGATGCAAGTTGGGTAGAACCTCAAGTTGCAATAATGAGAATTGTGGAAATTTGCGAAATATTGTTCAAAAATCCCAATAAGATAGTGCTGCTACAAGAAGCACATTTTGAGAATTATATGTGTGTTGAAGAAGAGTTTGACCACATTTCTCAGCTCAAAACAGCATTTGTAGAAAAGGGCTTTGTCATTATTGCGGATAGCACTAATATGACGTGCTTAAGTCAAGTAGCTAAATCAGAAGAGGTGTTAGAAATAATCGAGAGAGCAATAAAATAAGTTGCTTTAGGGAGGAGCAGGAGTATGCAATGGATACTCCTGTTTTATTGTGCGCGACGATTAAACGTCGCGCAAGGAAAACCACGTGCTATGCACGTGAGAAATCAAAGAGCGATAGCGTTCAGTAAAAAACCTCCTTTTGATATACTAAAGATGATTTTGCCAA